>ORMF012190531.1_pt1 | contig 22524 bp, 23 predicted proteins | sample 1779871 | NCBI WGS metagenome assembly ORMF01 (sample SAMEA104232316, study PRJEB22302) | groundwater metagenome | biome: forest; feature: aquifer; material: groundwater | place: USA | collected 2011-08-07 | depth 5.4 m | reverse complement strand
CCCCGAGGAGCCGACGCCGCACAACGCGCTCACGGGAGCCAAGTCGCATGCGGAAGTTATCTCCCGCCTCCTCTACGACAAAAAACTCCTGCCGGAGTTTGAGCGGTTTGACATCCCCTGGTTAAAATAGAAAGACGGGCCGTAGTATATCGGCAGTACACATGCATGGGGTGCATGTAGGGAGGGTTCGATTCCCTCCGGCCCGAACGTAACGAATACAGTATTTATTTGCGCATACACCAGTAGTGTCCGACCGGACAGTGGTAGTGTAGTTGTGTTTTTGCGAGTTTTTGGTTATCTTAGCTTCAGTTTTTGTTCTTACCGGCAACCTTTGGGAGTGGAACATGACCTCTGTACGGGCGCGCATCACTGGAATCGAGTCGCTTCAAAATGTAATCGCAACCAAAAAGAAAGAGCTTGAAACGCTCCGGCAGGAGCTTGCAATGCGCAACGGCCAATTGCGCGCGGAAGTATCTAAGGGTGGCACGACCGGCGACTCTTTGTATGACCTTGTCGTACTCGCTCATGGTCTCGACAAAGAGCTTACGCAAGATTATCGGCCGGCTCATCCTCGAGCCAACCGAAGGCTAGCCTCGGCAAAACCAGAAAAAACGTTGAGAAATAAGGCTTTTAGGCACCCTAGCAGGTGCCTTTTTTATTGTCAAGCGCTTACCTTGACGATATTGAAAAAAACTGTTAGCATGTTGTTATCTCCGAGCAGTCGAGTTCGGAGCTTTTCTTTGCCCGACGCGCAAGCGGTCGGGCCCCCGACCAAAGCGTCGGGGTTGTCTAATCCTAAAGCTTATGCAAATCATTATATGCCTTTCGCAGCTAGCTTCGCTCTTGCCGTATCTCTGGCGCTAACTCCGCCTGCGGCAGGTTCTGTCCAGACACAATGGATCGGCCCGATGCCGGCTGCCCAGACCGTCGAGCAATACGTACGCGAGTACTTTGCCGACGAACCCATTATGGCGGAGATAGCCCGTTGTGAGTCACGCTTTAAGCAGTTTGACACCGACGGTTCGATCCACCGCGGCGTAGTCAACGACCAGGACCTCGGGGTCATGCAGGTCAACGAGCATTATCACGGCAAAACCGCTGAGAAGCTCGGACTCGATCTCTATACCATCCAAGGCAACGTCGCGTACGCCAAATACTTGTACGAGAAGGAAGGCACCAAGCCGTGGGCATCATCCAGCCCGTGCTGGAGCAAGTCGAGGGTCGCCAAAGAGCTCGCACTCAATAAATAAGCAAAACAAAAAGCCGCCACTATGGCGGCTTTTTGTATGGGCTAGGGAATTATTTTCCGATGCTTTTATGGAAGTTGTAACATGAAGTGCAACACGGTGACTTAAATTGGCGTGCCACTTAAATTAAATCTAAGGATGCCGTTTACTGGACAACAAACCTACTGTCCTGTATAGTAGTGCTTGTCGTTCCACGACCATTGTCAAACCCCCTCACAAACAGTCGCGAACAGGCCTCAAGGCAAGCACCTTGACGCCTGCGCACGAGCTATGAAGTGCAGGGGAAAGGTTGCTTGAAAAATGCCTAAGAGCAAGGAAGACAGGTGGGTCAATAAATTTGTAGTGGTGTGTGCAATCATTGCCATTATTTTGCTCATCGGCCATTTCGTTCTTCCCCGGTGAGTCAAACGTTGTTTCTAAGTCTGCCCCGTGTTTTTTGCACGGGGCTTTTTCTTACGAAATATAACAGCCCGATGCCTTTGGAAGCAGGTTTGGATATCGCAACAAAGCAATGCCGGTAGCGACAAGCAAAATCGTTATTACTGCATGTAGGCCCGCATATAAATTATGGGTACCAACCCACGGAAAACCGGTCGGCCCTACTATACTTGGCGATGGCGCAATACTCATTTTGAAAGCATCGTCAATATTTGAGTACCAATCACGTTGTCTAATAATCAAAGCAACATGAAAGAAATTTATAAATGCGAGCACCCATATAATTATCACAAGAAAACAATGTTGGATTGGCCATGCTGGCAGTTGAGCAACGAAATACAGCAGCGCGAGTATTCCTCCGTTCACCAAATAAATCATTCGTGTAGATTGTTGCGTGTGCTGTATCGTGTGATCCAATCGCACTTTGTAGTACTCAGACGGGTCCATAGCTCAGTCCTCCAGATAGTTTGATTATGTCAGCGTACAAGATAGTACGAAGCACCGGTCATTTCGGCAAAGACATTTCGAGGGCAGTCGTAATCCAAGCGCTTGCGGGGCCGACGATTGAGGATGGTCGCAACTTGCGTAGCATCAATCTGACGTACGTGGGCCATCGACGCGCCTTTCGGAAAGAACTCCCGTATCAACCCATTGAGATTTTCGTTCGAACCGCGCTGCTGCGGGCTATGAGTGTCGGTGAAGTACACCTGGCAACCAAGCAGCTTTTCAATTCGCTTATGCTGGGCGAATTCAAAACCATTGTCGCAGGTGATCGTGTGCACCGGCAACCCCTTCAGCGCCGCTGCAAAGACATGCGCAACTACTAGGGGATTGAGGGTGGTGAGCTTTTGGATGATGCAAAAACCCGAAACCCGCTCGTTGATGGTCAGCAAGGAATGCCGTGAGTCGTCACGCGTTCCATGGACCAAATCGGCTTCCCAGTCACCGACCCGGACGCGCTTCTCGATAATACGAGGACGGGCGCTGATGTGCCGCTTGTGCGGCTGCCATAGGCGCTTGCACATGCCATACTGTACGCGGGGACGGCCTTTGAAGCGCAGGTAGACCCTTCTGGTGCGCCAGGCGCGGTGAACCCAAGAATAGATGGTTTTGTGACAAAGCGGCTGTGTATGGCCGGAACGACGCATATACCCTGTGATCTGCTCGGGCGATAATGTTTTTTGTAGCAGGTCTTCAACATACCGTTGCAGCATCGGGTCGCGGTCGATGCGGCGATATGGTGCTTTGGCTGCAAGACGACGCCGTAGCATAAAAGTCTGGGCGTGCTTTTCGTAATAAATGCCAGCCGCATTCGTATTGCGCTTGATTTCCCGGATGATAGTTGAACGGTGTTTTCCGAGCACGCGCGCGATTGCAGTGGAGGACTGTTTTTGCGTAGTGAGGCGACGAATGAGTTCGCGCTCAGCAATCGACAAATGCGTATACCGAGATTTCACAAATCATAGGCATACGAGGCGGCTGCGTGCGTTGTTGCGCGAGGACCAGTGCGTTCGGTATGTGCAAATAATTGTAATTCATTTGTAGTACGACACAATTAGCCACTGTGGAGAGCGGCGATATATAATGCGGTCATGACCCTCATGACGCGCACGGCTATCCTTCAGGCTCGCGTACGACCGGAAATCAAATATGCGAGTGAGCAGGTTCTACAGCGCATCGGTTTGACCATGACCGAAGCAATGGAGTTGTTCCTGCGCCGCATCATCGTCGATGAAAAACTGCCGTTCGAGGTAACGGCTCTGGACGATGCGACGATTGCGACAATCATTGGTGGCTGGCACGCCGGCCATCAAGGTAAGGAATCGGTCATTAATATCGAGGACCGAGGATCAAACCGCCGAAAGCGGCAAAAACGGGAATAGCAATTTTTAGAATTTAAAAGTTTCGTTTGCCGTTGACGGCGGATTTCAACGATGGGCGACAAAACGAAAGAAAAACCGAGGTAAAATGCGAGGAGATTGAGAGGTCGTCAGAAATTACGGCTCAACGGGAGGGGAGATGTGTTGCAGTTCAAGGTAACATTCGCCTTAAGGATGCGTTGGAAAATGATTCCTACCTTGTTGCGACACTATGGTGTCGCAAAAGGTATATTGTGCGACATCTCTATAACCTGAACCATGTACAATAAGGCCTATGACCAAACGGTACATGCATCAACTGCGCGCCCTTCTCTCCCCCGCGGAGCGTGCGGTGTTCAAAAAATTAAAGTCGCCGCTCGATGTACAAAACTACTTAGACCGCCTCCCTATCAATTTTGAGCTGGCAGGGGAGACTATATTTTCTCCACGGAGAGTCCTGCGGGAAAAGAAGGTCCATTGCGTCGAGGGGGCAGTGTTTGCCGCCGCTTCCCTCGCCTATCAGGGCAGACCGCCGTATCTGCTCGATATCCAGACCGTGCCGCACGACGACGACCACGTCGTTGCGCTGTTTAAAGAAGGCGATAGGTGGGGCGCGATAAGTAAGACCAATCACACTATCTTGCGTTGGCGCGATCCGGTGTACAAAACCGTGCGCGAGCTCGCGATGTCATACTTCCACGAGTACATCGTGGCAGACGGGGAAAAGACGATGCGCGCATTCTCCAAACCATTCGACTTGTCGCGCTACGCGCCGGAGTGGGTAGTGGCCGAGGAAGACCTGGTGGACATTATCTGCGACCTCGATGACTCGCCCCACTACCCTATCGCAGGTAAAGCGGCGATGAAGAATTTGCGCTCCGCGCAGCCGATAGAAGCAAAAGTTTTGAATATCACCGAGTGGAACAAGGCCGGAAAAAAAAGAAAAATATAGCTTACGCCTTTACCCCTACCCCGTTGTTGAAGAGCCAGAGGATGGTGCCTAGGAGCACGGCAATGAGGCCGAGGATAACCGAAAACGCAAACAGTATGTTGATATCGGATATACCGAGGAAACCGTACCGGAACAGGTCGACCATGTAGAGTATCGGGTTGCCGAGCGACACTTTTTGCCAAAAGGGCGGAAACCGCGATATAGAGTAAAACACGCCGCCGAGGAATGTCAGCGGGGTGAGCACAAAGGTCGGGACGATGGATATTGAGTCAAACGACTCCGCAAACATCGCGTTGAGGAATCCGGCAAGCGAAAAGAGCACGCAGGTCAGGATAAACGCCGCCAGCACCACGGCGATGTTAACAATGGCGATGTGGGTAAAAAAGAGCGCCGTGATAAGGACCAGAATGCCGACAATGAATCCGCGCACGATGCCGGCAGTAACGTATCCGGCGATAATCACCCACCCCGGCATCGGCGAGACCAGCATTTCCTCGATGTTGCGCTGGAACTTGGCCATAAAAAGCGCGGTGGCGGTGTTGCTGTAGGCGTTCATGATTACCTGCATCATGATGAGCCCTGGGACGATAAACTGGATGTAAGAAAATCCGTTGATAGCAGGCAGCTGCGAGCCAATAAAAGTACCAAACACCAAAAAGTAGAGTATCGTGGTCACCACCGACGGTACGAAGGTTTGCTTCCACAGGCCAAGCATCCGCATGGTGTCTTTGCGGACGATGGTAAGGTAGGCTGTCAGTATTTGTTGCGTGTTCATGGCGGTTAATGGTCTTTATCTATCAGCTCCAAAAAGATATCCTCAAGGCTCTTGTCTCCATGGCGCTCGATGAGCCCTTTCGTTGTTTCGTTGACGATAATTTCTCCCTTGTTGATGATGGCGACATGCTTGGAAAGCTGTTCGGCCTCCTCCAGATAGTGCGTCGTCAAAATAATGGTCGTGCCCCCCTCGTTTATCCCCCGCAGGTATTGCCACATCGAGCGGCGCAGCTCCACATCAACGCCGGCGGTCGGCTCGTCTAGGATAAGCACTTTTGGTTTGTGTATGAGCGCGCGGGCTATCATGAGCCGGCGTTTCATGCCGCCGGAGAGTTTTTGCGCTTTCTCATGCCGCTTTTCCCACAGGCCGAGGTCTGTAAGAATCGCTTCGGCGCGTCCGAGCGCCACGTTGCGCGGAATGCCGTAGTAGCCGGCCTGGTTGACCACGATATCCTCGACCTTTTCAAAAATATTAAAGTTAAACTCCTGCGGCACCAGGCCGATAAACGTTTTTGCGCGGGAGGCGTCGGCAACGGTGTCGTGTCCGAATACCAGCGCATCGCCGGAGGTTTTGGTCACCAGTCCGGTGAGGATACCGATGAGTGTCGTCTTGCCTGCTCCGTTGGGGCCGAGGAGGGCAAAGAAGTCCCCCTCTCCTACCTCGAGCGATATGCCCTTTAGGGCAGGTACTCCGGTGTCATATATTTTTTTAAGATTAGAAACAGAAACTGCGGAAGCCATAAGCTTCCGCAGTTTAACACATCTGGTGTTTTTTTTCCTGTTACATCGAGCAGTTCCGGCAGTCCTTTTTGTGGCCGACGAAGAGCCAGATTGCCGAGAGGCCGACGAGAACATAGATGATGTTTTCTACCTGGGCGCCTCCTATGTATCCGGCTATAAGGTTGACTATGTTCCAGTTGCCGCCTCCGGTAAGCGCGCTGAGGCCTATCAAGCCCCAGGTAAGCCCGCCGATGGAGACTAACAAGAACGCAACCATGTGTAGTGCTTTCATGAAAGTAATATAGAGAAAAACTAGTGACGGGTTCGACCAGGGTCCCGCTCCGTAAAGTATACAACCAGAATGTATCGCGCAAGCAAGCCCGCCTATCTGGCTGGTAAGTACGAGAGTGGGTTGAGGTAGGCTTTTATATCTCCAACCGGCATGGTGTAGGTTTTGCCCTTGCAGCTACTTGAGGGGAACGAGGCTATCTCGGAGCCGGAGGTAGCATAGACGCCGAAGTGCAGGTGCGGTCCAGTAGAGTAGCCGGTATTGCCGGAGTAGCCTACTGGGTCGCCTTCTGCGACGCCCTGCCTTTTTGAAACGGAAATAGTCGAGAGGTGCGCATACAAGGTCGAGAGTCCGTTGTCGTGCTTGATAAACACCCATTTGCCGTATGAGGCGTTCGGGCAGGTTGCGTCGGTGTTGCCGGTACCGAGCACTACACCAGCGCGCGCGGCAAGTACGCGGGTGCCGGTGCTTGCCGCAAAGTCAACGCCGGTATGTCCGCGCCCGTTGTATATTTGAGGATTTTTTGTCGAGAAGTCGGTGTTGCCGAAGTATTGGGTGATGCGTATCGAGTCCAGCGGCCATTCCAATATTCCCGGGCTTGCCGCAGGAAACGAGCCTGCCGTGACGGAGAGCCCGAGCTGTGATTCGAAACTGCGGAGGTCTTGTTCGAATTTTTCCTGTTCGGCGATTTTTTTGGCGATAAGTTTTTGGTATTCGCTCTCTTTGTTTTTAGTCTGCGCAAGCAGTGTCGTCTGGTCGGCTTTGGCGGCGGCAACGCCTTGCTTTTGCTGGTTGAGGTTTGCCTTAAGGTTCGCCAGCTCTTTGCGCTTTGACTCGGCGCTCTGCTTGCTGCTCTCGAGATTGGTGCGCAACGAGCCGAGGTCCTGTATTTTGTTCTGCAGTTCTCCGCGCAGGCTCCCGACGGTGACCGCCTGGTCAAAAAAGTCGGACAGCGTGCCGCCGCCGAGTAGTGTAGTGGCCAGATACTCCTGGTCCATGCGCTCCAGTTGCCGCAGTGTCGAGGCGACCGCGACCCTTCCGTCGCCTATCTTTTCTTCGGTGGTGCGTATTTTGCCGGACAGGTTGCCTATCTCTTTATCTTTGACCGAAATTTGGCCCGAGGTAAGTGTCACGCTTTTTTGGAGTTTTTGTATCTGTAGGTCGAGCGCCTTGATGGCGGTTTGGAGCGTTTGTTTTTGCGCGGTGGTCAGGTTTAGGTTTGTTTGGAGCGCCGCTATCTCATCTTTTAACCGCTGTATTTCCGAGTTTGTCACGTCTATCTGCGCCTGCGCGGCGGCGTTTGGGTCTGGAGTGGTAGAAGTGGCTTCGTCGGCAAACACCGGAGTGGCCAGCAACAAAAACATAGCCACCGTAATAATAGAGAGCCGCATCCCCTTTATTTTAAAGGTTTTTGAGCGCTTGAGCAATGCGGTTAAGGGTTTCTGTTTTACCCAAAAGTCCGGCGATTGCAAACGGGTCCGGCGACTTTTCTTTTCCGGAGAGGGCAACACGCAGAGGCCAGAGCACGGCTCCCCTGCCCTGCGATGTGGCGTATGGCCAGACGATATCTTTAAGTTGTGCGGCGGTAAATCCTTCACCGGGAATATGCTCGAGCAAGTCGGCGAGCGCCTTCAGGTGTAATGACGCGACTTCAGCGTTAATCTTTCCGCCCTGCAGGAGCAGTGCGGGCTCGTACGAAATAGTGCCGAGAAATCCGAACTCTTCCGTCAGGGCAATAGCCGCCTCGGCGAGCGTTTGCGCGCGCGCCTTTAACATCGGGATAAATTGGGAGAGTCTGACTTTCCCAAAGTTGGGAAAGTCAGACTCTCCCATAAATTCTTTCAACCGCGTCGCGTACTCCGTGTCGGAGAGTTTTTTGAGATGCTCGTGATTAAACCAAAGGAGTTTATGTATATCAAATACCGCCCCGCCCTTGTGCACGCGGTCGAGCGTAAACTCGTGCACAAGTTCGTCTAAGGTGTAGAGTTCTTGGTTGGTGCCCTGGTTCCATCCGAGCAGAGCCAAATAATTAAGCAGCGCTTCGCGGATAAATCCCTGCGCTTTATATTCGTTGATTGACACCGCGCCATGACGCTTGGACATTTTGGTTTTGTCGGTGGCAAGTATAAGGGGTATGTGCGCGTATTCCGGCCGCGCAAATCCGAGCGCCTCCTGTATCAATATCTGCCGCTGGGTGTTCGAAACATGGTCTTCGCCGCGGATGATGTGCGTCACACCCATGTCGTGGTCGTCGATGACCACCGCCAAGTGGTAAAGCGGTTCGTCGCTGTTGCGCGCGATGACAAAATCGCCGAGCTCGGTGGTGTCAAAAGTTACCTCGCCGCGTATTGCGTCGTGGAAGGTTATTTTTTTGTTCGGGTTTTTAAACCTGACAACCTTTTTTTCCGGATTTTCCGTTTGCGGTTCGGCCTCATACGCATGGCCGTCCGCAATAAGTTTCGGAATATATTTTTGATAAATCGCGGTCCGCTCCGATTGTCGCGGATTGTCGGCCAGCGTGTACGGTATGCCGAGCCACCGGAGGCCGTCGACAATATCTTTTTCAAACTCCGGCTTGTTGCGCTCCTTGTCGGTGTCCTCAAAGCGCAGGAGCATTACTCCGCCATTGTGCGCGGCAAAGAGATAGTTAAAAAGGGCCGTCCGCACCGACCCAATATGCAAAAACCCCGTTGGGCTAGGCGGAAACCGGGTAATAACCTTTTGAGCCATCCAAAAACTATACCAAATAAACCCTTATTTCGCGAGGTGCGGCGTTTCTATTTTTATAAATATTCAATAAAAGTAACGACCGTTATAAGTATTGAATATTTTATAAATAAGCAACCACTACATAGGGTAGTCCTATGTATTTTGTCTGTGAGTCAGACTCACAGGGTTTATTGCTCGTGGGAGATGGCTATGTCGAGGAGGGCGGCGGCTATGAGGCTTGCGGCGTCGGCGCGCGCGAATGCGCGCGCGGCGTTCTGCATAGCGTGTTTTATCGGTTCGTGGCTCAATATCCTGGTTACTTCCGAAACAAGGAGGCCCGGCGTGAGGTTGTTTTGCTCGATGACGACGCATGCTCCGGCGCGGGCGTACGTGTAGGCGTTTTTGGTCTGGTGGTCCCCGGCCGCGGTCGGCAGCGGAATCAGTATCGACGGCAGTCCCCACGACGCTATTTCAAAAATAGTCGAACCTGCGCGCGATATGACAAGACTCGCGGCGCCCGCGGCCATGCGCGTGGCGAGGTCGTTGAGGTAGCCGACCGGATGATATCGGGCAAGATTCAGGTTATCCCCCATCACCACCTTGGCGCGGTTCGAAATATCCGTAAGGTTGTTGTCGCCGGTCTGGTGGATAATCTGATATTTTTGGAGGAGTTGCGGCAGTGCGGCAAGCAGGCTCTCGTTGAGCGCTTGCGCGCCCTGCGAGCCTCCGGTGATGTATATGACGGGCAGCTCTTTGCTGAGCTTAAAAAATTCGAACGCGCCGTCGCGCGCCGGCACCAAAATCGATTTGCGGATAGGGTTGCCGGTGTACGCGACTTTGTCTTTTGGAAAGTAGCCCGCCGCTTCGGGGAACGAGACAGCGATTTTTTTAGCGAACGTGCCCGCCCAGCGGTTGACGCGGCCCGGGACGGAGTCGGACTCGTGGATGACGACGGGGATTTTAAAAAGTTTTGCCGCGAGCAGAGTCGGAAACGAGGCGTACCCTCCCTTGCCGAACACGACGTCGGGATACAAAAAGAATATCCGCAGGACGGATCGAAAAACTCCCCATGCAGTTTTAAAGTAATCAAAAAAGTTGAGGACAGAAAAATAATTGCGGATTTTTCCGGCAGAGGTCGGCACAAATTTTACACCGTTGGCTATGAGCATCTCGCGGTCGTAGGGCTCCGGTGCGGCGTATATCATCTCCGGCTCCAGGAGCTTGCGGTCGCGCACGAGGTCGTTGACGGCCTCCGCCACCGCGATAATCGGGTAAAAGTGCCCGCCTGTCCCTCCGGCTGTAAAAAGAATTTTCATACTCTTGATGTTATGACTTCATTCTGCGCGATACAGACAGTATAACGCCCACTTCGGCCAGAGCTATGGCGAGCGAGGTGCCGCCGTGCGAAACAAATATAAGAGGCAAGCCGGAGAGCGGTATGAGCCCCAGCGTCGAGGCGATGTTCATAAACGACTGCCCGATGATGATGACGATGAGCCCCACGACAAGCAACCCGCCGAACGGGTCGGGTGCACGCGCGGCGATGCGCAGGCCGAGCAGTGCGACCGCGGCGTATAAGAGCACGAGCGCGACCGAACCGAGGAACCCGAACTCTTCCGCCGCAACGGCAAATATTGAGTCGCCTATCGGCTCTGGAAGGTAGGAAAACTTTTCGATACTTTGTCCGAACCCGCGCCCCGACCATTGGCCGGAGCCGACCGCTATGAGCGACTGGCTTATCTGCCATCCGGCACCCTGCGGGTCCTGCGTGTTGTTGATAAAGGTTGTAAATCGCTCCGCAAGATACGGCCGTTGGTACGCTATCGCGCCAAGCGCGAGTACGCCGCACAGCGCCAGCAGGAGCAGGTGTTGCACGCGTCCGCCCGCCGAAAAGAGCATCACCGCTCCCGCGAGCAGGATAATGGCCGCGCCGTCGGTGTCGGGCTGTACCAGCAGAACGGCGGCGGAAATCCCGCCGATAAGCACCAACGGCAGTACTCCCCCGCGCCAGGTCGCGGACCGGTTCATCCGCGAGGCGTATATTCCCGCCAAGAAAAAGATAACCGCAAATTTAAGAAGCTCCGATGGCTGAAATGATATAGATCCTATTTCTATCCAGCGGGACGCGCCCTTTAACGTGAGCCCGATACCCGGAGCAAAGGTAAGCAGTGTAAGAAATAATGCCGCAATAAAAAAGTACGGCGTGTACGGGCGCCAGACGCGGTAGTCGATGCGGGACAGGGTGACAAGGGCTATGCCTCCGCATAAAAACCCGAACAGGAGTTGGTTGACCGCAACCGAGGTAAAGCTCGCGCCGTCGCGCGCAAGCAAGCCGAGCGCGGCGGAGGTAAATATAAGGAGGCCGAACACTACCAGAGTTAAAAATACGAGCAAAAAAGGCGTATCAATTGATTTGCCTCGCATAATTACAACAGAGCGATTGTCATGCCCATAACCGCGGCGACAAGGCCGACTACCCAGTAGCGCATGGTCACTTTGTACGGCGGCCAGCCGAGCGCCTCGAAGTGGTGATGGAGCGGCGCTATGCGCAAAATTTTCCGGCCGAGAACTTTTTTGCCGAACATCTGCACAATGTTGGAAAGAACGGTGACCACCAACAACAATGCTATGACCGGCAGGACGCTGACTCCCCTGCCGCCGCCGAGCGTGTCAGTGAGGAACGCTATCACCGTGAGAGCGAGCGTAAGCGCCATGGTGCCTGTCTCCGACAGATAAAAGCGCGCCGGCGGAATGTTAAACCACAAGAACGCCAGCAGGCCTCCGGATATCGCCGCCGCCAGAGCCGCGATGTCCATTTGATTTTGAAAGAAGGCGATGCCCGCGTACGCGGCAAATATTGAGGCGAATGTTCCTCCGGCAAGCCCGTCGATGCCGTCGATGACGCCGCCCGCGTAGACAAAAAGGGCCACCAGCGTAAAGAAGGGTATGATGAGCGCGCCGAGCTCAAGCGGCGCGTGAATAAACGGAAACGATACGGAGGTGACGCCGAGTTTGCTGTAGAACCACCATCCGCACAACACAGCAACGACGGCGACCACCAGCAGTCGGACGCGCAGTTTGATGCCGGGCCGTCCGAGAACTTCGAACAGGTCGTCAATAAATCCGATCAACGCGCCGACCGCGAGCGCCGCAAGCGGAAGCCATGTTTGTCCGCGGCTGATAAAAGCCAAATCGCCGAACGCGTAGGGATACAAGCGCGCCAACGCCGACAAAAGGTCCGCGGCAAGAAACACGCTCGCCCACACAATAATCCCGCCGAAGCGAGGGGTCCCGACCTCTCTTGTCTCGTGCAGGCGGTTAAACTCGCTGGCGGCGGTGCCGTCCAGAGCGGTCTTGCCCGCTTTGGGCTTCCACATTCTGTTTTTGTACAAAAAATGCGTGAGCACCGGCGTAATACCTATCCCGATAAGGAACGCGAGCGTGGCGGGTATAAATATGCGCAGTACGTCTGTGGTCATGGTGATAATGCCTTGCGGGCGGTTTTTATGATTGTTTCAACATCGCTAAAGCGTCCGTCGCTGGTAGAGCCGAGGACGGCGGCTATAACCGTGTGCCCGGGCTCAAGGTCAAACACGGCGACCAGGTTGCCTCCGGCAAGTTCAGTGTAGCCTGTCTTTGCGGCGACAAAACCGGGGATGTTTTGCAGCGGCAATGCCGTGGCTTTTGCTGTAAGTTCCTTCCCGTTTTGGTCGATAGATACATCCGCCCGCGTTGTCAGCTCAAAAAAGTCTGGGTGGTCGCGGTAAAAAAACGCCGCCAGCCGCGCCACGTCGTATGCCGACCCGTACGCGCCGGACGCTCTGGTATTAATGTCGAGTCCGGTGACGTTAAAAAAGTGCGTTTTGGTAAGCCCTTTGGCGGCGGCGGCCGCGTTCATCTTGTTTATAAAACCGTTGTCGATACTCGCGGCCGCGGCCTCCATGGCGTCGTTGCTCGATGCGACAATAGCAAACTTGATAAGGTCTCCGAGCATGATTGTCTGCCCCACATGCAGTCCGGAGTCGCCGTCCGGAGCGATGTCGCCGCGCGTTATCTGAACCGGCGTGTCGGCGGACTTTAATGACAAAACTATTTCTATTGACATCAGCTTGGTGAGCGACGCAAGCGGCAACTGCTCGTGCGCGTTTTTTTGATACAAGATGCGGCCGGTGCCAAGCTCGTACAGTACCGCCGACTTTGCCATCAGGGTATCATCCGGCAGCATGACCTGTTTAATGTGAGAATCTATCGCGGCGGCGCTGAGGCTTTGAGTATTAAGCAAAGAGATGCCGTACACGCCGGCGCCGAAGGCGCCGAGCGTCATGACGGCGGCGGCAAGCCCGAAGGAAATATTTTTAAATACAGATATCATTGTTCCGATTGTTTTTGGCCTGCCTGCCGGTCAGGCAGGCGGTACGCCTCTTCCAGTTGTTGCAGTTTTTGGCGAACGTCGGCGTAGTCGGGCAGGTCTTGTTGCCGCGATGTGCCGAGCTGCGCGAGCAGTTCCGTTGTCGGCTCATACAAAAAAGAACGTTCGTCTTTAGGGTTCGGCACTTTGCGCACCAGTCCGCGCAGGGTCAGGGTGCGCAGGGTCTGCGACGAGTTGACGCCGCGTATAAAGTCTATCTCGCTGCGCGTCAGCGGGCCACGGTAAAGCACCGCCGAGAGCGCCTCCAACCCGGCCTTGCCGATATCGCGGCTGTACTCGTCTTTGCGGATTTTTTCTATCAGCGCGGAGTTTTGCGTGTCTACGCGGAGCTCCACTTCCACTCCGTCGTCGACAAGCGTTACTCCACCTTGTCTTCCGGCAAGAGTTTGCAGGGCATTTTCTATATCGGCCGGCGCGGCATCGAGCATTTTTTGCAGCTCCGCACGGTTGAGCGGCCTGCCGAGGGCAAACAGCAACGCTTCGATTTGACTGTCTATGCTAGTTGCCATAATTGGGTGTTGATACCGCATGACTCTCCAGGGTTATATCACCATGGTTTGCGTCCTGCTCGGCTTTAATTATACCCTGCTTAACCAGCTCGAGCAGTGCCAAAAAACTCACGATAACCATCTGCCGTGCCAGTAGGTCTGACTTCCCCAGTAAGTCAGACCTACTGGCACTTGTAAACTCCTTAAAGCTCATTTTAAAAGCCTTCGATATCCGCGCGGCAAGTTTATCTATCATATCCTCAAGCGAAATTATTTTTTTGACCTCGCCCTTCGGCAGTACCAGCGTCGACGGGAAGCCGTCTATCAGCATTTGCGCCGCCGAGCGCAGGCTTGCCGGAGTTGTAGAAGGATCAGGGATATAAAGAGGCTCCAGCTCGCGCGGCGTGCCCTCGTATAACATAGGAAGGTCGGACCTTCCTAGGTTGCCGGAGGCCTCTTTTATAAGTTGGTAGAGCGCCAGGCGGTACTCCAGCTCTTTAATATCGCGGGACTCCTCCTCGCTCAATTGCAGGTTGGGCAGGAGCGAGCGGGATTTTATTAAAAGGAGCGTCGCCGCGAGCGAGATAAACTCCGCCGTCTCCCCCACCGGCAGGTGCGGCATCGCGCCCACGCGTGCGATGTACTCGTCGGTGACCGATGCCAGCGAAATGTCATTTATCAGCAGCTTTCTTTTCTCTATAAGCTCCAACAGGACCTCAAGCGGTCCTTCGTATACGCTAGTTTTTACAGTGATTGGCATATATTTGCTCCGGAAAAACTAAGTCTGAGGGAGTCGCATAATTTTTTGCTAAAAATTTGCTGATTCTCGGCCCGTCGGCCTGCGAAACACTCCCTCATACTTATTTTCCCTCCGCATACTTTTCCACGAGCGCCAAGAAAAATCGCACCGGCGAGCCCGCGGCGCCCTTGGCAAGATGTTCGTCGGGAGCGGCGGTCATTTTTGGCGCGATGTCGAGGTGTATCCACGGGCAGTCGAGCTCTTTGGCAAAGACTTCCAAAAACTTGCCGCCGCCGATGACGCCCGCGTAGCGGCTGTTGCCAGTTGCAGGGATGTTCGGCACGTCTGCAAAGCGCCCTTTAACAATGTAGTCGTACTCCTTCCATAGCGGCATCGGCCACAGGTAGTCGCCGCTTTCCTCCGCCAAGTCCATAAAGTCCATAATCATCGAGGTGTTGTTGGTCATGAACGCGTTGGCGTACTCGCCGAACGCCGTGAGCGCCGCGCCGGTAAGCGTCGCCGCGTCGGCGACGATGGCCGGGTTGTAACGCTTGGCGTAGGTTATCGCGTCGGCCAAAATAACGCGGCCTTCGGCATCGGTATGCAGTATTTCTATTGTCTTGCCCGACAAAGATTTTAAGATATCGCCCGGGCGCATCGACTGCGGACCGGTCGTGTTTTCTACCGCAGGGATAAGCCCGACAACGTTTACTTTTAGTGTAAGTTTTGCCGCCAAAACAACCGAGTGTATGACCGCGGCGCCGCCCGACATGTCCATGTGCATCTCGTACATATGGTCGCCGCCTTTGGCCTGAAGCCCGCCGGAATCAAACGTAACGCCCTTACCCACCAATACCACCGGCTTTGTAGACATTCCATGCCTACGACCTGTAGACATGGAATGTCTACCAGCGCCCCAGTATTCCATTATTATAAATTCCGGCTGGACCTGCGCGCCTTTGCCGACACCGATAACCGCGCCCATGCCGAGCTTGGTCATTTCTTTAAGACCAAGTGATTTCACCGTAACTTTGTGGCCTGCCCCGACACTTCTCGCTGCCGCCTTGGCGGCTTTGACGAGAAGTGTCGGGGTCATGTCTCCCGCGGGCGTGTTGGCGAGCTCGCGGCAGGCGTTGACCTCGCCCGCAATAATCAAGCCGTCGGCAAATCCCTCTTGTGCCGCCATGGGCGCGTTTGTTATTGCAACAGCTTCTATAAGGCCCCAACCCTCTTTTGGTTTTGTTTTGTAGGTGTTATGCTCGTAGCCGGCCATGACAAACGCCGTGCCGGCGACGCGCCCCGTCTCGTAATCGCCCATATTTTTCGGTGTGAGCGCTTTGAGGTTGGCGTAAATAACGGCAATAGATTTAACTTTGTTTGCCTTGGCCGTAGCAACAACTTTACGCATGACCAAAACAAACTCCCGCCGCGTTAAAGGTGACACCTTGGAGAGCCCTGGTTTTAAGGTGTCTCCTTGACCTATACCAATCGACAAAGTTTTACCGTCAAAAAGGTTGATAGAACCCGCAATAAACTTTATTTTTATACCCCCCTTCCCCGCCTTGTACTGGAATTTCATGTGCCGATTATAGCCTTAAAACACAACACTTTCAATCGAATAAAAAATATGTTAAAGTGTTTCCAGATTCAGTTCAGCTAGGGAGGAGGAAGGTAAACGGCCAGGTCGGGAAAAAAGGACCTGCCCGGTCCGGCGAGACAATCTCCGGAAAAAGTACGGGTCCTCTTGGTCCTACCTCCTTATGGCCTCACGCCCAAGAGGACCCAACCAATTCCAACACCGGCTAACCCCGGTGTTTTTTTTTACTCCTTTTTATCTGTCGAGAGGAGGGTGTCGATACGGTTGAGGTCGCGAGGGAAGAGCGTTGCCTCTTTGACGTTCGGGAGGTTGAGCAGGCGGGCGGTCAAGCGCTCAAGGCCTGTGGCCGAGCCGCCGTGCGGCGGCATGCCGACCTTAAAGGCCTGCAGGTAATAAGAGAAGAGCTCCGGTTTGAGGTTGCGGGACTTCATCCGTTCAATAAGTTCGTCGTGATTGTGGACGCGCTGACCACCGGTCGTAATCTCGAGCCCGCGAAACAGTAGGTCAAAGCTCTTGGTGTAGCCCTTGTCGTTCTCGTCCTCGTACGTATAGAACGGCCGCTTGCTCACCGGGTAGTGCGTCACAAACACAAAGTCCGAGCTGTGCTCTTTAAGCGCCCACTCGCCTATCGCGCGCTCGTGCTCGGGCTCGAGGTCGGGCTCGTCGGTGGAGACGCCGAGGATTTTTTGCACTTCGCGCAGTTTCAATACCGGAATTGTTTTCGGCATCGCTACAGGCAGGCCGACTTTGTCGACAATAAGATGCATCGTGCGCTCGAGCGCGGCCATGACATCGGTGTGGTCCTTGATAAAACCCATCTCAAAGTCGAGTGACGAATACTCGCTGAGGTGCCTGCTGGTTGAGTGCTTTTCTCCGCGGAATATTTTCGGTGTCGTAAACGCGCGCTCGAATACACCGACCATTATTTGTTTGTAGATTTGGGGGCTGGTCGCCAAAAACGCTTTTTGGTCGTAATAGTAGTCAACCTTGAACGCCGCCGCGCCGCCCTCGGCGTCACCTCCGACAATCGCCGGCGCTTGGAACTCGACAAAGTCCTGCGCCTTCATACCGTCGCGGAAGCCTTGAATAATAGCCTCCTGTACTTTAAATATTTGCTTGGCTTTTTCCGAGCGGAGCGTAAAGGGCATGTGGTCGAGGTAGGTGTCGAGATTGACCTCGCTCCCAAGCTCAAACGGAATTTCTGCTTTAGAAATAATTTCTATTTTTGTAACCTCCAACTCAATATCACCGTTTTGTGCGCCGGCCTTAACGTTCTTTTCCGGCCGGGCGTTGACTTTGCCCTCCACCGACACAACGTACTCGTTGCGCACCTCTTTGGTAATTTCTATCGCTTCCGACTTTGGCAGGACAACACCCTGCACCGCTCCGGAGCGGTCGCGGAAGTCAAAAAAGACCATCTTGCCCTGGTCGCGTCGCACGGAAACGGAGCCCTGTATAAGCACGACCTCGCCCTTCTTCCCCGCCAAATCGCCGATGAGTGTCCGTTCCATATAAAATGTTGCGTTAACTATAGCAAAAAAACCCTTGTGTGGCTTGGCCTTTTACACTTGACAAATAGGTACTTTAGGTGTATAGTAGAGAGCGAATTTGTCCGGTGCCAAATGGCATCTTTTGTCACAACACCAAGGAAGGATAGAGTCATGGCAACAGCCATCGAATACGGTCTGATTGCGGCCGGCATCTCCGTCGCGATTATCGCCGTTGTTAACGGCGTTGGCGGAAATCTTTCGTCGAGTTCGGAGTCGTACACCTATGACCGCCCTGTGATTTCTTAGGGAATGAGTCCAATCATGCCGGTCGATCCGGTTCCCGGTCTCGAGAACTTCAAGTTCGTGACTGCGGGCTACAAAAAGACCACGTGGGTCTGGGGTCAGCGGCACGTTACTTACGGCAAACAGATTATTACAGCTTGTGATAATCCGACTGTCAAATGGGTGACCGGAGGCCGCAATACCCCGATCACAATTGGCGCGCCGGCGGCTACAACGTGGCGTGCAAATAAACCAGTGACGGTTTGCAGACCACAACGGCAGGGATTAAAACCCCCTGCCGTTTATCATTTCCAACTTTTTTCTTATTGAACCATTCGCACGAATAAGGCATACAATGGTCGAATGTTTTGCAAAATGTTAGAATGATATTAATACAACGCGACGCCGATTTTTTCGCGCACCAGTTTCATTTTTGCCTGCGCTTTGGCGCGGGCGACTTCGGCGCCGTCTTTGAGGATTTGGATAACCGCTTCGCGGCTTAGTGCCGCGCGGCGCTCGCGCATCGGCGAGATGGTCGCGATGATGTTGTTGGCAAGCAGCTCTTTGGACTCTTTGTACCCTATCGTGCCCTCCATATAGCGCTTCTGTATCTCGGCGAGGTTCGGCGTAAAGTGCGTATGCAGCCCAAAGGTGATGTCGGTAGTCGGGTTAAGCGGCGCGCCCACGGCGGTGGAGTCGGTCTTGATAGACATAACCGCAATGCGGATAGCCTCGTCGGTGCCGAAGAGCGGTATGGTGTTGTTGTAGCTCTTGCTCATCTTTTTGCCGTCGACGCCGGGCACCGTGCCGACGCCTCTCAGTATCATCTCCTTTGGCTCTTTAAACGTTTCGCCGTACGCGAGGTTAAATTTTGCCGCGGCCTCGCGGGCATACTCGACATGCTGGCGCTGGTCCTCGCCTACCGGCACGACGTCGGTGTCGTAGAGCAGAATATCCGCCGCCATCAGCATCGGATAATTAAACAGGCCAGCGTTCGCCTCGAGCCCTTTTGCTACTTTGTCTTTGTAGGCGTGCGCCTGCTCCAGAAACGGCACGGTTACCAAGCATTCAAATATCCACGCAAGCTCGGTGTGTTCAAGAATGTCGGATTGTTTAAAAATAGTCGCCCCGGTCGGGTTGACGCCCACCGCTATGTAATCGGCGACAACATCGATAATATTTTCCCGCAGTTGGTCCGGGTTGCGGAGCGAGGTGAGCGCGTGATAGTCGGCGACCATCAGCGTGCTTTCGTACTTTTCGTAACTTTCTACAAAAGGCTTTAGAGCCCCAAGATAGTTGCCGATATGCAACTGGCCGGAAGACTGTATGCCGGTAAGTAAGCGTTTTTTAGTCTCTGCCATGCGTCCAATAGTACCAATAAACGCCTTATTTCATAAGCTCTTGACGACTTGACAAAAGCATTGTTTGGGTATATACTATACACAGGTAGTTCCCCGTTGTTTAATCAGCGGGGTACAATGTAGCCACAGGGTACGGTCGCCACTCCGTAAAGGTTGGCTGTACGTTCTTCGTTCACCGCCGTTCTGTATTCTGCAGACGGCAAACTCAGTTGGGAGCATTCCATGCGCAAAGCGGCATTCGTTGCCACACTACTTTTTCTCGCAACCTTTCCGGCGCAAGCTGGTTGGCAAGACGAGATTAAGGCCCTCTACAACAAGTGCGACTCGCTGAGCAGCGCAATCCGTTCAACGATGTGCGGGTTGAGCGTCGCGGTTCTCGATTTGACCCTAGTTCAGGGCAAGTACGACGAAGCGAGGGTGTATTACGAAGAGCTCAAGTCCAAGTACCCCGAGCTTTTCTAATACCAACTGTTTCAAAATCCCCGGCTTCGGCTGGGGATTTTTGTTTTTATGGCAACGGGTCGGCAAAAACGCGATAGTCATAAAGTATTTCTTCGCCAAGTTGAATATCACGCGCGGCAATATCAACACCTTCTTGCTCACCATCCATTGGCGTGTTTATCACATTCGGCGTATCGGAGTGATTGAAAAATCTTGTATCATCAGCGCAAAGAATATAGTTGCCAGTCGCTTTACTGGTGTAAGCGTAATTTAAAAATTGTTCTTGCGCAGCCGGAGTAAGCGTAGTAGTAAAATCTTTGGGGAATTCTTGGTCAAAACCCCGCACAAATTTCCATACATGCGTGCCTTTCGGGATAAACTCGGTGGCAAAGCAACCGATACCGTGGACTGCACTTTTTTCCAATTTGGTTTTTATCAAAAGCATAGGGCAGTAAATTTTTTTATCGCAGCCCGAGAGATTCTGTTCCTAAAAGAAGCGCGTACTGTTGCATAAGGTCACCGGTTTTGCCTACCATGATAGATGCCGAGTATTTGGACTTCTTTTTTGGCGACTTCGTAAACAATAACATAAGGTAGTCTTGGTACAGTAAGTTCGTAAGTGTGTGGAGCCATTCCGGTGTGTCCAATATAAGGAAAAACCAAAAGTCGCTCAGCCGCGGCGCGGATTTTAGTTACTACTCCTACTGCAAACTCGGGAGCGTTCTCGCGTAAATATGCCGCAATAACTTCAAACTGTCTTTTTGCGGGTGGTGCGTATTTTAACCTCATGCGCTAAAGCCCGAGAGATTTCCACATGTTTGTAACTTCTTTTTCGGTCAAGAATTTCATTTTACCCGACCGTATTGCCTGTTGCGTTTTTTTAACTTCTTTCAGCTGTTCGGGTGTCAAATAATATCTTTCATCACCCTGTCCATCCATAGTCTCGAGCATACGAACCGCATCCGCTTGCCGGTTTTTTGGCCATTTTTCGACCCTTTTTAATATATTTTTTAGTTCGGTAGTCATGTGTTTCAGTATACTATATTCCCTCTTCTCTGAGCTTCTCAACCAGTGCTTTGGCGTTGCGGGAGAGTTTGCTCGGGAGATTTATTTTTACGCGGACATAGAGGTCGCCGCGTTTGCCGCGCGCCACCGGCACGCCTTTGCCTTTTATCTGCAGTGTCTCTCCGTGGGTAATGCCTTGCGGTATATCAAGCATCTCGGGCCCGTCCAAAGTTTCTATTTTATAACTGCTGCCGAGCAATGCATCGGAGAGTTTGACCGAAAGTTCGGTCATTAGGTTCGGGCCGTCTTTTTTAAACCGCGCATCCGATTGCACATGCACTTTGACGTACAGGTCGCCGGCAATGCCGTCTGCAACCGCCTCGCCGTAGCCCAGTAGGCGTATCATCTCGCCTCCATCGATGCCGGACGGCACGTTGATTTCTATCTCCTCCTGTTTTTTGTAGATGCCCTCTCCGCGACAGGTGTGGCATTTTTCTTTAGGATTTTTTCCTTTACCCTTGCAGTGCCTGCATGGTTGGACCATGGTTACAGTGCCAAAAAAGGAGTTTGTAGTCTCGTGCACCTTGCCCTGTCCGTTGCAGTGGGTGCAGGTGACAACCTCGCTCCCCTTGGCCGCGCCAGAGCCCTTGCAGGTGTCGCAGAGGCCGGTTTTGGCCAGAAGTACCGTGCGCTTGACGCCAAAAACCGAATCGCGAAAGCTGATTTCCAAATCGATGGAAATGTCGCGGCCTCTCGACTTTGCACGTGTTCCTCCTCCGGCAAAAAAGTCGCTGAAGATGTCGCCCATGTCGAAACCGCCTTGATTGAAAGCATCTTGGAATTGAGAAAAGTCGAACCCTGCCGTGTTAAATCCGCCCGCGCCGGCGCCGGGGGCCCCGCCGCCGAAAACGCGTCCGTAGGAGTCGTACTCGGCGCGCTTTTTGTCGTCGCTTAATATCGAGTAGGCCTCGGACACCTCTTTAAATTTGTCCGCGTCGCCCTCTTTTTTGTCGGGATGGAACTTGTGCGCCAGCTTGTGGAACGCTTTTTTTATGTCTTCTTTGGTAGCGCTTTTTTGTACCCCCAGCAGTTCATAATAGTCTCGCTTTGCTGACATGTGCCTATTCTACTGCTTCTGCTGTGGGTTGTCACTCGAAGCGCTTTGGGTGCCGGGGGGAGTATCTTTAGGTGCTGACTGCGTGCCCGGAGGAGGCGGTTCGCTTGGAGGAGTTTGTTTTTGAATTGCTTCGTACACCTTAGACAATTCTTTGGACAGCTCTTCGGTTGCGGATTTTATTGCCACCATGTCGTCGCTCCCCTTTTTATTTTCAAGGGCACTCACTTTTTCGTTTATAGCGGTTGCCAGCTCCATCGGGATTTTGTCTTTGTTGTCGCCAAGCGCCTTGCGCGCGGCGTACACGGCCTGGTCGGCCATATTACGCGCCTCCACCAACTCGACTTTCTTTTTGTCGGTGTCTGCGTTTGTCTCGGCCTCTTTGCGCATACGCTCGATGTCGGCGTCAGCCAAGCCGGAACTTGCTTCGATGCGGATGGATTGCTCTTTGTTGGTCGCTTTATCTTTAGCCTTAACACTCAGGATGCCGTTGGCGTCGATGTCGAAGGTAACCTCCACCTGCGGCAGGCCGCGCGGCGCCGGCGGTATGCCGTCGAGCACAAAGCGCCCGAGCGACTTGTTGTCGGATG
>ORMF010615429.1_pt1 | contig 22533 bp, 15 predicted proteins | sample 1779871 | NCBI WGS metagenome assembly ORMF01 (sample SAMEA104232316, study PRJEB22302) | groundwater metagenome | biome: forest; feature: aquifer; material: groundwater | place: USA | collected 2011-08-07 | depth 5.4 m | reverse complement strand
CGGACTCGATTCCGCGTACGGCCACAGGAAAAATCCAGCGCGGCAATGTCGGCAAGGCGTTCAGTGGAGCCTAACCCATGCACACCCTGATCGTGGGGGCGGGCGCGATAGGCGGCTACATCGGCGCCTGCCTGGCGCGCGTGGGCAGGGATGTGACCCTGTTTGCCCGTGGCCCGCATTTGGCGGCCATGCGCGAGAGCGGCCTAACCGTTCTTTCCGCCGAGGGCGATTTCTCAGTGCGGCCGAAGCTGGTGGGCGATCTTTCCGAAGCCGCCCATGCCGATGTGATTTTCATCTGTGTGAAGGCGCATGGCCTGGCCGCGTTGGCGCCCCAACTCAAGCCGCTCATCGGACCGGACACCACGGTGGTGAGCACGCAGAACGGCATCCCCTGGTGGTACTTTCAACTGGGCGCAGGCGAACATCTGGGGCTACACCTTGAAAGCGTGGACCCCGGCGGCGTTATCGCTTCCTCCATCGACCCCGCGCGAGTTGCCGGCTCCATTGTCTATCTCGGCGCCGAGATCTCCGCGCCCGGCGTCATTCGCCACACGGAGGGGAACCGCATCTCACTCGGTGAGCCCGATGGCAGCCGCTCGGACCGCTGTCGCGAGATCGCCGCCGCATTGATTCAGACCGGCCTGCGTTGCCCGGTCACCGCCCGCATACGCAACGAAATCTGGGTGAAGCTGCTCGGCAACGTCGCCTTCAATCCCCTCAGCGCGCTCACACACGGCACGCTGGCACAGATGGCGCGCGACCCTCGTATTTGCCCGGTCGTCCGTAATATCATGGCCGAGGTCGAAGCGGTGGCCAACCGGCTTGGCGTTGAGATTCCGATTTCGATCGAGCAGCGGATCGCCGGAGCGGAAAAGGTCGGAGAGCACAAGACATCCATGCTGCAGGATTTGGAAGCAGGCCGGCCAATGGAGCTGGAGCCGGTTGTGGGCGCCGTGGTCGAACTCGGCGAAAAGCTCGGCATCGACATGCAATATACGCGTGCAGTGTATGCGGCTACGAAAATGCTCGATTCGAATCTGGCCGCTCAGCGATCCAGGAGGAGTTAATTATGAACCGCTGGTTTCGGTTGGCCGCCGCGGTCTTGGCGATGATCATGATCGGCAATCTGCAGTACGCTTGGACTCTGTTCGTCCAGCCGATGATGGGCGCAACGGGTTGGAAGTTGTCTGAGGTGCAGTGGGGATTCACTGTTTTTATCGCCGTGATGACCTGGGCCATGCCCCTCGCCGGCTGGTTGATCGACCGAATGGGCCCGCGTCTGTTCATGACGATGGCGGGCCTCTTGTGCGGTTTTGGGTGGGCCAGTCTGGGCAGTGCGAAGACCCTGCCCCAGTTTTATGCTCTGTATGCCATTGCGGGTTTGGGGAATTGCTTCGTCTACTGTTGTTCCACGGCGCTGGGGTTGAAATGGTTCCCGGACAAGCGCGGCATTGCGAGCGGACTCATCGCCGCCGGCTACGGCTCCGGCGCAGCGTTGTTCAACTCGGGTTTCGCCAACCTCATCAAGACGCTCGGACATCAGACGACTTTCCTCTATTCGGGAATCGCGCTCGGCGTCGTGGTGCTGATCGCGGGCCAGTTCCTCGCGTATCCGCCGCAGGGCTTCATACAGGCGCCGGCGAACGTGAAGTCGCCCGTGCGCAGGCAGACCGAACAATTCAGTTCGATGGAGATGCTCGCAACACCGCAATTCTACGTGCTCTTCCTTATGATGCTGGCCATCGGTATTGGTGGGTTGATGGCGACGGCGCAGGTGGCTCCCGTGGCGCGCAACTTCGGCGTGGGCGCGACAGCACTAACCATTGCGCTGACCTTGAATCCGCTGGCGAACGGAGTGGCCCGCCTCGGTTGGGGTTGGATCTCCGATTCGTATGGCAGGGAACGCACCATGGCGCTGGCTTTCGGACTGCAGGCGATCTTCCTGGCAAGTGTGGCGATGTTTGGGCGTATGAGTGATGCCTGGTTCGTCGTGACCATGGTGCTGGTGTTCCTGACGTGGGGTGAACTCTATGTACTGTTCCCGACGGTTTCGGCTGACATGTTTGGCGGTAAGAACGCTGCTTCTAATTACGCGTTTCTTTACAGCACCAAGGGACTCGCCTCGATTCTCGCCGGCGGCCTGGCCGCGCAACTATTCGAGAAGACGGGAACCTGGAACTACGCCTTCTACGGCAGCGCGACCCTGGCTTTGCTCTCGGCCCTGGGGGCATTGGGACTCCGCAAGATGCCGTTGCCTGTCAAAAGAGGAGCCTTGCCAACTTCCGGCGCCGCTGTGAGGGAATCCAAAGTGGTGTAAGGCGTGGCCCCTGGGTAGCGGCCTTTCGACACCCCCACCTCGCCTCGAATTTGATTCTTCTCATGACCCCTTGCTATCGTATGTAGGCGGAGACGCCTTTTGTCCCACGGGACTGGAGCGGATTCGTGATGTCTACCTGTCCCGGAGGACCATGTCATATATGGTGAATAGCTTCCTTGTCGAAGTGTCCAAGTGCATTCGACGCGTTACGCCGGCTGCGTTGCTGGCCATCGTTTTCTCGGCCGCCGCTCTTGCCCAGGGGCACGGCGGTGGCGAGGCCAATCTGGTGTTGCCGGATCTGGACCAGGCCACTTTTCTCGGCTCCTATGGTGGCCGCAGCCTGCTGATGATCGGGCTGGTGGTCTCGGCGCTCGGTCTGGCATTCGGATTGGGAATCTCCCGTCACATCAAGAATCTTCCCGTCCACTCCTCCATGCTGGAAATTTCGGAATTGATCTACGAAACCTGTAAGACGTATCTCTTGACGCAAGGCAAGTTCCTCCTCATCCTGGAGATTTTCATCGGCAGTGTGATCGTCTTCTACTTCGGATTCATGCAGCATTTTGATGCCGGGAAGGTGTTCATCATCCTTTTATTTAGCTTGGTCGGCATCGCCGGCAGCTACTCGGTGGCCTGGTTCGGCATCCGCGTCAACACCTACGCCAACTCCAGGACCTCGTTCGCCAGCTTGAAAGGAATGCCGTTCCCCTGTTACGCCATCCCCTTGCAGGCCGGCATGAGCATCGGCATGATGCTGATCAGCGTGGAACTCCTCCTCATGCTGTTCATCCTGCTATTTATTCCGGGCGATTACGCCGGGCCATGCTTCATCGGCTTCGCCATTGGCGAGTCCTTGGGCGCGGCAGCCCTCCGCGTGGCCGGCGGCATCTTCACCAAGATCGCGGATATTGGTTCGGATCTCATGAAGATCGTTTTCAAGATCAAAGAAGACGACGCGCGAAATCCAGGCGTGATCGCGGACTGTACGGGAGATAATGCCGGAGATTCAGTAGGACCTTCAGCCGACGGCTTTGAAACCTACGGCGTTACCGGCGTCGCATTGATCAGCTTCATTCTGCTCGCCGTGAAAGAGCCTCTGGTGCAGGTCCAATTGCTGGTCTGGATCTTCGTGATGCGCATCATGATGGTGCTGGCCTCGGCCGGATCCTACATCATCAATGACTGGATCGCCAAGGCGCGCTATTCAAATCTGAAAAAGATGAACTACGAAGCGCCCCTTACTTCGCTGGTCTGGTTGACCTCCTTGATTTCCGTCGGCCTCACCTATCTCGTCTCCTCGATGATTATCCCCGACCTCGGTGGGGACAGCAGCCTTTGGTGGAAGCTTTCCTCCGTCATTACTTGCGGAACTCTCGCCGGCGCCATCATCCCGGAGCTTGTAAAGGTATTCACTTCCACCGAATCCCGCCACGTCAAGGAAGTGGTGACATCCTCGCGTGAAGGCGGAGCCTCGCTCAACATTCTCTCCGGCCTGGTAGCCGGAAATTTTTCCGCCTACTGGCTCGGCATGGCGATTCTGGTCCTCATGAGCATCGCTTTTGGGGTGAGTACACTGGGCCTGGGCAGCTTAATGGCGGCCCCCGCCGTATTCGCCTTCGGGTTGGTGGCGTTCGGATTTCTTGGTATGGGACCCGTTACCATCGCGGTGGATTCCTATGGCCCGGTCACCGACAATGCCCAGTCTGTGTATGAACTTTCCCTGATCGAAGAGTTGCCGGGAATTCGAGAGGACCTGAAAAGGAACTTCGGCTTTGACCCGGACTTTGAACACGCCAAGCAGCACCTGGAAGAGAACGATGGCGCTGGCAACACTTTCAAGGCAACAGCCAAGCCCGTCTTGATCGGCACTGCCGTGGTCGGCGCCACCACCATGATCTTCTCCACCATCGTGATGCTGACCAATGGGCTGACTTCGGATTTGGAAAAGCTTTCCATCCTGCATCCGCCGTTCCTGCTGGGATTAATCGCCGGCGGGTCTGTGATCTATTGGTTCACCGGAGCCTCCATTCAAGCGGTAACCACCGGCGCCTACCGGGCAGTGGAATTCATCAAGGCCAATATCAAGCTGGAAGGCGTAACAAGGGCCTCGGTGGAGGATTCCAAGAAAGTCGTGGAGATTTGCACGCAGTATGCGCAGAAGGGCATGTTCAACATCTTTCTCACTGTCTTCTTCGCCACGCTGGGTTTCGCGTTCGTGGAACCTTTCTTCTTCGTCGGCTACCTGATTTCGATTGCGCTGTTTGGTCTGTATCAGGCCATCTTTATGGCCAATGCAGGGGGAGCCTGGGACAATGCAAAGAAGATTGTCGAGACCGATCTGAAGATGAAGGGAACCCCGCTCCACGAGGCCACCGTGGTCGGCGATACCGTGGGAGATCCGTTCAAGGACACCTCGTCGGTGGCGTTGAATCCCATCATTAAATTCACCACTCTGTTCGGGTTATTGGCTGTCGAACTGGCCGTGTCGCTGGCCCGTGGCCAGGGTCCCGCGATGGGCGCGGTCCTGGCCGGCGTGTTCCTGCTGATTTCCGCCTTTTTCGTTTACCGGTCTTTTTACGGCATGCGCATCGACGCGTAAATTTTGGCACGCTCCACTGCCTGTCAACTACACATCGTCTTCGGCTAGAATGTACCAGTGATGCTAGCATTCATGCTGTGCCTGCTACAGCTCGCGCCGGCGCCCAAACCGCCAGCCTCCGCTGAAGCCGATCGAGTACGCGCGGACCGCCTGTTGGCGCAGGGCAACGCGGTCGAGGCTATCGATGCTTACTCGGCGGCCTGGCAAGCCGGCCTTCATCATTCCTCCGTGCTCAAAGGCCGCGGCCAGGCGCATCTGCGGTTGGAGCATTGGAATGAGGCCATCACGGACTTTGATGGAGCGCTCCGCCTTCGGCTGAATGATGCGGATGTTTGGAGGGACCGCGGCATTGCGAAAGCGAAGCTGGGCCGCTACCAGGATGCGATAGAGGATCTCGACCGCGCCATTCTACTGAAGCCCGATGATTGGGAGTCCTATGTGGAGCGGGCTTCCGCTCTGGGCAACGCGGGACTGTTTGCGCGCGGCCTGCTGGACCTGGACAAAGTGCTCCAGGCACAACCGGATAATGTGCGCGCCTTGTCTCTGCGCGGAGCTGCCCACTTCATGCTGGGAGATCACCGGAAGGCGATTGAAGACTACAGCGCCGCTCTCCAACGGGAACCCGGCGACGTGCGTTTACTGCTGGCGCGCGGTGCTGTCTTTGCGCGGTTGGGGGAGCACCTGAAGGCTTTCGCGGATCGCGATGCGGCGGTGAAGGCGGACCTCACGCTGGCCGAAGCCTACATCGCCCGTGGCGGCAGTCATCATCAGCTCGGGGAACACAACAAGGGGTTGGTGGACCGCACCACGGCCATTCGCCTGAACCCCAGGCTGGCCTCCGGCTGGGCGGCGCGCGGGAACGCCTACTTTCTTCTTGAGCGCTACAGCGACGCTTTGGCCGATTTACGGGAAGCCGTACGGCTGGACCCCGCCGACACAGCTTCGCTTGACCTAATGGAAAAGGCACGTCAAAAGTTGGAAGCGCCACGGGTAGCCGCGGTGCCCCCTCCCGCTCCCGAACCTGCACCCGCTCCCGTGCCTGCTCCTGTGCGCACCGAACAGAACGCCTCCGGCACTCCCGCTCCGGCGCCGCGCCAAGTTCTCGCCGAGCCGAATCCGAAGGAAGCGGAAGCCTACCACCGGCAGGGACGCCTGTTCATCCAACAGGGAGCGTTTGAAAAGGCCGTTGAGGAACTTACCAAAGCGATAGCGGCCAAGCCCGACCACGCTTTGGCGTTGAATGCTCGAGGATTCGCGTTTCTTCAGTTGAGACAAGCCGGCAAAGCCGAACAGGACTTTACCGCGGCCATTGCCGTAAATCCCTCCTATGCAAACGCGTATCAGAATCGTTCCGCGGCTCGACGCCTGGCCGGCAACAAGGCCGGATCGCTCGAGGATGCTGAAAAAGCAGCATCCCTGAGCAAGACGCAATAGCTCCCCGCCATAGAAGGATAAATCTTCTTTTTGAGCCGGTATTGAGATACGATGAATACACTATGTCACTTCAAGGGTTATTGCTCAGACTAACAATTCTGCTTGTTTCGCTGTCTTTCACCTCCGGCGTTTCCTTCGCCCAGGTGCTCTACGGCACACTCAACGGTTCGGTTGTGGATTCATCCAACGCCGCCGTTCCCAATGCCAGGGTGGATGCGGTCAACACTGCCACCAATATCTCCCGCCAAACGGCAACCGATGAACGCGGCGCTTTCCAGATGAACGATCTGCAGGCCGGCTCCTACAAAGTAACCATCTCCGCGCCTTCCTTCAGCACACTTATCCAGGAAGGGGTGGTCATCGTTACGAACACGATTCGCCGAATCGACGCACGCCTCCAGGTGGCGCAGGTCAATGAAAGCGTCACCGTGGACGCCTCCGCGCTTAGCCTGCAGACGGATCGTGCCGACGTTAACAACCAGATCACCAAGACCCAGGTGATGAACCTCCCCTTTAGCGGCAACCAGGGGCGGAACTTTCAGAATCTCTACAGGCTTCTACCCGGCTTTTCCCCGCCGGTTGAGTTGCACTCGGATGCGGGCAATCCGCAGCGCTCGCTCGGCACCAACGTCAATGGCGCATCCTACTCCAACAACAACACGCGTCTCGACGGCGCCACAGTGAGCTACCCCTGGCTTCCACACATCATCGCCTACGTACCTCCCGCCGAAGCCATTGAAGCCGTCAACCTCGTTTCAAACTCGTTCGACGCGGAACAGGGCATGGCCGGCGGCTCCGCCATCAACGTCTCCATTAAGTCCGGCACCAACCAGTTCCATGGCTCGGGCCACTGGTATCACACCAACTCCAAGGTGCAGGCCCGTAACTTCTTCTTCAACGCACCCCAACTTCCAAAGAATCTCTTGAACCAGTTCGGCGGAACCATTGGCGGTCCCATCGTGAAAAACAAACTCTTCTTTTTCGCCGATTGGGAACGTACCACGCGCCGCCGGTTTGCCTCTGCTTTCCGGACCGTTCCCAACGCCAGTCTGCGCGGGGGAGACTTCTCCGCCACGGGCACGAATATCTATGACCCGGCCACTGGCGCTGCCAACGGTACCGGCCGCCAGCTTTTCCCCGGCAACCGCATCCCGTCCACCCGGTTTGATTCCGCCTCGGTCTACATGACCAGCCTCATCCCGTCGCCGAATCAGGCTGTTTTCCCGTCCAACTATCTAGCCACCGGCACTTACATTTTTAATCGCAACAACGCTGACTTCAAGGTGAACTACAACCCCACAACCAAGTCCTCAATCTTTGGCCGTTACAGCTTTTCTCCCAGCGACATCTTCGACCCGCCCTCGCTTGAGGCAGCCCTGGGCGATGCGCTTACAGGCGGCCAGCCTGGCCACGCGCCAGGATTCATTCAGACCGCTGCCATCGGCGGCACCTACGCTGCCAGCCCTGCGGTCCTGATTGACGCCAACCTCGGGTTTACACGTCAGCGGATCTCGGCCGAGAACATCGATCTCGGAACCAACCACGGACTGGAAACGCTCAAGATTCCAGGCACCAACGGCAGCGACCGGCTCCAGAGCGGTTACCCCCGGTTCAACATCAGCGGCTTTTCCGCCATTGGCAACCCGAACGTCTCCAACCCGTTCCTGTTCCGCGACAACCAATACTCGGCCACCGGCAATGTGAGTTGGATTCGCGGGTCCCATTCTCTCCGGTTCGGCGCGGAGTACACCTACTACACAATCAACCACTTTCAGCCACAAGCCGCATTCGGGCCTCGCGGCGGTTTCAACTTTACCGGCGGCCTCACAGTCTTGAACCTTGCCGGAGCTCTCGGTGGTAACGCCTTTAACGGTTTTGCCGATTTCCTTCTTGGTCTTCCCCAGGCCATGGGCAAGGACGTTCAATACATTAATCCGGCCGCTGTCCGCATGCCAGGCTATGGCTTCTATGTACGGGATCAGTGGCAGGTGAACCGCAAGCTGACCATTAACTATGGAGTTCGCTTCGAGCGCTATCCCTTTGCCACCCGCGATCACCGCGGAGGCGAGCGTTACGACCCCTCGATCGACAAGGTTCTGATCGGCGGAGTTGGGTCCACGCCTACCGATACCGGCGTGGATGTCGGCCTCGGCCAGCTCGCTCCGCGTCTGGGCATCGCCTATCGCGCCAACGACAAGACTGTTTTTCGCGCCGGCTACGGCATCAGCGTCGACCCCGACTCCTTCCGCTACATGCGGGACGCATACCCTGCCACAATCTCCTCGCAGTTCTCCGGCGCCTCCACCTTCCAGGCGGCCGGAACGCTCCGCACCGGCATTCCTGCCGTCGTTGGCCCCGCCCTCGACCAGGGGGTTGTCGATCTGCCTCTCGCTGTAGGCACCACCACGTTCCCGCAAAAATTCAACCGCGGCTACATACAGTCGTTCAACTTCACCATTCAACGGGACATCGCGGCCGGGTTCAATCTCCAGGCGGGCTACGTCGCCTCCCGCTCCATCCGCCAGACAGCACGCGTCAACATTAATACAGCGGACGCCGGTGGTGGCAACGCGGGCCGCGCCCTCGCGCTCCTCTACCCCGGCCGAATCGGAACCATCAACCTGTATACGCCCTTCAGCACGTCCAACTACAATTCGCTCCAGGTCCAGCTCCGCCGGCAGTTTGCCGGGGGCGGCCTGTTCGGGCTTTCCTACACCTGGTCGAAGGCGATCACCTTCAACGACAATAACGACTCCACGCTGAGCTGGAATCTGCCCCAGTATTGGGCGCGCAATCGCGCGCCTGCCGGATTTGACCGCCCCCACAATGTCCAGGTGTATTCCGTTTACGAACTACCCTTTGGCAAAGGAAAGCGTTTCGCCAGCCAAGGCCCGTCCAGCTGGATCATTGGCGGCTGGCAGACCAACGCCATCATGAGCATCCTCAGCGGAACGCCGTTCGGCGTTGGCACGGTCGCAACCTCGCTCAACGCGCCTGGCAACACTCAGACTGCTGACCAGGTGCTCACGGATGTGAAGAAGTTCCACAACGTCGGCCCAGGCCAAAGCTGGTTCGATCCCAACGCCTTTGCTCCGGTGACCGCCGTGCGCTTTGGCAACACTGGCCGCAACAACATGCGCGGCCCGGGATCCTTCCAACTCGACGCAAGCCTTTTCCGGAACTTCCAGATCACGGAGAAAGTACGCTTCCAGTTCCGCGCCGAGGCCTTTAGCATTACCAACACGCCACGGTTCAACAATCCCGGCGCGACCGTGTCCAGCTTGACCCGTAACCCGGACGGCTCCATCCGAGCGCTCAATGGTTACACCGAGGTTCTTGGCGCCACCGGCGAACGGGAAATTCGCTTCGCCGTGAAGATTTTCTTTTGAAGGAACACGCGCACAAGTTGTTGAAAAAAATCTTCTCGCAAAGACGCAAAGAACGCCAAGCCGGAGCCGCCTTCGAAAGGAAAGTTCCTCCACTGCATGGTCCCGCGTACGCGGGCGAGGAACCTCACGCCGCTGGAACTCGAGCCTGAGATGAATCACGGATTCGTTCATAGAAGACTGCCTCCTAGGTTGCGGGGAAGAGAGCTTGGTCCTTGCTCCAGAACGAGGATGTGGTCGCCCTTTGCGAGCTTGGAGGGGGAAGGGGGTTGATATTCGTTGGGAACGGGTTTGAATTGAGAACCGGCAAGTGGTTGAGCCGTTGCCGGTTGTGGGGTTGGTGGGTTCGTTTCGTCATTTCTTGTGATTGGGTCCGGAGGGAGGGCAGGGGGTTGGGGCGCGAGCCGCATTTGCTGGATCTTGAAAAGGTCCGAGAGGGCGCGTGAGAAGTGGCGGCGGAGGCGGGATTCGATGCGATGGTAGAACTGGAGCGTTTGCGATTCCGGTTGCGAGGTGAAGTGCTCGATGGCGTGTGAGAGGCGGGCGGGTTCAGAGATGAGCTCGTATTTTTCATCGAGGGCGGGTTGTTGGCGCGCCATCTCCATGTCGAGAGTGGCGGATTCGGCAAACCAATAGCGGCGCATGCGCCAGTGGGCGGCGGCCATTTCCTCGACGAGACCGAGTTCGACGGGGCCAGCGGGATGGAATTGAGCGTTGAAGCTCCGGAGCAGGGCTTCCCATTCGGCGGGGTCTTCATTGACGAGGAGGACGGCGTTGGAGTAGCAGCCGTGGCGGATGGCGTTCATTGCAGAGCGGGCCTGGCCGGCTGGGGAGAGCGGGCCTCGGGATTTTGCGCCATTGGCGCGCGCGGCGGCGGCCTTTTTGGGCGAGGCGGGCTTGGCCGGGGCGTGGCTGGGGTTACGTTTTCCGGGCATGTTCAGGGACCTCCATGGAGTTGGAAAAGAAAAAGGGCGGGCTACGGCATGACAGCCGTAGTCCACCCATGTTTATTATGACATGCGGGTTTGGGGGTAATGGGAGGGGGCGGTGGGGAAGTTATTGACAATATTGAGAAGATATTGTGGGAATGGCTGTCACTGTCTTGGCGCACCTTGCAGGTTTTGAAGCCTCAGGACAACCGAAGTCAGAAACCGACTATGTCACCCGAGTCCGGCACGCGCCGCGCCACGAAGATGCCGTAGATGTTTACAGCGGGAAAACGGCTGCGCAGCAGACGCTGAGCCGCCTTGAAGTGCGACCCAGTGGTCAGGACGTCGTCGATCACCCCAATGACGCGAGGCGGAGGGTCAACAAGAGACTCTTCGATCACGTAGTTGTCACACAGTTCATCGACGCGCAAGCGGACTTCCGTGGTGTGCGCGGCATCGGTGCTCTCGCGTTGCGAGAGCATCTCGCGAATGTCCAATTGAAGGCCAGTTCCGAGTACTCGAAGCATCTGCATCAACCGATCGTCATAAAGCGGATCTGACTTGACCTTCGACGGTGGCATCGGGACTAGAGTCGCCAACGAAAGCCATTCCGGGTTCAAGGCGTCCAAGGCTTGCCGCAGTTGCCGGCCCGCTTTCTCGACGGCAAGCCTCTTGTAATCCCAGCCCGGCTGGCCGCGGCGGTCCATCGGTTTCTTCAAATTGAAGATCAGCTGGTTGGTGACGCTGAACTGATAGCCTTTTCTGGCTGAGTATTCGCCCAGGTAGAGACACTCGTCCGCAGCCTCGATGAAGGTGTGGTCCGGGCGTGTCAGGTCATCAATCTTGGAGACGCGGATCGGCAAGATGTTTCTGGATGTCCTCGTAGTCCCGCACGCGGATGGCGCCCATCTGCTCGAAGCGGTGCGGCCACTTGAGCGCCGGGTTGTGGAAGTTGCTCTCCAAAATGAAAAGCTTTTTCCCTTGCTTCAGCGCGTGGCGCGCCTGAACGAGAGTTCCCGACGTTTCGCCAGCCTCCACGATGATCGTCGCCCCGGTCAGCGCCGACATTGTAATGTTGCGCTCCGGGAAGAAGATCCTGTTCTCCGTAGGGTTCGGGCGGTCGTACCGGACAACCGGGACCTGGCTGATCACCAGAAAGTCCTTCGCGATCTGGTCCTGAAGTTCGGCGTTCTCTTTGGGGTAACGAACACTGAGCGGCGTCCCGATCACAGCAATCGTTCGGCCCCCATGCTCAATGGCAGTGATGTGAGCAATGGTATCGATTCCCTTCGCAAGGCCGGAAACCACGGTGAACCTATCTTCGACAAGGCTGCGCACGAGCCGTCTCGTTCGTGCCGCGGATTCCACTGAGGGCGTCCGAGTTCCGACTACCGCGATGGCCCGGCTTTCGACGAGATCCCACCAGCCCTGGAAGTACAGCAATTCGACCGGGTGGTCCGCGACGCGCAGTTTCATCGGGTACTCGCCTGCGCCGTGGACGCGGATTCCAAAATGCTCGACACCGGCCCCGGCTAGCGTCTCGACAGTCCTCCTGGCGAATTCGGCGGCAGTTTCGTCAGGCACGAAATCAGAGGGGACGGCACCGGGATGCTCGCGGAACTTGTCCGCAATCCATTTGAAACTAGCCTTCGCTTCTGACCAAAGGGCCTCGTACGCGCCCATCTCGCGGAAGGGCGAGACGGCGCGCATCAACGAGCCCGGCGTCTCTAGTGCATAGTCGGTTGGCATGGTGTCTACACTATTATTGTCCCTTGTGCCATCATTTTGCGCCACGGACATGGAAACTGGCCACTGAAGAATACAGCCGAGTCCCAACCCATTGGGTCATTTGCTTCAAACCGAGCAGAGCGCAACGTCGAACCTCCGATTGTACAAGCATTGCCGTCGTTCAAGTGAGCTTAATATGGGCAATCCAACGGTTGGCTTCTCCCTGCCGAGAACACTTCCGAGTATAGCGAATAAACGGCGAAAGTCAAGAGAGCGCTTGATCGATGGTCAAGGCTTGCAGGCAATGCCCCAGTTCATGTATTTTTTGAACGAGAGCTTTTACTGCTAAAAATCACTTGCCATGGAAAGATTAAATGGGATAGGATGAATTCATGATCCTCGAATGTAGAGTTCAGTTTTACTTCTACCGCTTCGAGAAGTTTGCCTCTTATTTTGGGCCCACGCGCGAACGTGGGCCCCAACCGTCAACCAGGCTGGCATTGCCGCCCAGAGAACGTATCACTTGTGATTCTGTACCGAACACAGTCTCCGAGTCAATGGCCAGCCATAACCTCTATGGAGTTCAACGTGAATACTCAGACTATTGACTGTCCAAAATGCGGAGCGGGAATCCCTCTCACCGAGGCCCTGGCCCGTCCGATCGTGGAAGCGGAGCGAACCCGTCTGGAGCAGGAGATGCGCCAGCGGTCCTCGGCCCTCGAAACCCGTGAACAAGAGCTACAGAAGCAACGTGCACATCTCTCAACCCAGCAGAAGGACATCCAGTCCAAAGCTGCTGACATCGATAAGCTTGTTCAGGAGCGGCTCGGCTCCGAACGAACCACTATCGCGGCCGCGGAGGCGCAAAAGGCCGCTACTCAATATCAGGTGCAACTCGAAGCAGCCCGGCGTGAGCACCAAGCGCAGTCCGCGAAGATCACCGAGCTCCAGAAAGCGGAACTGGACTTCCGCAAGGAAAGCGCCTCTCTCGCCGAGGAGAAGCGCCAGCTTGAACTGAACCTCGCTCGCCAGCTTGACACGGAGCGCGATCAGATTCGCGGGCAAGCTATCCAGGACGAGCAGAAGCGCAACCAACTGGCACTGGCGGCAAAAGACAAATCGCTCGCCGAACTGAACGCCAAGCTTGCTGAATCGCACAAAGCCGAACTTGAAGTCCGCAAGCAGCGCGAAACTTTGGAGGCCGAGAAGAAGGCCCTCGACCTGGAGGTAATGCGCCGTCTCGATGAGGAGCGTAAGCGTATCCGTGAAGTCACCCAAAAGGAAGAGGGCGAACGGCACAACCTCAAGCTGGCCGAAAAGGACAAACTTATTGAGGACATGCGCAAGCAGGTTGAAGAACTCCGGCGGAAGAGTGAACAGGGCTCGCAGCAGCTCCAAGGCGAAGTCCAGGAAATGGAACTCGAAGTAATTCTCCGCGCCCACTTCCCGAAGGACGAATTTGAACCTGTAGCGGTCGGCCGTTCCGGCGGTGATCTGATTCACAAGGTCATCGGCCCCAGCGGCATGGTGTGCGGCACCATCCTCTGGGAATCAAAGCGCACCAAGGTATGGCAGGATGTCTGGCTCGCCAAAATCCGTGACGACCAGCGCAGTGTTCGCGCCGGGCTGAGCGTCATTGTTTCCGCCGCCCTCCCCAAGGGTCTCACCAGCTTCGACCGCGTCGAAGACGTTTGGGTCGCCGCCTTTGACTGCATCGTGCCCCTTGCCACAGCGCTTCGCTTCACGCTGCTCCAGACTGCTGTCTTGCAGTTGGCCGGCCAGGACCGCACGGGCAAGACGGACCGCATGTACGCCTACATCACGGGGCAGGGCTTCAAGCAGCGTGTGTCGGCGACGGTTGAAGGGTATATGTTCCTTCGCTCCGACCTGGAACGCGAAAAACGTTCCGTGACCGTAGCGTGGGCGCGCCGGGAAAAGTCCCATGAGCTGATCCTGGCTGGTACCGCCGGACTCTATGGAGACCTTCACGGTATCCTCGGCAAGTCCATGCCCGAGATTGAGGGGCTTGAAGCACCGCAGATCGAAGCTCCGATCGTGAACGCCGTACTTGAGGCAGGCACGCCGTCATCGCCGATTCCGTCGATGCACCAGTAGGAACGCATGAAGCTTGCCGACGTCGCCAGGATCGATAGCGGTTACCACTTTCGGGGACGCATTGAAAACAGCCCCGAAGGACCGGTTGCCGTGATCCAAACCAAGGACTTTACGGACGACTTGAAACTGATTCCCGCGGGATTGGTTCGGGTCACACCGGAGACCAAGCTGGACCCCTACACGGTTGGGAGCGGCGACGTTCTCTTCCTGTCCCGGGGCCAGCGTCCTTGGGCGGTGGCCGTCGGCGAGCTTCCTATGACCTGTATCGTGCCCAGTTCCTTCTACATCTTGCGGGTGGACTCGGCGCGAATCCTATCCGGGTACTTGGCTTGGTTCCTGAACCAACCCAAGACCCTAACCGCGTTGAGATCCATTATGCGTGGCTCCAATATCCCGTTCATCTCAAAGACGGATCTTATGGAGCTACCCTTGCCGCTGCCTTCCCTGGCAACGCAACACGAGATTGTGACGCTCAACCAACTCAGCGAACACGAGCAGAATTTGCTTCGGGAGCTGGCGGGGCGAAAAAAGACATTGATTGATACCGTCTGCATGAAGCTCGCCGAAGACGGAAAGTGATTCGAAGGAGACCGATATGGCTGTAGTGTTGACGAAAGAACAGATCGAAAATATCGTCTGGCGGGCTTGCGATACGTTTCGCGGCGCTATCGATCCGTCCGAGTACAAGAACTACATCCTTACGATGTTGTTCTTGAAGTATCTCAGCGATCTCGCCAAAGAGACACGTGAGGATCACATGCGCAAGTATAAGGGCGATAAGCAGCGCGTGGAGCGCGCGATGAGTCGGGAGCGCTTCGTGTTGCCGGAGAACTGTGACTTCGACTTTCTTCACTCAAAGCGCGAAGCAGCGAACATCGGCGAACTGATCAACACGGCCCTCGAAGGAATCGAAGATGAGAACAAAGGAAAGCTGGAGAACGTCTTCCGCAACATCGATTTCAACTCGGAACCCGCGCTTGGCCAGACAAAGGAGCGCAACCGGCGGCTGAAGCTACTGCTGGAGGATTTCAACCTGCTCGATCTCAAACCGTCCCATCTCGAAGGGCGGGACGTGATCGGCGATGTCTACGAATATTTGATTGGGCGATTCGCTGCGGGCGCGGGCAAGAAAGCGGGCGAGTTCTACACGCCGCCTGAGGTCTCGACCCTGCTGGCTCGTTTGCTTGATCCGAAGCCCGGTGACAAGATCTGTGATCCCGCTTGCGGTTCGGGTTCCCTCCTTATCAAGGTCGCGCGGCAGGTCGGCTCTGACAACTTTTCCGTCTTTGGTCATGAGTCCAATGGCTCAACGTGGGCCCTTTGCAAGATGAATCTCTTTCTGCACGGTATGGACAGCGCCCGCGTCGAGTGGTGCGATACCATCAACAGCCCTCGGCTCGTGGAGGATGCCGGACTGATGAAGTTCGACATCGTTGTGGCAAACCCTCCATTCAGCCTCGACAAGTGGGGTGCAGAGAACTGGCATGTGGACCAATATCGACGGCAGCTCAGAGGTACGCCTCCTAAGAGCAAAGGCGACTACGCATTTATTTTGCACATGATAGAAGCCGCTGTCACAGATACAGGAAGGGTCGGCGTTATTGTCCCGCATGGTGTGTTGTTTCGAGCGGGCAGCGAGGGGAAGATTCGCCAGCAACTAGTCGAAGAAAACCTTCTGGATGGTGTGATTGGTCTCCCTCCCAACCTGTTCTACGGGACAGGAATTCCGGCTGCCATCCTACTCTTCAATCGCGGCAGAACCACAACTGACGTACTATTCGTTGACGCGAGCGGCGACTTTGAGGATCGCACAAGCCAAAACCGGCTCCGAACCACGGACATATCAAGGATCTGCGACGCTTTCAGTGCATATAACTCGAGCGAACGGTACGCGCATCGAGCGACGCAGTCTGAGATAGAAAAAAATGAATTCAATCTCAACATCCCACGTTATATTGACACGTTTGTGCATCAACCCGAGGTGGACCTTCCTACCCTCGTTAAGCAGATTCATCAAGTGGAAGCCGAACTAGCAAGAACCCGAAAGTTGGTGAAAGATCAGCTTCACGATCTTGGATTAGTGGTAATCGAGGAGAGGGAATGACGGTTCGTGCCATCAGCAAACCGTCGGTTAGGAGATCCGCGGGCGTCCGTGGGGTTGTCCCTTTGGGCGAAATCATTCAACGAGTTGCGGCGGGCGTGAGTGTCAACGGCGAGGATAGACGGTGCAGGCCTGGTGAGCTTGGCGTATTGAAACTAAGCGCTATTGCCGGGGGTCGATTCCGACCCGATGAAAATAAAGCGATCAGAGAGGACGAAAAGGATCGTGCCGCCCGGCCAGTTCGCAAGGGTTCGCTACTCATGAGTCGTTCCAACACGCTTGAACTGGTTGGCACGGTAGCTTTTGTCGACGCAGACTGGCCACATCTATTTTTGCCGGACTTGATTTGGGAGATTACCCTAAAGCCAAACAGCGGATGCAATCCGGAATGGCTTGCGTGCCTTCTTCAAACGCAGAAATTGCGGCAACAGCTGCAAGCCCGCGCGTCAGGAACAAGCGGAAGCATGAAAAAGTTGGCGACCCGTTCTCTTCTATCGATCGCCGTCGCAATCCCTCCTCCTTTAGAACAAGAGAAAGTTGTGCAATTGCTCACGTCATTCGAATGGAGGCTAAACAGAATAAGTCGATTGATAGAGCTGAAATCAGACCTCAAGGGGGGTATCAGTGGTTTACTATTTCAGGGCGTTGTTCGAAGCTTGAACTCCGGCGATCTGCCGTCGGTCGAAGCTCGCCTGGGTGACCTCTTCACCGAGCGCAATGAAACAGATCGAGTAGATTTGCCACTTCTTTCGATTACTGCTGATCGTGGAGTCATTTTGCGTTCAGCGGTAGCTCGGAGAGACTCATCTAGCGAGGATAAGCACCGCTATAAGAGGATCACTCACGGGGACATCGGATACAACACTATGCGAATGTGGCAGGGCGTCTCTGGGCTATCGGAACTCGAGGGCATCGTAAGTCCTGCCTACACAGTATGCACTCCGAATGACCGGATCGACGGAAGGTTTGCAGCATACCTGTTCAAGCACCCGCCAATGGTCAATCTTTTCTTTCGCTTTTCTCAAGGGCTCGTTGACGACACCTTAAACCTAAAGTTTCAGCACTTTTCGCAAATCCGAGTGAGCATTCCGCCCATCGAACACCAACGGCGGATCGCGTCCACCCTTCATGTCATGGATGAAGAAATCCTAGCATTGCGGAAATACTTCGACCTCGTGATGAACCAGAAGCAACTCTTCCAGGAAAGGCTTCTGGCCAAAGAATCGCGAATAGTTAGAGGGTGCGATGGCTGACACAGCCCCTTGCACACCAACACATCTCGAGGATCACGAATCACAGATTCCTGCCCTCCAGTTCTTACAGCTAGTGGGATGGGAATACCTGACGCCAGACGAATCCGTGGCTCTGCGCGGTGGTCGGCTATCCGGCGTCGTACTTGACGGAATCCTTGAGAAGCAGCTTCGCGAGCACAACCGAATTCGCTATCGCGGCGAAGACATCCCGTTCAGCGAAGGGAACATTTCCACTGCGATTCAGGCTATCAAGGACGTCTTCTATGACGGACTCGTTCGCACAAACGAGAAGATTTACGATCTTTTGTGTCTAGGCAAGTCCCTGCCGCAATCGATTCGCGGAGACATCAAGAGTTTTACTCTGAACTACATCGACTGGGAGCATCCCGAGCGGAACGTCTACCACGTAACAGAGGAGTTTGCAGTTGAGCGGACGGGAAGCAAGGAGACCTATGTCCCCGACATCGTACTCTTTGTGAACGGCATTCCCCTAGCTGTGATCGAATGCAAGAGATCTGAGCTTCCACCGGGAAGTCTACCAATGCCCCAAGCCATCAGCCAACACATCCGCAATCAGAAGGACGATGGCATTCCGCACCTTTACCTATACTCCCAATTGTTGCTGGCAATCTCCCGCAAGGAAGCTCGCTACGGGACGACAGGCACACCCGAGAAATTCTGGGCGGTCTGGAAGGAGCCGGATGCCGAGGAAGAGGTCGCAGAACTCGTCAGCAGACGGCTGACGGAAACGCAGAAAGCCCGGCTGTTCGAGGGCCGGTTCGGCTACGTCCGCGATTACTTTGACGAGCTTGAGGCTGCCGGTGAGCGAGAAGTGACCGAGCAGGACCGGATGCTGTGGGCGCTCTGCCGACCGGAGCGCCTCCTTGATCTCACTTACAGATATATCGTTTTTGATGCAGGCGAAAAGAAGATCACTCGCTATCAGCAATACTTCACGGTGCGTTCGATCCTGAATCGCATCCGGCACCTCCGGGACGGCCGGAGGACGGGTGGCGTGGTTTGGCATACCCAAGGGAGTGGAAAGAGCCTCACCATGGTGATGCTCGCCAAAGCGATCGCGCTGGAGCAACAGAGGCCCGACGCCGCGGACTGGAACGATTACAAGATCGTGCTAGTGACGGATCGGGTCGATCTGGATGACCAGATCAACGGGACCTTCCTGCATTGCGGGATTGAGCCCGAACAGGCCGCAACGGGCAAGGATCTTGTTGAGATGCTCAATGAGCCGAAACAGCGAGTGATCACGACGATCATCAACAAGTTTGAAGCCGCTGTAGGGAAGGCTGGGGCTCGGTGCGAGAGTCCAAACATCTTCGTGCTCGTGGATGAGGGACACCGAACTCAATTCGGCACGATGCACGCCAAGATGCGCCGCGCGCTGCCGAATGCGTGTTTCATCGCGTTCACCGGAACGCCAGTCATGAAGCGAGACAAAAAGACCATCGAGAAATTCGGGGGGCTAATTCCTCCGACTTACACCATTCGTAAAGCGGTGGATGATGGCGCGGTGGTGCCACTTCTCTACGAGGGGCGCCACGCACAGCAGCGGGTGGATCAGGCGGCGATTGATGAGTGGTTCGATCGGGAAACGCAGGATCTGACGCCCGACGCAAAAGCCGATCTGAAGAAGAAGTTCGCCAAGACGGAAAGATTGTTTCGGGCAGAGCCTGTGGTGAAGGCCATTGCCTGGGACGTGAGCGAACATTTTTCGAAAAACTGGAAGGGGTCGGCATTTAAGGGCCAGTTGGTGACTCCGCGAAAGGAGACCGCTATTCTCTACAAGGAGTTTCTGGATGGGTTCGGCAAGGTCCGTTCCGAAGTCTTGATTTCGCCCCCGGATGATCGCGAAGGCGAGGAGGATGTTTACAAGCCGAATAGCGAGAAAGTTAACCAGTTTTGGAAGGCCACGATGGATCGCTACGGGACGCCGAAGCAATATGAACAGAAGATCCTCAACTCCTTCAAGTATGGCGATCCGCGAGACGAACATCAGGGCACGCCCGAGATCATCATTGTGGTCGACAAGCTGCTGACCGGGTTCGACTGCCCGGCCAACACGGTACTGTACTTGGCCAGGTCATTGAAGGAGCATACCCTGCTTCAGGCGATCGCTCGTGTCAACCGGCTCTTCGCCGGTAAGGAGCATGGCTTTATCATCGATTACCGGGGCGTCTTGCCCCATCTTGACGAGGCGCTGGACCTCTACTCCTCCCTGCCTGAGTTCGATGAGGACGATCTGGCCGGGACGGTAACCGACATTCGGGCGGAGATCGAGAAGCTTCCTCAGAAGCATTCGGCGCTGTGGGACGTGTTCAAAACGATCCGCAACAAACGCGATGTAGAGGCCTACGAAATGTTGTTAGCGGACGAAGCCCTAAGAGTTGAGTTCTATGACCGCTTTGCCGCGTTCGCGCGTGTACTGTCAATCGCGTTGTCATCGGAGGCCTTCCTTGAGGAGGTCCCTGAGGACCGGGTGGATCACTATAAGCAAGATCTGAAGTTTTTCAAGAATTTGCGGCAGTCCGTGCGGCGGCGATACGCCGAGACGGTCGACTTTTCCGAATACGAACCAAGGATCAAAAAGCTGCTCGATACCTACATCCAGGCCGAGCAGGTAGAGCCCATCACGGGCGCCATTGATCTGTTCAACAAAGACGCCCGGTCGAAGGCCATCGAACAGGCCCACGGTGACGGAGCAAAGGCGGATACGATTGCGCACAACACGAAGCGTGTGTTGAAGGAGCGTTGGGAGAAGGAGGACCCGGCGTTCTTCAAGAAGTTTTCGAGGATGGTGCAGGACGCCATTGATGATTTCCACGCCGAGCGTCTTCAGTCTGTTCAGTACTTGAAGCTAGCTCTGGAACTCGAAGCAGCAGTCGTCACACGGAGCGGAGATGAGATACCCGAAATGCTCGAGACCAACGATGTCGCTAAGGCTTACTACGGGCGCATCAAAGAGGCGCTAGAAAAGCCATCGCTGAGCGTCAAAAGTGTGATCGAGTTCTCGACGGAGGCTGCGCTTGAATTTGACCAGATTGTGGATCGGCGGCGCATTGTCAATTGGACAACAAATGTCGATGTTCAGAATCGGATCCGCCAGGATTTCGAAGACTACCTTTTTGATTTGAAGGCGCGGTCCGGCTTGGATTTGGGCTTCGATGCTATCGACCAGATCGTCGATGAGTGTGTAGAGGTGGCTAAGGTACGGCGTCCATGAAGGAAGCGTCAGCACAGCACGCGATTAGTTTCGGGCGGGAACGGATTACCTTCGTTCTGAGCGAAACGGATCACAACCGTTTCCAGATCACCGTGCAACCCGATAGGACGGTTGAGGTTCAAGCTCCGGCTGGCAAGCCCCTCGAAACAATCCTGGCCCGCGTTCAGAAACGCGCGTCATGGATCACGAAGCACCTACGTTACTTCGAGCAATTCCAACCTCGCCCCACGGAAAAGCAGTTCGTGAGCGGCGAAACGTTCCGCTACCTGGGTCGGCAGTACCGCCTTAAGGTGGTCACTGGCAGGGACCGGCACGTTCGGCTGAGCCGGCCGTTCCTGATTGCTCAACTGCCAAATCCGAAGGACGCAAGGGCGGTTGAGGAACTCGTCCGGGGCTGGTACCACGAACGAGCGAAAGCGACATTCTTGCGCCGGCTGGAACTGCGCTATGAGGAGGCCAAGCGGCACTTGCCATGCCTCCCGTCACTTCGGGTCCAACGAATGACCCGCCGCTGGGGAAGCTGCAACGGGACGGACAAGATAGTCCTGAACACGGCGCTCATCCAGGCTCCGTTGCGATGTATCGACTACGTGATCCTCCACGAGCTGTGCCATCTCCGCCACCTGCCGCACAGCCGCGGGTTCTTTAGGCTCCTTGATCGACTGTTGCCGGATTGGCGAAATCGCAAGGAGAAGCTGGAGTCGTCAACGGTTGATGTGGGCATGGCAGCGGAAAGTTGATGGGCTCGCGGTCGGCGCACGCAGGGTTCATCGGTTCATCAATTGGAGATGGTGGCTGCATAAGACAAGACTGCGAATGGACAAACATCCGGCTGAACTTGAACGCATCGTCGCCACTTCACAGGCCGGTGGACTGGAGGGAGACTCCACTCGCGTGAATAGTTGAGAAGCCGGATGGCGAACACTCGAAACCTTGGTACGGCTGAGGCGCGGTCACGGGGATTACAGAAAAACTGAAAATGCTCTTAACTGCTTTGTGGGGAATGGGTTATCAGTGTGTGGTGGAGGCCCGGATTGAGCAGGCCCGCACGTATCGGTTGGACCTGACTGGTAATTTGGGGTATGGGTCGGGGGATTTTCGTTAAACATAAATTTGAGAGGCCGGTTGGGCCGGGGAAGGCTGTGAAAGCGGATTGCGAGGAAAAGGATGTAGTTGCGTTCGTTAGAGGGCGGCTGGGGCTGGACCTGGATAAGCAGCAGGAACGGTTGCTGCGCGAGGGGGGCTCGCGCGTGCTTGTGAATTGCACGCGGCAGTGGGGCAAGTCGACTGTTACAGCGGCGAAGGCGGTGCACCGGGCCTGGACTCGGCGCGGAGTTACTGTGTTGGTGGTCAGTCCGAGTGCGCGGCAGAGCGGGGAGTTCATGCAAAAGGTGATGGTTTTTTTGCGGATGCTGGGTGAGGCACCCAAGGGG
>ORMF011719189.1_pt1 | contig 22535 bp, 18 predicted proteins | sample 1779871 | NCBI WGS metagenome assembly ORMF01 (sample SAMEA104232316, study PRJEB22302) | groundwater metagenome | biome: forest; feature: aquifer; material: groundwater | place: USA | collected 2011-08-07 | depth 5.4 m | reverse complement strand
GGACGCCGGCAATGAGACGAGCGGCTCATGAAGTCTTCAGAAAATGGGAATCTCGGGCGCGACGAAGCATCGTCGGGAGCTTGTCAAGAGGGCAAGAATTACAAAGTCAACGTAAGTGGTTGCAAGCAAGGCAAAAATAATTCTGCAAAAGTTGGCGGGATTGCCCTCTTGAATTTGTTATCCTGAAAATAAGAGCAGAGAAAAACAAAAAAAGTTCTTAGGGAGCGCGATCAACGGCGTCGGGCAGGAGTGCCCGACCCACACGAAAATCGCGCTCTTTTCTTTTGGCGGAGAGATGGCGAAGGCGAAGGCGAAGGCGAAGGCGAAAAAGCCGGCTAGGAAAAAAATCACTCCACGGGTGGATTCCAAGGCAAAGTCGGCGGAAGAGATTCAGAAGGTGCGCAACACCGTCACGAACCTGATCTTAAGTAGCTCCAAAGAAATGGCAGCTCGGGTGGTGCAGTCCGTGACCGAGGGCGGACAGGTAACGGCGTTAAAGTACCTGTGGGAAATGTCGGGGCTGTTTCCGTTCGAGGCGGGAGAGAACGGGGAGCGGGATTCGTTGGCCAAGATCCTGCTGGCGCGAATGGGGTTGCAGGGAAAAGTTCCCGTCATCGCGGGGGACGAAGAGGGTGACGTAGAATCAGAAGAAGAATTGCAGAAGTCAGACTGAGGATTGCAAAACTGGGGGAACGGAACACCGCATGGACATGACGTGGGTCGCGGACCGGATCGCGTTGGGAGGTGGGATCTGGAACGCGAAGAACATGGCGGAGGTGGCGCAGTCCGGTATTACCCATGTGATTGACATGCAGATCGAGTTCGATGACACGCCGCTGGCGGAACCGGTCGGGGTGCGGGTGCTGTGGAATCCGACGGACGATGATTTTCTGCCGAAGCCGCCGGAGTTGCTGGAGCGGGGCGTGGTGTTTGCACAGGAAGCGCTGAATGATCCGGAGGCCAAGCTGTACATCCATTGCGCGGCGGGAGTGCACCGGGCGCCGATGATGACGCTGGCGGTGCTGGGCGCGATGGGATGGGATGTGGACGCGGCGATGGTGTTGATCGAGACGCGGCGTCCGGCAGTGGATTTCGCGGCGGTGTACGTAGAGAGCGTGCGGCGGTATTTGGGATTGCAGAGGTTAGAGGTCAGAGGTCAGATTGCAGAGAAGCTCTGACCGGTGAGCGCGCTGAGGAAAGCAGGTCCTTCGCTTCGCTCAGGATGACAATCGGAATTGAGTGGGAGGAGATATGCGGAAGGTGCGCCGCTCGGTGGAGCGGCTTTTTTATTGGCCGTCGCGGGCGCTGTTGGGTTTGATTTTCGCGGCGACGATGACGCCGGCGGCGTGGGCGCAGGGGCCGGCGCTGACTACGATCAGCGATACGGTGTATCGGGCGGATGGGACGGCAGCTGCGGGCAGGGCACTGATTTTCTGGCCAGCGTTCCAGACGGCGGAGGGCAATGCGGTAGCAGCCGGGACGAAGACCGTCATGATCGGACCGGCGGGGGCATTCTCGACGCAGTTGGCGCCGAACGTGGGGGCAACTCCCGCGGGGACGTACTACACGGTGGTGTTCCAGTTGGACGACGGAACCGTTCGTCGCGAATATTGGGCGGTGCCGACGACTTCGCCGGCGACGATTGCGGCGGTGCGGACGACGCCGGGGACGGGAGCGGCGAACGGGCTGGTGTCGAAGCAGTACGTGGATGCGGCGGTGGCGAATCGCGCGGTGGATGCGGTGGTCGTGCATCTGGCCGGAGCCGAGGTGATCCAGGGGACGAAGCAGTTTGCGGCGCCGCCGGCGGTCCCGGCGCCCACTGCGGCGAATAGCGCTGCGAACAAGGCGTATGTCGATGCGGCGGTGGCGAACGTGGGCGCGGGCAATTTTGTGGCGAAGGCGGGAGACTCGATGACGGGTCCGCTGACGCTGGCCGGAGATCCGACGGCGCTGAACCACGCGGCGAACCGGCACTACGTGGACATCGGGCTGACAGTCAAGGCGAACCTGGTGAACGGGGTGGTGCCGACCGATCAACTGGGATCGGGGGCGGCGGACGGGACGCTGTGCCTGAAGGGGAGCTCTGCGTGGGGAGCTTGCGGAACGAGCGCGGACGCGGTTTCGATCCGGGGAACGACGGTGGCAGCGCTTGCGCCGGGGGACGGACAGGTGATCACGTACGAAGCGGCGTCGAATACGTACAAGCCGAAGCCGGGGGCGAGCGCGGGATCGGTGTATCAGACGATGAAGTTCGCGGCGGATTTTCAATTTTCCGCGACTCCGACCGCGGACCTGCTCTCTCCGGGAGCAAAGACGGTGACGTTCGCTTCGTGTCCGGCCGGCGTGCGTGGAGATGACACGGACTACTGGGTCTACGTCTCGGGCACGGGGACTGCGGAGGCGGTGAAGGTTACGGGAGGAACGTGCGTGGGGGACGGCAATACCGGAACGCTGCAATTCACGACGGCGAACGGGCATGCGACGGGATACACGATCACGTCGGCTTCGGCGGGCATCGCAGAGGCGTCGATTGCAGCGCGCTACAAGCCACGGGGAGTGGCGTTTCCTTCGGGAGGGAAGATCATTGCACCGACGGGAGACATTTCGATCTACGGTCAGCTAACGATCAAGAGCATCGGGCAGACAGTCGTGTTTACGGACGGCACGCAGGCGTGCTTTTCGGCCACGACGCCGTGCGTTTACATCGGGGACAAAGCGAATTCGAACCTCGTTTCCAACGTAACGCTGGTGAACTTTCGAGGACGTCCGATGGTTCCCGGCAGCACACAGCCCATGGTGGAGGTGAATGCGCAGCACACCCGCATTGTGGACCTGATGGGATTGTTCGAGCCGACCGGGGGGACGTTCGGCTATTGGGTGAAGGTGAATGACGACGAGTCCTTTCTGCTGGACGGGCTGGACACGACGACCGGGCTGGGAACGCTGAAGTGCGACGCGACCTTCTGCGGGTCCTACGTTTACAACCCGGAAAACTTCGGCACGGCGCCGGCGGTAGGCTGGCTGAAACACTTGAACCTCTCTGCCCAATGCAACGGAAACGGGGTGGACTGGGGAGGCGGGAACACGCTGCAAATTAGCGATTCTGTCATCCAGGGGTATTCGCAGTTTGGAGTGCGGGGCGGGCTGACGGGGGGTGGGTTCGGGAACATCAAGCTGACGAACGTGTACTTCGAAGACTCGGCGACGTGCGCGAATCCGCTGGACGGGTCGAATCCGTCGAGTACGGGGACCGGGGGTGTGATCATCCGGGGCGGGCCGGTTTCGATCTCGGCTGGAGAGGGGCCGGGCGGGCACTATCCGACGTACGCCAACATCGGGAGTACGACGTACCGTTACTACGTGGTTCCGCGGCACATCACCCTGGGGTACGGAAATCCGCTGCTGGCGGGGAGCGCGAGCACGAATGGGACGGGCAACGTCACGGTGAAGTGGCCGGACATTACGGGGGCTTCGAGCTTTGATCTTCTGAGGATCCAGGCGGGGACGGGAGCGTACGGGTTGGACGTGATGCCGAACGGGACAGGGAACTATGCGGTGGTGACGAGCTTGAGCCGGGCATCGGCATGCGCGGGGGGAATCTGTTCCTTTATCGACCCGCAAGCGGCCGGGGCGAGCTACACGGTGAACACGCCGACGTATTTTCCGAAGCTCAGCCTGTGGCCGGGAGCGATCACGCTGGCAGCGTCGAACGACTCGAACAGTCCCCTGCTGGCGGCCACGGCCGAGATGCACGATGTGACGCCGTTGAATCCGATCATGGGTTTCAATACGGTGTTGGGGGCGCAAGGGATTTCACTGTCGGCGATGCGGTGTCCGCAGATCGTCCAGCGCTCGGCGGCGTGGGTGGCGTGCCGGGATGCGGTGTTGCCACCGACTTCCCAACTGCCGGAGGGAATGCTGCTGGCGACGGGGCCGTTGAGCAACCTGAAGGGCAAGTTGAATTTTTCTGCGCCGGGTGCAGCGCCGGGACACATTGTCACGCTGGTGGACTCGAATTTCGCAAAGACGACGGCTACTCAGACGTGGCGTCCGGCGAGCGATTCCAACGACGCGTATATCGGGTATGACCAGGGGAACGGGAATCCAGCGAACATCGGGATCAGCTTCGGAGCGCCGGTTTCGATTTCCAATTACATCGGCAACGCGGGCGACGGAACGAACTGGAAGGAGAGGCTGACGGGGTCGCTGAAAGAGTTTGCCACCAGCGTCAAGTTCGACAGCACGGTGACGATTGCGGGACTGAGCGCGGGCTGCCTGAATATCTCAGTCGCGGGAGCTGTAGGCTCGACGGGGGTTGCGTGCGGGACCGGAGGTGGCGGCGGGGTATCTTCGGTTTTCGGGCGGACGGGCGCGGTGGTGGCAGCGAGCGGCGATTATTCGGTGGCGCAGATCACGGGCGCGGCGACGGACTCGGCGGTGGTTCATAACGCCGGGGCGGAGACGATTGCGGGAGCTAAGACCTTCTCGAACGATGTGACGCTCAGCGGGAACCTGAATATTGCGGGCAACATCGTGCAGACGGGTTCGGGGCCGTGGAGCGTGGAAGGCGCGTACGGGACGATGACGGCGGCGGGCGTGGGGAAGTCGAAAATCGGGTTCACGAGCAATGGGAAGCTGGCGGTGTCGGAGAATGCGGGGGCGGTCACGGAAGTGGCGAAGAATTATCCGCAACAGTTCACGTACACGTTCTTCGATGCGAACAATCTGCTGACGACGGCGCTACAGGTGCCGTCGATTTATGTGAACCGGGCAGCGGCGTTTCATATTGTCGAGGTGTACTGCGAGATCGATGCGGGGAGCATGACGATTAATCTTCAGAACGCTGGACTGAACCTGCTGAGCCTGGACCTGGCGTGTTCGACTTTGGGAGCGACCAGTTCGTCGTTCGTAATCGGGAAGGATGCGGTGGCGTCGGGAGTGAAGATTGGGCATGTGACGGTGTCGGCTTCGGGGAGTGTGCACCGGATGAATGTGGTGGTGAAGTACACGGTGGATTAGGTGCCGTGGTTGTGGGCAAGGCGCGCTGCGGCGCGCCTTTTTTATTGCAGAGGCCGGAGGTCAGATTACAGAAGTCAAAAGCGTTAACCACAGGGGACACAGAGGGGCACAGGAAGTAAATGCGCAGGGAGAATGCCTTGCGGCGGCGATCGAGCAGTGGAGATCGTAGGGGTCCTTCGACTCCGCAGGGCGATTCGCGTTGCGAATCGCCCTGCTCCGCTCAGGATGACAGTTGTAAAGAGTTGGATGACGCCAATGGAGAGATCTGAATGACGAGGGTGAGGTATCTTCTCGCGGTGGTTGCAGTTTGCGCGATGGCGTTGTCGTCGTGGGCGGCGACGTTTTATGTGGATGCGACGGGCGGGAGCGATATCAATGACGGGCTGTCGCCGGCGTCGGCGTGGAAGACGATCGCGAAGGTGAATGGGGCGACGTTTGCAGCGGGGGACCAGATCTTATTTAAGCGTGGGGAGAGTTGGCGGGAGAGCCTGGTGGCGCCGTCGAGCGGGGCTTTGGGGAATCCGATCGTCTTTGACGCGTATGGGACGGGCGAGGCGCCGACGATCACTGGCGCGCTCGATTTGCCGGCATCGGCGTGGACGCTGGACTCGGGGAACATCTGGAAGGCGACGGTCACGGCGACGGGAATGAATTATGTCCTGTTCGGGACGATGTGGGGGTTGAAGCATACGACCTCGAAGACGGAGTGCGTGGCGCCGCGGGATTTCTTCTTTTTTTCGAACACGCTGTATGTCTATGCGCAGTCGAATCCGGCGACTTACTACGGCAGCATGGCGGCGATGCTGATGACGACGGGGCAGTTGGTTTACCTCAACGGCCGGTCGTGGGTGAACTTGCAGCATTTCAGGATCACGTATTTCGACGGGTACGGGTTGAGGATTGGCGGGGCGTCGGACCATATTAATGTTGCGAACGTGTACGCGGACGGGATCATTCCGGCGGGAACGCAGCCGCATGGGTTTTACATCAGCGCGAGCCCGGCCCCTACGGACATCAAGTTCTACAACGCGGAGGCGCATCGCAACTACAACGGGTTCCGTTTCGACGGGTCGGGGGCGGGGATCGTGGTGAAGAACTGCCGCGCCTACGGGAACCGGAATCATGGACTCGAGGACAACATGACAGGAGGGGGATCGACGTATTCCTACTGTCATTTTTACGCGAATGGCCTGGGCGTGGTGATTTCGACGGACACGGCGGGGGGAACGAACGGCGGGAACAATATTGCGGCGTATACGGCGCCGCAGGTGAAGGGGTTTCAGAAATATCCGGCGCGGATCACGGCGACGATTGACGATCCGGGGATGATTACGGGCGCGGATGGCTATATTGACGGTCTGCTACCGCTGTTCGACGCGCGGGGCATCCAGTTGTCGGTGGCGATCGTGACGGGGTACGACCTGTCGAACCAACTGGTAACAAAGTTTCAGTCGTGGATCGGGGCGGGGCGGGATGTGGTGGCGCACTCCTGGTCACATCAGTACTTCACATTTCCGAATGCTTTCACGCTCCGTTACACGGGGACGGGAACGGCGGCGACGGCCACGATTTCCGCCAACCATCTGACGACTACGGTGACGGGCGGGCCGGGGGGCGAGAACATGGATCTCGATCTGACCAACGTGGCGTACGACACGATGTCGGAGCTGGTGGCGACGATCAATGGGCGAAGTGGATACACGGCGACGCTGGATGCGAATTGCAAAGGAGCGGTGCACTCGATCACGCTGACGGATGTGAGCGCGCAGGACATCAAGGGAGTGACTTACACGACGCAGTTGCAGGAGAGCCGGCTGATGCCGGATGAGATGACCAAGTCGAAGGCGTGGATGGATTTGAATCTGACGGGGCTGCCGACGACGAGGGTGTATGTGTATCCGGGAGGGGTCGAGGACACGAGCACGCAGGGGTATGCAATTGCGGCGGGCTACGGTGGGGCTCGGGGCGCGTTGACGATGGACCTGGGAACGAAGGACGTGTACAGCCGGGGGATCAACATCCAGAACATTACGAGCTTTGGGGCGAATCCAAACTTGCAAGGGCTGACGGCGCAACAACTGGATGCGCGGATCGCGGCGCTGCTCTGGAAAGCGTCGGTATGGGGAGCGCCGTACGGACTTTTCTGGCACCTGAACGAATTGTCGTCCGCCGAGGTGGCGAACCTGCTGGACGACCTGGTGGCGCACGGGGCGACGCTCATGACCAACACACAACTGATTAGTTGGATCGCCGGGACGTCTGAAGTTGGGACGGGCACGTTCTACGTGGCCGGGGCAACAGGGGCAGAACCTGACTTTCGACCGACGCAATCCTCGCCCGTGGTGAACGCGGGGACGGACCTGGGAGCGGTGTATGCGCTGGATCTGGAAGGAGTGGATCAGCGAGTGTTTGGGGCCGGATGGGAGATGGGGGCTTATGTGCTGCTGGGGCAGCCGGCGTTTGTGGTGGTTGTGGAGTAGGGGAGGTCAGAGGTCAGATTGCAGAGGTGGACTGACTGATTGCAGAAGTCAGAAGTCAGAAGTCAGATTGAAGAAGTGAAGAATCTAGACCGCAGAGGGCACAGAGGTTGCGCGGAGGGCGCAGAGAAAGGGTTTTAGCCGCAGCGGTTAGCCGCAAGGATCGCGAAAGGGGTGCACAGGCCGAGACGAGAACTTTCACCACCGAGGGCACAGAGGGATAGACAGGTACGGGGAACGGCCGAGGGATATGTGACTACGGACTTGGGGCTACTGGAGTGGCTAGGGGGCATGCTGGATTTTCCGGTGAAGTGGGAAGGTGAGCCAGAGACGAGCGGAGAGCAGGAACTGACAGTGCGGGATGAGCTGATCCAAGGACTGTTGAGGATCCGGACGAAGGCCGGGCGGACGCACTTCCAGCTGAACCGGTCGCAGGCGGAGTACTCGCGGCGGTGCACGAAGCGGAACATCGTGCTGAAGGCGCGGCAAATGGGGATCACGACGTATATCGCGGCGCGGTTTTTTATCCAGACGATTACGCGGCGCGGGACGTTGAGTGTGCAGGTGGCGCACGACCGGGAGTCGGCGGAGGAGATTTTCCGGATCGTGAAGCGGTTCTGGGAGCGGTTGCCGGTATCAGTGAGAGAAGGAGCGCTGCGGACATCGTATTGCAACGCGCGGCAACTGGTCTTTCCGAGCCTGGACAGCGAGTACTGCGTGACGGCGGCGGATGAAAATGCCGGGCGAGGATGGACGATTCAGAATCTGCATTGCTCGGAGGTAGCGCGCTGGGGGCGAGGCGGGGAGGAAGCACTGGCGTCGCTGCGGGCGGCGGTGGTGCCGGGAGGAGAGATTGTGCTGGAGTCCACGCCCAACGGTGCGGGCGGGCTGTTCTATGAAGAGTGGCAACGAGCGCCGGAGACCGGGTACACACGGCACTTCTTTCCGTGGTGGTTCGAGGCGAGCTACAAGAAAAAGCGCGGGAAGGCGTTTTCGCCGTTCACGACAGAAGAACAGGGCCTAATGTTGCAGCACGGACTGACGCCGGAGCAGATCGCGTGGCGGAGAATGCAGTGGAAGTCGTTGCGAGCGCTGGCGGCGCAGGAGTTTTCGGAAGATGCGGTGTCGTGCTTCCGGTCGTCGGGAGAATGTGTGTTCGATCAGGGGGCGGTGGAGCGGGCGCTGAAGGGATCGAGCGAGCCGGTGGAAATGCGGGACAATCACCGGCTGCTGATCTGGCTGCCTGCGCAAGCGGGCCGGGAGTACGTGATGGGAGTGGATCCGGCGGGAGGCGGGGCGGACGGAGACTACTCGTGCGCGCAGGTGATTGACCGGCGGCTGGGGACGCAGTGTGCCGAGCTGCTGGGGCATTATCCGCCGCGGGAGTTGGCGCAGAAGCTGGTCGAACTGGGGAAGGAGTACAAGCTCGCGCTGATCGCGGTGGAGAAAAACAATCATGGGCACGGCGTGCTGGCGTATTTGCGGATGAAGGAGTATCCGAACGTATTTGCGCAGAAGGGGCAGGACGGATGGCTGACGTCGGCGGTGAGCCGTCCGGCGATGATCGAGAACCTGGCAGCGGCGCTGGTGGAGGAGGCGATTCTGTTCCGGAGTCCGCGGCTGTTGAGTGAGTGCCGGACGTTTGTGCGGTATGGGGACGGAAAAACCGGAGCGGCGCCAGGAACGCATGACGACTGCGTGATGGCGTTGGCGATCGCGTGGGCCGTACGGATGGCGGAGGCAGGGCGGGGAGCTCGGGGGCAAGTGGAGTGGGAGAGCTTTGGGGGAAATTGAACATTCGGGTGTGGCGGGGATCACAGGCGGGGTGGGAGGTCAGAGGTTAGATTGCAGATTGCAGAAGTAAAACCTCGAACCGCAGAGGCGCAGAGAAGAGCTTTCACCACAGAGGGCACAGGGGAACACAGAGGAAGGCCGGCGGGGGCGTCGGCGCTACGCGCAATGGCGACAGCGGCGGTGCAACACGTAAAGAGGATGCGGGGCGGGGCTCAGGGTCATCTGATGCGCTGCGACGATGGGCATTACTACGTGGTGAAGTTCCGGAACAATCCGCAGCATGAGCGGGTGTTGGCGAATGAGTTCCTCGCGACCAAGTTGGCAGAGAGAGTGGGATTGCCGGTGCCTGTCGCTGAGGTTGTGGACGTGCCTTCCTGGCTGGCGGAGCACACCGCGGAGATGACGATTGTGCTGGGGAGTCAGGCGATCCGATGCGAGGCAGGGTTGCAGTTCGGGTCGCGGTTTGTGGTGAATCCGGTGGAGGGGCAGGTGTTTGACTATCTGCCGCCGGAGATGCTGGACCGGGTGCGGAACCTAGAGACTTTTGCGGGGATTCTGGCACTGGACAAATGGACGTGTAATGCCGATGGAAGACAGGCGGCCTTCTGGCGGAAGTTGCGGGAGCGGAAATACTCGGCTTCGTTTATCGATCAGGGGTATTGTTTCAATGCGGGGGAGTGGACGTTCCCGGATTTTCCGCTGCGAGGGGTGTATCCAAGGAACGAGGTGTATGCCCGGGTGAGCGGGTGGGCGTCGTTTGAGCCGTGGCTGTCGAGGATCGAGAAGCTGGAAGAAGATGCGATCTGGCGGGTGGCGGGAGAGATTCCTCCGCAGTGGTATGGGTCGTCCTGGGACGAATTGGAGAAGCTGGTGAACGCGTTGATTGAACGCCGGGCGGTGGTGAGGGAGCTGATCCTGGCGTTCCGGTGCTCGCCGCGGAGGCCGTTTCCGGAGTGGATCGACGAAGCTTGAGAAAGCTTTTGACCGCAAAGGTCGCAAAGAAGAGCTTGAACCACGGGGAGCACAGGGGTTCACGGGGGAAAGCTAGTTGCTAAGTGCTAAATGCTAAGTGCTAACGGCTGATGTCTGAGAAGCGACAGCTCGAACTTTACTTGCTGCGGCTGGTGCCGCATGCGCTGCGGGACGACTTCATGACGGTGGGGGTGGTCGTGATTGAGTCAGGCGGCGCGTTCGCGGATGTGCGCTTCACTCGGGACTGGAAGAGAGTGGAATGTTTCGCGCCGGAAATCGAGCTGGAGCATCTGGAACGACTTGAGGCGGCGGTGCGCGGCGGCTTGAAAGAGATTCGGGGACGCGCGGATTTGATGAAGCTGCTGGAGGAACGGTTTGGGCCGGAGTTCGATGTGGGGCCGGTGAAGGGGATCGAGGCGCTAGATCCGGCGGCGGAAATGCCGGTGCTGACTCGGGACTACCTGGCTCCGATGCAGCCAGCGGAACGGGCGCGGCGGTTGGGGCGGCTGGGGATTGTCGGGCGAATGGAAGAGGCGTTCGCGGATGCGGGCGTGCTGGGGCTGTTGCAGAGGGATATCGAGATGAAGGAATTCACGGGAGAGAACGATCCGTTTCAGGTGGATTTTGGGTTTCGCGTGGGGAATTCCTTGAAGATGTTTCACGCTCTGGCATTGAACTTGAGCCGGGAGCCGGCGGTGACGCTGGCTTATCGGTATGCGCGGATTCAGGAAGGCATGCAGAAGAGGAACCAGGAGGCGCTGCTCACGGCAATTGTCAGCGAGGACGCGGCTCGGAGAAGAGAAGAGGTTGTCTCCGGAATTGGGATGCTGAAGGCGAACGAGATTCGGGTGCGGGACGTGGGGGAGATGACGGAGATCGCGGACGAGGTGCGGCGGGAGTTGAGGGCGTGAGATTGAGATTGCAGAGGTCAGAGGTCAGATTGCAGAGGTGAGAGCGGAGTGGGGTGAGAGCGCGGCGCGAGCTGCGCTTTTTCTTTTGCAGAGAAAACCTTTGACCGCAGAGGGCGCGGAGGAAGCACCGAGGTCGCAGAGGAAACCTTTAACCGCGAAGATCGCGAAGGGATCGCAAAGGACGCGAAGCAGGGCGAAGTTGTTCGCTGGGTGGGAATGCTCGTCGCCCGGCAGCAGGGAGACGCGGCGAGCCGCGTCTCTACAAAAGCGATGGTAAGAGGCCGGCTTCCACACTCGCAGTCAAAGGCAACTGCGGCGGACAGGAGTGTCCGCCCCACACGGACGGAGATCATGAACATTCGAGAGAGAGTGCGCGGCGCGATGCGCCGGGTGGGAGAAGTGTCGCTGCGGGAGCTGCTGGCCGAGAACGTGTTTGGGGGCGCCGGGAGCAATCGGAGGCGGACGTCGGGAGCGGGGTCGAACCTGGCCCCGTTTTCTTCGCGCGGCGACTTGCCGGTCAACATCTCGCGGGCAGGAGTGCCCGCGCCACACAGCCTGGTACCGAAGCCTACACCTGCGAATCTGCGGCGGTTTTCGGAGACGCCGGTGGCGCGGCGGGCGATCAACGTTATTAAAGACCGGATTGCGGGGATGCGGTGGCGGATCCAGGCCCGGCGGGGGCGGGCGTTGGACTCGATTCCGGACGGACCTTTTCGGGCGCAGATTCTTACGGAGAATTTTGAGGCGCCGAATCCGGATGATTCGTTTCGATCGCTGCTGGAGCAGGTGTTGGAGGATGTGATCGTCGGAGGGTTTGGGGCGATTGAGCTACAGCTGGGTGAGTCGGGCGGCCGAGCTGCGCTCGGCTTGGCCGGGTCAGAGACCCGGCCCTACACGCCCCTCTTGATGTGGCCGGTGGATGGGGCGACGATTCGGATCGTGACGGATTGGGATGGGAATCCGGACTCGCCTCGGTATGTGCAGGTGACAGGTCGGTACGGGCCGGAGGGACAGGTCGTTCTGAATGACGATGAGCTGAGTTACATCCGGCTGAATGCGCGGACGCATACACCGTTCGGGCTGGGGCGGTTGGAGGTGGCGTTCGAGACGATCGGCGCGTTTCTGAGCGCGCACCGTTATGCGTCGCGGCTGGCATCGAATTCGGTGGTGCAGTATGCGCTGTGGCTGCAGGATCTGAGCCCGGCGCATCACGAGCGGCTGATCCGGTGGTGGCAGGACGAGATTGAGGGCACGGGACGGGTGCCGATTTTGTCGGTGGAGTCGAAGCCGGAGGTGCTGCGGTTCGGGGCGGGGACAGACGCGGACCTCCGGCTGGCGTGGCAGGAATTTTTGCTGCGGGTGATTGCGGATGCGTTTGATCTGCCGGCGCAGTTCCTGGGAGTGGAGCGGGATGTGAATCGGTCGACGGCGGCCGAGATGAATGAGGTGGCGTTCCGATCGGCGATTGGGCCGACGGCGCGGCTGGGGGGGGGACATCTGACGGGGGATGCGATCGGAAAGAAGCTGGGATGGGCGGACCTGGAGTTTGTGTTCACGGACGTCGATGCGCGGGATGAGATGCAACAGGCGCAGATTGACGAAATTTTGTTGCGGAGTGGGGTGGTGACGGTGAATGAGGTGCGGAGGGCGAGAGGGCTGGCGGACCTGCCGTAGTCCGGAGTTCGCCGGTCGGAGTTCGGAAAATCTTGAACCGCAAAGGGCGCGAAGGGTACGCAAAGGCCGCAAAGAAAACCGCGCGGACAACGTGAAGGAGACGGGGAATGGGATTGACGCTGGAGTCGATGGCGATTGAGATGCCGGCGATAGCGGGGCATCCGAACCGGGTGGGGTTCCGGGGAGTATTGACGATTGTGGATGCGGCGTCGGACAAGCCGCCAGCGGGGGCGCGGGGGCATCGAGTGTTGCTGACGCGGCGGGCGGCGGAGGCGGCCATCCCGTCGTTGCTGGGGATGGGGCTCGACTACGCGCCGGCGCTCGATCGTCATGATGTGCGGAGGAAGGTTGGGGTGATTACACGCGCCGAGATTGTGGGTCGACGAATTGAAGTCGGCGGGTTTTTGTATGCGCGGGATTTTCCGGAAATTGTGGAGGAGATTGGGAGAAAAACCCGCGCCCTTGCAGACTCAAAGGCAAGGGCGGCGGACAGGAGTGTCCGCCCCACACAGGCGGGGTTGGGGATGTCGTATGAGATTGCCGACGCGCAGATTGAAGACATCAAGGCGAAGGTTTGGGTGCTCAATCAGCTGACGTTCACGGGGGCGGCGATTCTGCGGCAGGAGAAAGCGGCGTACCAGGGGACGTGGATTGAACTGAGTAGCGAGTAGCGAGCGGCGAGTGAGGCTGCAAAGAGCAGGTCCTTCGCTTCGCTCAGGATGACAAGTCTATTTTTCCAGAACAAGAGAGGTGGGGCGAATGAATGAAGAGATGGTGCAACAGATGATGGCGGTGGCGGAGCGGCTGGCTTCGGCGACCGAGGCGCTGGATCGCGTCCTGGGGAAGCTGGACGCGCAGCAGGAGATGTTGAACGCGAAAGTGGATCGGATCGTGGCGGCCGTGGAGGAGACGATCGCGCAGACGGCCGAACAGCGCCAGGTGGAAGCGGCTGGGGCGGATTTGCGAGAGCGGCTGTCGGGACTGGAGAAGTCGAACGCGGAGCTGAAGGCACAGGCGGCGCGGATGGCGCGGAAGACACTGTCTCCGGTGGTGTCGGCGCTGCTGGCCAAGAACGAGATCGAGGGTGAGCGGTTCGATGGAGCGGCGCTCGACAAGACGCTGGCGGCGCTGAGCGTGGAGCAGCGGATGGCGGTGAAAGCGGAGATGGCGCGGGCGGGGATGATCGAGTAAGGCGGGGTTGGTCAGTGGTCGTCGGGAGGCGCGGCTCAGGTCGCGCCTTTTTGTTTGCGGGGAGAACGCCTTGGGGCGGCTTTGAAGGAGTCGGGGGAGTAGGGTCCCCTCGGCTTCGCTCGGGGCAGGCTCTTCGACTTCGTGAAGCAATGCGCAAGCGCATCGCTTCACTCCGCTCAGGATGACAGTGAGATAGGAACGCTGGTGAAACTCAATTGAGGAGAGGACATGAAAGCAGAATTTCTGGATTTGCATGCGGCGGCGGATTTTCTGGGACCGGGGGCGGTGGAAATCAACCGGTACCAGAGCGAGATTACGGACATCGTGCGGCGGCGCGGGGCGTTCGGACAGCGGATCAAGCAGGTGCCGGCGACGGGGCATCCGTCGCGATTCTTTGAGCAGACGGGGATTGCGGCGTTGACGGCGGCGCAGGCGTTCGTGGATCCGCGAAACATCGTGGCCATTCTAGGGAGTCCGACGCGGGTGGAGCGGAGCGTGCCGCTGAAGGCGCTGGTGTCGCAGATCAACTACAACCTGTTCGACATGGAGATCGGGTCGCAACAGAGTCAGTTCGCATTCCTGCAAGCGAAGGACCTGGCGGACTCAGTCGAAGGGCTGTTGCGTACGCATGACTCCGCGCTGTGGAACGGGAATGACACGTCGCTGAGTACGCCGACCACAGCGCAGTACTTTGGAGCGATCGGGCAGATTGTGGCGGGAGGCAACACGACGACGATCGGCACTTCGGCGAGCATCGTGGACGGGCTCAAGGGAGTGATCGCGCAGATGGTAGCCAACACTAACTACGAAGCGCGGCCTACGGCGATTTACAGCAACCCGGTGCTTCTGGATTTGATCGACCGGGAACTGAAGGCGTCGTTCAACACGGTTTTGTCAACGACCGAAGTTGCCGGCGGGCTGCGGGTGAAGACGCTGACGACGCAGGCGGGGGAACTGCCGCTGATTCCGGAGTGGACGATCGGGTACACGGGTACTCCGGGGAGCGGGACGGCGGTGCTGCCTTGCTACATCGTGACCGAGGACATGATCGAGTACCACTGGCTGACGGATCCGAATCCGCGAGTGTTCCAACTGGGACTGACGGGCTCATTGGCGTCGCAGATGGTGGTGGTGAAGTTCGGCGCAGTCGTGGTGAAAGGGGCGTCGTACGCGCACTACGAGGTGAAGGTCGACCGGTAAAGGCAGTTGCCAGTTGCCAGTGGTCAGTTGCCAGTAAGACGGGGCGCTGACGCTGGCGGCTGGCTTCTCTCAGGGGCTGAAGTCCGGTTCCTCGAGGGCCTCTACGGCACGGCTAAACAGAGTGCTGAAAAAGTCCAAACCCAGACCTCGGGGCTGAAGCCCACGATCAAAAGAATGGGCTTACCGCAGCGCTGAAGCGCTGCGCCACCCAAAGTCAGACTATTTCAGCAAACTGTAAAGCGGTGCTCTTCCCAAAACTGATTCTGGCAACTGGCGGCTGGCAACTGGAAACTGACTATGAATTATCTGCAACCATCGGAATATGAGGTGTACGGGCTGGAGGCGACGACAGCTCCAGCGTGGGTGATCGCGGCGTCCGCGATTGTGGACGCGCACTGCCGGAGAGCCACGCTGAGTGTGGTGCAGTACACAGAGCGGCTGTTGCTGACGACGGGACGGAACACGGTGCGGCTGACGTATCTGCCGCTGGCGGTGGTGGCGCCGGCGACGTCGGCGATCGCGTCCGCGCGGGCGAGATACGCGTCGCCGCGGCGCGGGGAGTGGATCTACGAAGAAATGGCATGGGAGGCGGCAGCGGCATTCCGGCTTCCGGGGAGCTGGACGGAACTAAATCCGTCGGACCTGGAAGCAAGTAGCGCGACGGGAGAAGTCACGCTGCCCCTGAACGCGCTGGGTTGGGGATTCAGCGAAGTCGAGGTGGTGTACACGGCAGGCCTTGATCCGATACCGGGGCAAGTGAAGGTGGCCTGCGCGCAGCTGGTGAAGAATGCACAGGCCATGCCGGCGTTGAATGTGCGTTCGGGGTCTCTGGACCGGATGCGGCTGGAATACTTTGCGGAAGCGCTGCTGGACCAAAGCGTGCGCGCACTGCTGGCGCCTCATGTTGCGCAGAAAGTGGGATGACGATGACGGGGATTTCGGGAGTCGCAGCGGTACGGGCGGCAGAAGCCATGTTGCAGACGCTGGGCGGAACTGAGGTGGTCCTGCTGTTCGCGGCAGCGGGATTGCCCGCGGACCGGGCGTCGGAATTGGGGCTAGTGGATCCGGGAGTGGAGCAGGTCCCGATCTCGCCGGTAATCGTGCGCGAGCTGACGACAGAGAACAACGGCCCGCGGCGGAGGATCGAGTTGCTGGCGGGGCGCTCGGCGATGGCGGAGCAAGTGAGTCAGCGGAACGTCGCTTCGGCAGAGGCGCTGTTCGAAACGGCCCTGGGAGTGGTTTACCAGGGTGAATTGTTTCACATCGAGGGGTTCGTGGTGGAGCGGTTCGCGGGAGTAGCGTACTTGTATCGGGTGTCGGCGGTGGCGTGAGGACAGCAGTCAGCAATTGGCACTTAGCATTTAGCACTTGGCTAAAGCGGGCGTCGTGGAATTCGCTTCTTCGGGCGCGAATCGCCTGTTCGGCCAGGACGGCGACTCTTGAGCAATCGCGATCGGGCCGGGGTGAGGTCGCGCTCCTGGAGGAGATCAAGGAACAGATATGCAGGCGGCGAAGGATAGTTTCTACATGGCGGTGCGGGAGCGGCTGGCGGCGCTGAATCCGGCGCGGGTGATCGTCGTCGATGGAGTGGAGCGGCCGGCGATTGTGGTTCGCGAGAACATGGAACCGCAGTTCGCGGTGGCGCAGGCGAATGCCTATTACGTGGATTGGGGCGAGGTGCGGATTGCGGAGAGCACGCGGCCGATTCTGGGACTGGAGTGCCACATCTGGTATGCGACCGAGGGCAGCACCGGGTCGGGAGTGGATCGGGGCCGCATGCTGGCGCAGATGGATGATGAGTTGCTGAGGATCTGCGCTCCGCCGCGCACGGAAATGCGCGACTATCAGCAATCGCCGAGTGTGGATCTGGGATGCGGCGTGTTCTGGACGATGCCGGAACTGAAGAACGCTCCTGGCGGAGTGCAGAAGCAGGCGCAGAGCGCTAGCGCGGCGCGGCTCGAGCGGTTCGCGACGCTGCGGGTGTATTTCTTTTTGCCGGAGGTTGAGGCATGACGCGGACGGGATTGCGTCCGGTGGCGCGAGAGACACGCGCTTACTTTGCGCCAGTGGATCGCGCGAGCGGGAGTCCTGCAATTTTTGATCCGTCGAAGGACGCAGGTTTCTTGCTGGAAGCTCCGCCTGCGCCATGGATTGACCTGGGATGGATTGAGGCTTTCCGGCGCACCAGCATGTCGCAGATCGAGGCGCTGACCAGTGGTCCGGCGAACGCGGTGACGGCGCAAACACGAAATAGTTTAGGAGCGAGGATCGAGTTTGAGTTCCGCGACTGGGGAAAGCTACAGATGGCGCTGGCCGGGGGCGCGGAACATATGAACGCACTGGCGAGCGATCCGAGCGCGTCGCGGTCGGGATCGGGCGGAATTGCGGTGACGGCGGCGCCTTTGCTGGCGGGGTCATCGAGTGGGGAACTGGTGTTGGGTGCGGGCGCCGTGGACGGATTCGAGCCGGGCGATCTGGTGGCGTGCGATGTGGACTACGCGCAGCAAACCGGATACGTCGGTTCCGGCATCGCAGCGGCGTACGTGAAAAATCCGCAGGACGTGCGGCAGGATGCCAACTATGTGCGGCGGGTCACGTTCAATGTCGCGCGAGTGGCGCAGAAGACAGCGACGTCACTGCTGCTGGCGCAGGCTTTGCCGGGAGGAACGCCGGCCGCGGGGGCGGCGGTGCAAAAAGTGGCGGCGTTCGTGGATCGTGAGGGTGGGGCGTTCTTGCAGCAGTGGTCGGGGTTGTTCGTCGAGGAAGAAGAGTCGGGCGGGCGGGTGTGCTTTTACTATCCGCGGCTGAGTCCTTGCACGGCGGGGGCGGCATGGGAGCGCGAGCGCAGGGTGGATATTGAGAAGCCGATCGGGATGCTGGCCTTGCGGGCGGCGTTCGCGGCGCTGCCCACAGTCGATGATAACGATGGCGCGGTGGTGCTTTGCTACCGGAGTTACTTCCCGGCTCATGGGGCGGCGGTTTACTAGCGCGACTCGTCTTCCGCTGCCGACTAAGATCAAAAGCTTTAACCACAGAGGGCACAGGGGAACACAAGGGAAAACGAACGTCATTTTGAATCCGCCATGAAATTGATGATTGACAACCTGGATGGCCGGGGGACGCAGGAATACACCTCGTTCCTGGATGGGGCGAAGAGTCCACGGGTGCTGCGCAAGTTGAACCGTCCGGCAGAACTGCGGCTGAGCCTGGTGACGGGAGAGGGGAGTTTTGTGGTGCCGGTGGCGGGGGCGCGAGTCACGCTGGGCCGGATCAATGGCCGCGATGTTTTTGCGGGATACGTCGCCGGCAGCCCGACTTATCAGTACATGGGCTGGGGGGAACGAGGTCCGCTGTACCGGTATGAAATCGTCGCGCTCAGCGACGAGATGCTGCTGGATAAAAAAGCGCCGCCTCCGCGCTCCCCTTTTGTGGCCCGGAGCGCGGGTGAGGCGCTCCGGCAATTGAGCGAAGAGACCATGCCGGGATGGGCGGACTTCACAGGGGTTGAAGAGGGCGACGCGATTCCGTATTACCGAGTAAGTTCGGCGAAGAAATGGAGCGAGTCGGCGGCGGAGATTGCGCTGCTGGCGAGGTGCGGCTATCGGACCGACGGCGGGAACTTGCTTTTTGCAGGGCTGGCAGAAAACACGTACGGACTGGACGAGCGCGCGCCGGAGTTCGCACCGGGCGATCTTGTGCTAAGGAGCGAGGATCGGATGCTCAACGACGTCGCGGTCTTCGGGCACGTTGAGCCGAATGCGCACGTTCGGGACTATTTCGTGGGGGACGGCTTCACGACGAAGTTCTATCTGTCGCAGATTCCGTTTACGCGGGGCAATCGCACGATTGTGGATGAAGAGTACGCAAAGCTGGACCCAGCTGTTTGGAGAGTGATCGATCCGCAAGGGGCGATTGGAGTGAGCGGCGGCAAGCTGCAAGTGACGGGCGGAACGGGCGTGGATGGCGAGACGCGGCTGGAGTTCATCGAGAAGATCGAACTGGGGGGAGCGGTAGTGTTGCAGCACGGCGATGTCGAGTTCAATGCGGCGTCGAGCGGGGTGATCGGCGGGCTGTATGCGGGAACGGTGGCGGTGGCGGCGTGTGTGGCGGGATTCCGCGTGACGGCTGCGGGCTCGAGCAGCAGGATCCAGGCGCTGGTGCAGGGCATCGTGACTGGCACGGGGCTGACCACACAAGCAGGACATCGGTACGTGTTCACAACGCGGGTTTATGCGAGCGAAGTGTATCGGATGGGACAGGGGGTTCATTCGGGAGTGCATCCCTCGCAGGCGGGGCGAGGCGGCGACGGGGTGGGGAGCGATGTGCGGGTGGTGCTGGAAGTGCATGACATTGATCCGGCAAATCCGGCGTCGCAGGTGGCCCCGGCGACCGTGCTGTATGACAGTCTGCTTACCGACGCGCCGGGGTTCGCGACCTATGCATTGATCAATGCGGGAAGCATGCAGTGCTCGGTGGCATTCACGCGCGTTTCGCTGGCGGTGGATGCGCTGGTGCGCAGCACGGCTCCTACGCAGAACGCGCGGACACGGCGGCCGGGGGCACTGCTGGATGGAGCTGAATGCCGCGTGTCTGAGGAGCCGGCGCTGCAGTTTTATCCGCAGTATGCGCCGTTGGCGAACGAGACGATCGAGGTGAGTTATCGCGGCCGTGGCCGAGCGCGGGCGCGAGTAGTGGACCTGGTGAGTATCGCGGCTCACCAGTTCGACAGCGATGATGGGGTGCGCGGAGGCGTGCGGCAAATCGGGATGCCGGCGCCGCGAACATCGGCGGATTGCGAGACTGCGGCACTGGCGCTGCTGGACGATCCCGGGCAGGGATGGACAGGAGAATACCGGGCGTGGAGCCCATTCCTGCCCGGCGGGGCGGCGGATATTTTCCCGGGGGATGGTCTGGCGGTGAATGTGCCGTCGCGGGCGGCAGCGTTTACGGGCGTGGTGCGGGAAGTAGATGTCGAGATCGCGGATATCGCGGGAGAGAACAGCCGCTACACGCTGCGGTTTGTGGACACGGGGGATCCGACGCTGGATTTCGCGTTCGATCGAGCCACCGCGCAACCGGTGACGACGATCACGGCGACGGATAAGTCAGCGGTCGGGACCGGTTTCTTGCCTGATCTTTCGGGCGCGGTGGTCACGAATGTGACCTCGACTACAGTGACTATGGATGCGGGATTCAGTCCGGGGATGGGAGAACGGATTGAAGTGCGGCGGACGGACGCGGGATGGGGACCGGTTAACGATCGCAACCTGGTGGGACGGTTTACGGGCCGCAGCTTTACCGTGTCGCGGTACGGGCGGGTGCAGGATTTCTTCTTGCGGAGATTTGACGGGAGTTCGCCGCCGAAGTATTCGCGGTATTCGGCGGGGCTCCATGTGGATTATCCGCTGTGAGCCTAGCCCCTAAAGGGGCAGTTGAAAAAGGCAAGGTACGGCATCGCTAAAGCGATGCCCTGATACGAACCCTGCTACGAACCTCACCGGTCGAGGATCTTCGAACCGGCTTTCAATCGACAAGCAATAAATCAAGGAGAGCAGTCATGAATTTCTTGCAGAAACTGCTGCAGGGGATCGCGTTTGTCCCTGCCGTGGTGAATGGCATCGAGGGGTTGTTTGGAACGCGGTCGGGACAGGAGAAGAAGGAGTCGGCGCTTTCTTTTGTTTCCGCAGCGCTGCAGCTTACAGAAGCGGTCGCCAAGCGCGAGATCGTCAATGAAGACAAATTCAGGTCGGGTTTGTCACAAATTATTGACGGCTGCGTGCAGTGTCTCAACGCGTCGAGCTGGTCGAAGACGAAGTAGACCGGCGCGGGGGCAGCCGGAATTCAAAGCGAGGAAATCAAATGTCATTCGGTTTTAGGAGTATTGGGCATTTCTTTGCCAGCATGGCGGGCGACGTCGTGAAAGGCGCGCGCGCGGTGGCGGGCGTCATGGCCAAAGTCGGAAAGGTGGAGCCGGAGATCGAGGCTCTCACGAAGCTGTTCTTTCCCCAGGCAGTTGAACTCGAACGGGGCGCGTTTGCGTTGCTGGGGATGGCGGCTCACGCGGTAAGCGAAACGGGGGACGCGGCCGCGGCCAACGGGTTGAACATCGTGCTCGATCAGCAGTTGATTGCAGATATTAAAGCGTTGATCCCGGCGATTGAGCAGTACGCGAAGACGGTGGGGGTGACGAAGCCGGCGAAGTGAGCGCGCGTGGAGAATGCCTTGCGGCGATGCAAGATCGAGCGGGGTAGGGGTCCTTCGACTCCGTGAAGCGATGCGCAAGCGCATCGCTTCACTTCGCTCAGGATGACAAGGATAAGGCCCTGGTGCTACCCGACCTCTTCGCCCCAGTTTTCCAGCGTCTTTTTTACGATGACCATGAATTGGTCGGCGACAGCGCCGTCGACGATGCGGTGGTCGTAGCCGAGGGTGAGGTGGACGACGGAACGAATGGCGATGGAGTCAGCGCCGTCATTGTCGGTGATGACGAGGGGCTGCTTGGTGATGCCGCCCACGCCCATGATGGCGACGTTGGGCTGGTTGATAATGGGCAGGCCGAAGACGGCGCCGAATTGTCCGGGGTTCGTGATGGTGAAGGTCGCGCCTTCGACATCTGCGGGCATGAGTTTCTTGGAGCGGGCGCGCTCGCCGAGGTCGGTGATGCCGCGCTGCAAGCCGAGGAAGTTCAGTTCGTCGGCGTTCTTGAGGACAGGGACGATCAGTCCCCAGTCGAGGGCGACGGCGATGCCCGCGCTTACGTGGCGGTGGTAGCGGATGTTATCGCCTTCCAGGGAAGCATTCACGATCGGGTACTGCTGGAGGGCGATGATGGCGGCGCGCACGAAGAACGGCATGAAGGTCAGGCGGGCGCCGTGGCGTTGCTCAAAACTGTTCTTCAGTTTGTTGCGCAGGTTGACGATGCGGGTCATATCCACTTCGAACATGCAGTGGACGTGAGCGCTGGTGCGGCGGGACTCGATCATGCGCTGCGCGATGATCTTGCGCATCTGGGTCATGGGGACGAGATCGCCGGGGATGGCCGCGGGCGGGGGCGTAGTTGCGGGACGGCTTGCGGGACTAGCAGCCGGACGATGCTCGACGAAATCGAGAACATCCTGCTTGGTGACGCGGCCGCCGGTTCCAGTCCCCTGGACCTGATTCAGAGCCACGTTGTGCTCACGGGCGAGCTTGCGGACGAGCGGCGAGGAGCGGACGTCGGATTCATCTTCGGCGGGCGCCGCAGCGGGCGGCGGGACGGGCGCTTGCGCTTCTTTTTTCGGCGGGGTGGGCACGCTGG
>ORMF010774328.1_pt1 | contig 22562 bp, 16 predicted proteins | sample 1779871 | NCBI WGS metagenome assembly ORMF01 (sample SAMEA104232316, study PRJEB22302) | groundwater metagenome | biome: forest; feature: aquifer; material: groundwater | place: USA | collected 2011-08-07 | depth 5.4 m | reverse complement strand
TTCCGATTTGTGTTCCAGGTTTGCTATTGAATCGCAATGCTGACGGTATTGGAAGTCACCCCGCCGATGCTCAGCGCCAGCCGCACCGCATCGCCCGCCGTCGTGGGCGCATTGCTGGGAGGGTCGAGCGTGCACGATTTTTCGGGGCGCACGGCGGGACCACTCGTCGCCAACAATCTCTTGGTGATCGATCGGGTGGAGTTGCCCTTGGATCAGCGGGCTCGAATCTGAGACGGGCCGCAGAGGTTGAAAAACGCAAACTCTGCGCTACCCGCTACTGCGCTACCCGCTACCCGCTCTCATTTTCCATTTGAGGCCAGGATATCTGTGGTATCTAACCCACCATTTGTGGTGCTTCCAGCGTAAATTTACTCACCACCGGGTTAGGTGCCCCAACATTCACTTGGCGATCTGCGCGGACAATTTCCTTCACGGGCCTCCGGATGCATAGCACAATTTTGTGATAGTCTTGTCACAAGCCGCACTCAACCGATTCCCTTGCATTGATTGCAATGCACTTGAAGAAAAGTGTCCGTTACCGCTGAAGCGCAAACTTCCCTAACGCAAGAGGCAGATCGACTCGCCAACGCTCCCCGAAGCCTTCCACCCACCCATTTTTTCGTCGTGGCAAGCAGGCTGCTTATCACCCGATCATCTTGCAAAAAATTTAGGTTGGTCCGAAACGAGGGAAGATGGCTAGCAAACTTGCATCGCAAGGGTATCACTGGCTTCCGCTCAAGGAGGCATGGGAGTCGCTTCCGGAGATTGATACGGCGGAGTTTGACGAGCTCTGTCCGGGCTACGAAGGTGTATGGTGCCGCTACTTGTGGACCACCACCTACTTCCAGCAATTCTTCCGGGACGTGGTGGTAGTCACGCACGGCCCGCTTTCCTGCGTGGCTGCCGTCAAGAATTTCAAGCAAACCCACTATTCTCTTCACTCCGCGCTTCCGTTCGGCTACAGCCCCTGCACCAACATGGATGAAAACGCCGTGATTATGGGCGCGACCGAGATCCTGGCCGATACGCTGAAGCGGGTGGACCGCGAATACCGCCCCGCGCTCATCATTATTACAGACACCTGCTCTTCTTCAATGATTAACGACGATGTCGGGGCGGTGATCGCCGAAGTTGCGTCCGAAGTAAAAGCCAAGATTGTTTTCACGCCGAGTCCCGGCTTTGCGGGAATCCAGGCAGGCAAGGCCGTCGAGGCGATGGGGCCGCTGGTGGCTTCGTTAATGGATCCGCCGGAGAAGGTCGTCGAGGACGCCGTGAACGTGATTGGCATGTACTATGACACCCGCTTCACCGAGGCCGAAGGACGCAAGCACGGTGGATGCACCGAAGCCTATACGCATCTGATCGAAGGCATTGGCCTCAAAGTACACCGCATCATGAACGCGGGCGAGTACGACTACCTGCGCACCGCTCCCGAGGCCAAAGTCAACGCCATCCACACGGCCATGTGGGGCTATCCCGTCGCCAAGGCGATGGAGGAACAATTCGGCACGCCCTGGCTCAAGCGGCAGCTCCCGATGGGCTTGAAAGGCACGAGCGATTGGGTGATGGAGCTGGCCCAGTTCATGGGCCGCGAGGAAGAGGCGGAAAAGTTCACCAAAGCCGAAGAACAGAAGCTTGAAGCCCTGTTCGACGAGGCCAGAAAGCATGTGGAAGGAAAGGTTCTGCTGGTCGAATGTTCGCGCAACTCCCAGGCGAAATACGGCGAGATGCTGGCCTATGCCCGGCTGTGCGAGGAACTGGGGATGAAGTCCTATGTTTACTCGCTCCATCCGCAGGAGTTCAAAGCCCAATGGGACGACGTGACGGCCTTCGCCGACGTGGAAGGATTCAACCCGCCGATGCTGCTCGGCCCCTATCCTTACCATCGCCCCGTCAATGTGGAAGAGTTGATCGAGGATTTGGGAGTGGACGCGGAGCAGTGCATTTATATCTATGACGACGTCTTTCCTTACGCCAAGAGCGGCAGCTTCGATCCCTCGAACGTCGCCCGTTACACCACATCCTCGCAGATGAAGCGCGTGAAAGGCTCGCCGTTTCTCGGCGTGGGCTATAGCGGGACCGGGGCGACCTATCGCGGACTGATCGAAGCCGTCAAGACCGCCGGCCGCAAAACCAAACCGACATTTTACGGACGGGTCTGGTCCACCACGCCGTTTGAATTCCAAACGAACGGCCAGAAAGCGAGTGTAGCGCAATGATGCAGGTCCAATCGCTCCAAAGCGAAACCAAAATGCGCGACCAGTTTCAGCCCGGAGCCTTCGTCGGCTCCATCATGCTTACCAGCGGCATTCTCGATACCGTCAACGTCTACCACGGCGTCTCCGGCTGCAACGCCATGGCGCAGCATTTCCGGGGTGACCTGGTGCCGAACGGCGATTATGTCCCTGTCGTGGCCACGGGATTCTTGGAGAACGATGCCATCATGGGCGGCGCCGCCAAACTCCAAAAAACCATCCGAAACCTGACTGGCAACGGCGCGGCGAAGAACCGTCCCGAGTGCATCTGGGTCTCGATGAGCGACTGCCCGGCCGTGGGCGGCGAGGACATTGAAGGAGTTTCGCGCAGCCTGATGCAGGAGACCGGAACCAAGATCGTCGCCATCGAAAATGCCGGTTTCAAAGGCGGCGTGGTGCGCGGAGCCGAACTGGCCCTGGTGAAGATCCTCGACGAAGTGGTGAAACCGTTCGAGGGAGAACGGCAAGGAGTCAACCTGATTGCGCCGTTCCTGATGGGAAGCGCCAACTGGCCATTTGATATCGATCACATCGTCGAAATGCTGGAGGCCGCCGGCATCAAAGTGAACATGGTTCTCTCGCGCAATATCCACTACTCGGAATTACAGCGCTTTGGCGCGGCTGTGGCCAACCTGCTGCTCTCCTACGACGAGATGCCGGACTTCACATCCAGGAGCGACGCCCTGGGCGTTCCCACGCTCGACGATGCTCTGGTGCTGCCTTATGGCCTCGGCAACACCGAGGAATGGCTGCTCCATCTGGCCCAGCTCTACGGCGATCCAGAGAAAGCGAAACGCTATTTGCTGGATGAGATGTCGTCCGTGAAGAGAATCGTCCACCGCAATTTCAACTTCAGTTGGATGGCCAGCTTTTTGAGCGACAAATACGCCGCCGTCTGCGGCTACGCGCCGTTTGCCGCCGCCATCACACGGTATCTCGTCCACGATCTCAATATCCGCGTGAAGGTGGTGGGACTGTGGAGCGAGACGCAGCCGGGCCTGGAAAAAGCCAAGAAGGTGCTCGAACCGATGTCGGAGTTCCTGGACTTTACAGTGCTCGAGAATCCCACCTACTTCCAACTGGGGCAGGCGGCCAAGGAAGCGGATGTCGATTTCGTCGTCGGGTCCATGCAGGATAAGCCGCTGTTCAAGGGACTCGGCCTGGCGCACCTGAACCTGGGCGGTTTTTATTACTTCAACAATTACAACTTTGTCCCTTGGCCGCTGGCGGGCGTAAAAGGCTCGCTGCGGCTCTTCTCGGAGATTTCCAAAGTGGTCGACGAAGCCTTCTATGAGACCGAGGCTTGGAAAAAACTGGCGCTCGTTCCCGGTGAGGAGAGGGACTGAAAAGAACATGAAGCCATTACACAACCCGTTTCAAGGTGTTGTAAGGGCACGGTTTCAACCGTGCCGAACACACGCCTCTGGAACTACGGCTTCAGCCGCTGAGGGCAATTGGCGCACCCTAGGGGCTAAAGCCCCTCCTTTCCCGCCGCTCTACCGGCACGACTGAAGTCGTGCCCTTACGCGGCTCCGAGGAGGTTATGCAACAGCTTCATGGAAAAGAAAGGACCATAACCGTGGCAACAGCAACAGCGCAGCGTCAGCGTTTCATCGGTGTATACGGGAAGGGCGGCATCGGGAAAACCACGGTGGCCACCAATCTCGGCGAAGCGTTCACCAGCGAGATGAAACGGAAGGTGATGCTCGTCGGCTGTTCGCCCAAGACTAGCCTCATCGATATTTATGGTCTCAACGGAGACATGACTTCGATCCTCGACCTGAAGCGGAAAGAGGGAGTCAACGCGCAGAACATCATTAAGTCGGTGTGGCGTTCCCCCGAGGGCATTCTGGTGACGGAAACCGGAGGGCCGGAGCCGGGGATCGGATGCGCCGGCGTGGGCCTGCCGACGGCCTTCGGCGAGTTGAAGAAATTTGAGAAGCAGATCGACGGCATCAAGGACGTGGAATACATTGTCTACGACCTGATCGGCGACATCGTGTGCGGAGGCTTCTCCACTCCCCTGCGGGGCGGCGGACGCGAGGTTCTCATCATCATCAGCGGAGAGCTGATGGCAATCTATGCCGGAAACAATATCCTCCGCGCCGTAAAGGCCATAGGCGGCGACCTGAAGGTCATGGGATATGTCGTGAACCAGCGTGGCGTACACCGCGAGCGGGAAGTGGTGGAGGAATTTTCCAAGAGAACCAACGTGCCGATCCTGGCCTATATCAACCGCGATCCGGCCACCTTCAAGGAAGCGTCGGCCCGCGGCGGACCGATCGTGCGGGTGCTTCCCGATTCTCCCATCGCCTCCGCGTTCCGCGATCTGGCCCAAAGCGTCTGCAATGGCGCTCCCAAAGTCGAGCCGCAACCCATCGATAGCTACGACGAACTATTCGACATGTTCATGAGTTTTCAAAACCTGGAGCAGGGACTGGGTACCGAGGGGCGCGCGGCCTATGTAAAGCAAATTCCTCCCGCGCCGGTCAAGCGCGAAAAGCCGCTTCGCATTTCCGTCTACGGCAATGGCGGGATCGGCAAGTCCACAGTTTCATCCAACGTCAGCGCGGCGCTGGTAGTTATGGGGGAAAAAGTCTTTCAAATCGGCTGCGACCCCAAGCACGACTCCATTGCCAACCTCTGCGGCGGTCTCCGGCCCACGGTTCTCGATCGCATCCAGAAAGAGGGTGCGGCGCGGGCGATGAACGGCGCAATCCTCAAGGAACTGATATTCCCGGGAGCCAACCATGCGGGCCGTCTCTTCGGAACCGAGTGCGGCGGCCCCGTGCCGGGAAAAGGTTGCGGAGGCAAGGGCGTCGATCTGGCACTGAAGCTTTTTGAAGATCACAAGGTCGTCGAAAACTATCAATTCACGTTTGTCCTGTATGACGTGTTGGGGGACACCGTCTGCGGCGGATTCGCGCGCCCTCTGAAGTATACGCCGCAGTCATATATCGTGGCCAACGGCGAAGTCTCCTGCCTGACCCAGGCGATGAAGATCGCGCAGAGCATCCAGGCGGCCAGCCAGCGCGGCGTGGATGTGGGAATCGGAGGCGTCATCAACAACATGCGCGGCGTCGCCAACGAAGAGGCCATCGTGGAAGAGGCTTTTGCGGCTGTCGGTATTCCGGTAATCCATCATATTCCCCGCTCGGAGTTGGTGCAGACGGCGGAGAATTTGCGAACCACCGTGGTCGAGTCGTTCCCGGAATCGGAGCAGGCGCGGCACTACGTGGAGCTGGCCAGAAAAATTCGGGAGAACAAGCAGCACTATTCGCTGTCGCGCGAGATTCTTTCCAACCGGGAGATCGTCGCCATTGTGAATAAATACTCGTAGCGCCATCCGCATTTTACGAGAGGGATAACCGTGGAGCCAGCAGCCAGTGTGATAACGGAACCGAAAGTATTGCAGGAGCCGGGAAAGCTTTTTATCAACGGCCAATGGGTGGAGCCTTCCTCGGGCGAATCGTTTGCGACCATCAATCCGGCAACGGAAGAGCCGATTCTTCGCGTCGGAAAGGCAACCGAGCGGGAGGTCTCGCTCGCGGTCGAAGCGGCCCGCCGCGCCGTCGATAGCGGACCCTGGGGCGAGATGAAACCGATGGAGCGCGGTAAGGCGCTGTTCCGCCTCGCCGACGTGGTGGAACGCCGCGGAGATGAGCTGGCCTTGGCCGAGAGCCTGGATACGGGAAAACCGCTCCAGACCGCGCGCACGCGCGATCTGCCGTTTGCAATCGACATGCTCCGCTATTATGGCGGCTGGGCGAACAAAGTGTATGGCACGACGCTGCCAACCGATACCGCGTCTCTCGCGATTACGGTAAACGAACCGGTGGGCGTGGTGGCGATCATCACACCGTGGAATTCCCCCCTTATTCTTTCGCTGATGAAGATCGCTCCCGCGCTCGCCATGGGGAATACGCTGATTCACAAGCCGGCGAGCTGGACTCCGCTTTCGGCGCTGAAGTTCGCGGAATTCTGCCAGGAGGCAGGACTGCCGGCGGGTGTCTACAACGTACTCACTGGTTCGGGCGAAGCGGTGGGAACCCCGATGGTCTGCCATCCCGACGTCAACAAAGTCTCCTTCACGGGAGAGACGGTCACCGGGAAAAAGATCATGCAGAACGCCGCCGGGACACTGAAGCGGCTCTCGCTGGAGCTGGGCGGCAAGTCCCCCCACATCGTCTTTGCCGATGGCGATCTGGACCAGGCGGCGAGCTTTGCGGCCAAAGGATTCTGTCTCAACCAGGGCCAAATCTGCTGGGCCGGATCGAGGCTCTTCGTGGAAGAGAAAGTGCACGACCAACTGCTCGAAAAACTGCTCGTGCGCGTGAAGGAAGACTGGGCGGTGGGCGATCCGATGGATCCCAAAACGAAAATGGGGCCGCTGATTTCCCGCTCGCATCTCGACGACGTCCTGGGACACATCGCTACCGGGAAAAAAGAGGGAGCGAAGCTCGTGACAGGCGGCGACCGTCCTCCCATGAAGAAGGGTTACTACCTGAACCCGACGGTCTTCGATCAGGTCACCAACGACATGCAGATTGCGCGGCAGGAAATTTTCGGGCCGGTGCTGGCCGTCATTCCGTTTAAGGATTTCTCCGAGGTCATTGCGAAAGCCAACGATTCGTTCTACGGGCTGGCCGCGGGGATATGGACGACGGACATGAAGAAAGCGTATCGGACGGCGCGGCTATTGAAGGCCGGAAGCGTCTGGGTCAACACGTATGGCGCGCTCGACATCATGGCGCCGTTCGGCGGGTTCAAGCAGAGCGGATTTGGACGCGAATTCGGTCAGGAAGTTCTCCGGCTCTATTCCGAAACGAAAACCGTTTGGTTTCAAATGTAGCGAGATGGGAGCGGCTGCAATGTTTAGGCCTCTCTATAGTCAAAGGGCGAACGAAAGCCCGTACTGGAACGAGCAACTGGAAACGATGCCCCGCGCGGAGCTTGACGCCATGCACCTCAAGCGGCTGCGGGCGCTGATCCGCCACGCCTACCAGAACATCCCCATGTACCGGGAGCTGTATGACCAGGCGGGAGTCAAGCCGGAAGACATCCGCACGCTTGACGATTATGTAAAGAAACTCCCCAGCATCGATAAACAGACGGTCGCGAAATACCAGAACCAGGGCAAGAGCGCCGTGGAGGGAAGCGAGGAATTCGTTTCCTTTCTCTATCAGACCTCCGGCAGCACTGGAAAACCGCTGCTCGAGCCGGGACATTTTCCGGACGTGATTAATCTGTGGACCTATCAATGGTGGGCGCATGGGATTCGCCCAGCCGACATTTTCTTCTTCGCATTTCCGTTCGGGACGTTTATGGCTTTCTGGGCGGCATATTTCGACGCCCACCTGATCGGCGCGCAGGTTATCAGCGCGGGCGGCGTGGATAGCCAGACTCGCATCCGCCAAATCTTGCAGTTCCGCCCAACCGTCCTGATCGCGACTCCCACCTATGCGATGCGGCTGGCCGAGGTTGCCAAAGAGATGGGAGTGGACAGCCGCGCGACCTCCATCCGAATCGTCTCGACGGCTGGCGAAGCTGGGTCGATCGTGCCGGCCATTCGACGGGCCATCGAAACAGCCTGGAACGCCAAGGCGATTGACCTTTACGGAATCAGCGAGCTGTGGGGTTCCACAAGCTGGGAGTGCCCCGCGCACCAGGACCGCATGCATTTGAGCGAGTGCACCGCCCACGGAATCGTGGTAGACGAAAACGGAGAACTCGTGCCCGAAGGCGGCCGGGGAGAGTTCGTCCTGACCAACTACGAAGCCACCATCCAACCGCTGATCAAGTATCGCACTCATGACGTAGTGGAGTGGTACAAAGAACCTTGCGATTGCGGCCGGAGCTGGCTCTGGTTGCGCGGCGGAGTTTTGGCGCGTACCGATCAGATGGTGACGGTAAAAGGAACCAACGTTTATCCCACCTCGATTCAAGCCCTGCTGGGGGAGATTGTGGCGCTCTCCGAGCGGCTGGAGATTCACATCGATGGAGACGAGGTGCAGGCCAAAGTCTCGGTGAAAGTGGAACCGTGCGTGGAAGTCGCCGACCGGAGTTATCCGGATTTACAACACGTGGCCGAGGCCCTACTGCACGACAAGATCGGGGTGACGATTCCGGTGGAGGTGGTGCCGCCCGCACACCTTCCGCGCTATGAATTGAAAGCGAAGATGGTCTTCGATCACCGGGTGAGGAGGGCGAGCTGATGGAACCGAAAGATCGGCCAAAGGATCAGAAAGACACGCTGCAAAGTCTGGCCACCATCCGGGAACACGCCCGCAAGCTTCGGGAAGGATCGGGAATCCCCGTGGTGGAAAGCTGCGCCCGATGGTGTGAGTGCTATACCCGGATCGCTCAATGGTCCCTGGGCGAAACGGACCGCTTCGATTTTCTGGAGGAAGTGGCGACGGAGCCCGTGCCGAAAGTGAAACAGCGGATTGCGACGTTGGAGCCGATCCCAACCATCGAAAGAAAGGAACCCGCAATGGAACCAGTGTACGCGGCGAAACCAAAACCCGTAATGTCGAACGGCAACGGGAAAAAGCCGCGCTGGGGAATGGCCATCGACTTGAAGCGCTGCGTCGGCTGCCAGAGCTGCACGCTGGCCTGCAAGATGGAAAACGGCACTCCGCCCGACGTCTTCTGGATGCGGGTGATGGAAAAAGAAGAGGGAAAATTCCCGGCGGCGCGCACCGTGTTCATGCCGCTGCGCTGCAATCATTGCGCGGAGCCGCCCTGCGTTCCCGTCTGTCCCACGGGCGCCAGTTACGTTCGGGACAAAGACAACCTGGTGCTGATCGACCAGAACAAGTGCATCGGCTGCCGGGCCTGCGTCGTGGCGTGTCCCTATCAGGTGCGATTCATCGCCGAAAGCGGCCGGGGATACTACGGCGACCGGAAGACGCCGTACGAGGCCACGAGCTACCAGAAATGGCAGCCGCGGACGGCCATGAAATGCACCTTTTGCGTGCATCGCATCGACGAGGGGCTGCAACCGGCCTGCGTCCAGACCTGTCCCACGCGGGCCCTGGTCTTCGGCGATCTGAACGACACCGGAAGCGAAATCTCGCAAATGGTACGGTCCCGAGTCCGGGCGCAGCCGCGAGCGGAGTTGGGTACGGACCCATCGCTTTTCTATCTGAGCTAGACACTGAACGGAACGGGCAGGGAGGCGAATATGGAGTGCGGATTCAAGATGAAGATGAACGCACAGCAGGAGTGGTCCTGGCTGCTGGCAATCGATCTGTTCTTCGGAGGACTGGGTGGAGCGCTGTTTCTGCTCTTTCAGTTCTTCCACCTACGCCTGCGCGTGGCGGCCCTAGCACTTGGCCTCATGGTGATTGGTGCGGCCTTTCTGATGGCTGAGTTGGGCCATCCATTGCGGGCGTGGCGCACGCTGGCCCGGCTGCGCACTTCATGGATCAGCCGCGGAGTTCTGTTTGTAAATCTCTTTCTGGGTGCCGGGGCTCTCTATATTCTCACCTCATGGGGAGGTCTTACCTGGCTCCCGTGGACGCAGGACGGAGCAGTGGCGAAGGTTCTGTTGTTTCTGGCCGGACTCAGCGCGGTGATGGTCACACTCTATCCCGGCTTTGTTCTCGCCGCTTCCCCGTCGGTTCCTTTTTGGAACAGCCCGATGCTTCCGGTTCTATTCTTCACGCAATCCGTTCTGACGGCTAGCGGAATTGTCCTGCTGCTCTCGCGCTGGAACTTGTCCGGCGGGAGCATCCAACCGATCGAGTCGCTGGCGCTTTATTTGATCATCGGAAATTTTCTGCTTCTAACGATCTATCTGATTTCCATGAACAAAGCGGGACGCGCCGCCAAGGAAGCGGTGCGGTTGCTGACCCATCCGGGATCGCTCGCTTGGATTTTTGGGGCCGGAGCGTTGCTGGTGGGATTGATTCTCCCGATGGTTATTGTCTTATGGGTTCCCACGGCCGCGTATTTGGCCGGAGCATTGATTCTATGCGGAGCGCTCCTGTTCCGATACTGCGTGCTGAAGGCCGGTGTCTATGTCCCGTTTCACCTGATGTGAGCGGGACTTGAGAAGAATTTCTGTTGGGGTGGAGCGATCCGAGCCGCGACCGAAAGGGAGCGGGTTATCAACATTGATCGGCAGAACCCGCTCCCTGTCGGTCGCGGGTCGGATTCAGGAGATGGAGGCTAACGATGGAAGCGGTGCAAACGAAAATCGAGACAGAGGAAGCCAAGTGGATCCCGACGGCTTGCGGCATGTGCTACGTCGGTTGCGGAATCCAGGTGTGCGTCGAGAACGGAGTCGTCGTCGCTATCGAAGGCGATCCGGAGAATCCGCAGAACCGCGGCAAGATGTGCGCCAAGGGCAAGAGCGGCGTCATGAACCTCTATAACCCGAACCGGGTGACGGTGCCGATGAAACGGACCAATCCCAAGAAAGGTCTGCATGAGGATCCGCAGTGGCAGGAGATTTCCTGGGAAGAGGCGATGAGCACTGTCGGCGCCAATCTCGACCGCATTCGCGACGATCCGAAAAAACTTTTCGTCCAGGCCTGGGACGTCATCGGCGACAATTTTTATTGGCTGCTGGCCTTCGGCGCCGCATTCGGAACGCCTCATCTGATGGGCAACGCTTCACCCACTTGCGGCAAAGTGATCCATCCGGTGGAGTTTTTTTCCGGCGGCGGATTCCATCAGCAGCCCGACTTGCACTACTGCAACTATTGCGTTCTGGTGGGAACGCAGTTCGCCATCTCGGCCAGAGGCTCGTTCAACCACATCGCGCTCGATATGGCCGACGCCCGCGCGCGCGGCATGAAGTTGATTGCCATCGACCCGATTGGAGGCTATGCCGCGAGCAAAGCCGACGAGTGGGTTCCCATCCGTCCTGGCACCGACACCGCGCTCGCTCTCGGCATGTTGCATGTCCTGCTGAACGAGTTGGGGATCTACGACGCTCCGTTCCTGAAGCACAAGACCAACGCCCCATACCTGGTCGGTCCCGATGGGAAATACATCCGCGAGGCTGGAACCGGCAAGCCGTTGCTCTTCGATAATGCCGATCAGACAGCCAAACCGCACGACGACCCCACCGTGAACGATCCCGCCCTCTTGGGCTCGTTCGAAATTCAAGGGAAGAAAGCGCGCCCCGCTTTTGAGCTGCTGCGGGAGCACGTGACCCGGTACACGCCGGAGAAAACGGAAGAGATCACCACGATCCCCGCCGCCACGCTCCGGCGCATTGCGCGGGAGTTCGGCGAGGCCGCGAGCATCGGCGCGACAATCAAAATCGACGGCGTGGAGCTGCCCTACCGGCCCGTCTGCGTGGATTGGGCCAAGGGACCGCAGGGACACAAGCACGGATTCCACCAGTCCTGGCCACTCAAGCTTGTGAACATCGTGGTGGGCGCCGTCAACGTGCCGGGAGGCATCATGAGCACCGCCGCCGCCGGCAAGCGGCCGCACAAATGGTGGCCCGAAGGTGGCCTCGACGGCTTGCTCGAAGACGGCGGGCACGTGCTGCCGCTTCCGCATCCAAAAGCGTTTCCAGGACGCACTCCCACCAAGCCGATCCGCATGGACCTGGGAGAGATATTCCCGCTCGCTCCGCATTTCCATACTCTGATGCCCATCACCGCGATGACACCCGAGAAGTTCGGCTTGAACTACCGCATCGAAATGCTGCTCCACACGCCGACCAACTCCGTGATGGGTTCCTTCGGCGACATCAAGATGGTCGAGAGTTTCTACCAGTCCATGAAATTCATCGCTGGCTTCGCTGTCGAGGTCAACGAAACCAACTTGTTCGACGACATTGTGCTTCCCTTCCCCAGCTACCTCGAGCGGTTTGATTTCGTCGCCGGCACCAGCCTCTTGATGCCGCATTGTGGCAAGGACGACTGGCTCTGGCAGGTCCGTCAGCCGGTGGTGGACCCGCCGGGAAAGATCCGCCAGATCCAGGACGTCATCGTCGAGATGGCCGACCGCGCCGGCATCCTCGACGACTTCCACCGGCTGCTCAATCATTCATTCCGCATGAAGGAACCCTATGCCCTGGAGCCCGGCCGCCGCTATCGCGCCACCGAGGTCATCGACCGCATGGCCCGCTCCTGGTTCGGTGAGGAGCACGACCTGAAGTGGTTCCAGGAGCACGGCGTCCTCCGCATTCCCAAGGACGTGGACGAGGCATACATCGGCCCCTTCCTCAACGCTCGCCTGCCCATCTACCTCGAGCACTTCCTGCAGCGCGGCGAAGAGTTGAAGAAAGTCACCGATGAAATGGGCCTGCAGTGGGATTTCTCCGACTACCAGCCGCTCTCGGAATGGATGCCCTGTCAGTCGTACCAAGCCATCCGCAACGGCAAGTACGACCTCATCGCCGTCCACTATAAATTCCCATACGTCTACGGCGGCTTCGGAAACGAGAATCCGTGGATCAACGAGATCTGCGAGAAGACCGGCGCGTACAACGTCCTCATGCACGAAGACGTGGCCCACTCGAAGGGCATCCGCGACGGCGATACCGTCTGGCTGGAATCGCCGGTGCAAAAGGTCCAAGTCAAGGTCAAGCTGACGCAGTGCATCCATCCCCAGGTCATTGGCGTCGGAGGCCATTTCGGCCATTGGTCCGCCGGAATGCCCATCGCCAAGGACAAAGGCATCTGCTTCAACGCCCTCTTGCCCACGGACCTGGAGCACATCGACAAAATTTCCACCGCTCTGGACCATTGCGTTGAAGTCAAAGTTTACAAGTGAGCGTCGCCAATTGAGGTTGTCTGATGTCCACCGCAGTCAAATATCTCTTCACCGAGGAAATGGTAGGCGAGCGCGTCGGCCCCGACATTTTTGAGGAAGGCGTTCGCTCCGTCCCTGCCTCCGACCGCTATTGGTGCGGAGTCGAAACTCTCCCGCTCGATCGCTTGAAAGACATCCAGGCCGAACGCCTGCAATTCCTTCTCAAGTTTGCCTATGACCGCTCGCCGTTCTATCGCGAGCTATGGGATCGCAAGCGCGTCCGCCCCTCCGACGTGAAGTCTCTCGACGACCTCCACAAACTTCCCGTCGTGACGAAATACGATTTCGAGCGCGACCAAGCCGCGCATCCGCCGTTCGGTAGCGCGCCCACAAGCCCGCCCAGCACGCATCTCAAGTACTGGCAGACCACGGGCACTTCGGCGCGCCCGCGTCTGTGGACCGACACTCGCCAGGACTGGGAAAACGGCCTGCTCCTATACACACGCTCTCTGTACGGTCACGGCGTGCGCCCCGGATGGCGTGGCTTCTTCGCCTTCGGCTTCCCTCCCTTTCTCGGCTTCTGGCTTTGCTTCGGCGCATCGGAATCGATGGGCTGCCAGGTGGTTCCCAAGGGCGGTCTGCCGACGAAAACATGGATTGAGATATTGCGGAATCTGGCCGGATCGGCTCCGTCGTTTCTCGTCTCGACTCCCACCTATGCCATCCGTCAAATGGAAGCCGCCAAGGAGATGGGGATCGATCCCGCTTCGCTCGGCATCAATCTACTGACGCTCGCCGGAGAGCCGGGCGCCTGTGTTCCCGCCACCGCGCAAATGCTCACCAAGGGATGGAACGCCGAGGTCCATGACATCTTAGGCGTCACCGAAACCAGCGGCCCGATTCTTTTCACCTGCCAGGAGCAAATCAAGCGGACACCGATCTCCGATCACGTCAACATCGACTATTTCGTCGTCGAGCTGCTCAACCCCGATACGCTCGAGCCGGTCCCCAAGGGTGAGCCTGGAGTCAGTTGCGTTACCGCTCTCGGACGCTTCGGAATGCCCGGGATCCGCTTCCTGGTCGGCGACTACATGGAGATGGTCGAAGAGCCGTGCCCCTGCGGACGCACGCTCCCGCTAGCCAAAGGCGGAGCCATCGGACGCGCCGACGATGTAGTTTTCGTCAAAGGCATCAAGCTCCACCCGTCGCTGGTAGAAACCGCGGTCCGCAGCACGCCGGGACTTGGTGTGGAGTACAAGCTGCAAAAGAAATCCGATCAGGTCGTAATTCTGGTCGAGGCCGAGCCGAACGTCCCGGAAAAGGAGTACGCGCGCCTGGCCCAGACTTTGCAGCAGGACCTGAAAACAAAAACGACTCTGACGTTACCCGTCGAAATTCATCCCCCCGGAACTTTCCCCAGGGCCGAAATGAAATCCGCCAGGGTCATAAAAGGTTAGGACCAAGAATGGTTAGTGAGGGAAAAACCAACGGTGCAGGCAACGGACCAAAATCCCCGAAGGGGATGCCCGTGAATAGCCGTAGGTTTCAACCTACGGAAAACGGACCCGGCAATGCAAATCAACCCCGAAGGGGTTGACCGCCGCAACGGACCGGGGAAAAGCGCACCAGCCCCGGAGGGGCGACAGAAAGAAGCCCCCGTTGCTTTTCGGAATCCAGAATTCGGAATCCGGATTTCTTTAATTCCGACCCGTCCGGTTTGGAACTTGTGATTTTTTTGGGATTTGGGATTTTTCATCCAGGACCAACCATGACCTACACGCGCCGCCTTCCTCATTTCGAATTCTTCTCCCCGCACACTCCCGAGGACGTCTGCGCTTTCCTCGCCTCGCATTCCGACGACACCAGATTGCTCGCCGGCGGCACGGAGCTAATCCTCCAGATGCGCCGCCGCGAAACCGTCCCCGGTTTCATCATCGGGCTTAAAGGCGTCCCCGGCCTCAACGACATTCGCGAGCAGCCCAATGGTGGCCTCGCCATCGGCGCCATGACGGCAATTCACACTTTGCTGACCTCCGCGCCGATTCGTGCCAACTATGGCATCCTGGCGCAAACCGCCGCCCAAATGGGAAGCCCCGAAATCCGCCAGCTAGCCACGCTCGGCGGCAACCTCGCCGCGGCGCTTCCCTGCGCCGACTTCCCCCCGGTACTGATGACCCTGGGAGCAAGAATAAAACTCCAGAGCAAGCAGCGGCAGCGAATGATTCCCGTCGAAGACTTCTTCATCGAATTCGGCAAAACGGCGGCAGCCCGCGACGAGCTTCTGACGGAAATCCAACTTCCCCCGGTTCCCCCTCTCAGCGGCGGAGTTTATCTGAAGTTCCACGACCGCCACTCCATGGACATGACCACGGTCGGCGTCGGCGCTCATGTCACCTGCGATGAGGAGCGGCGCATTTTTCAAGATGTGAAACTCGCGCTCGCCAGTTCCGCCCCAATTCCGCTCCGGACATATAAAGCGGAGAAAGCCTTGCGCGGCCGCCCCTTCTCGGAAGATGCGCTGGAGGAGGCCGCCTCGCTGGTCTGTGAAGAGGCTGAGCCGCGCAGTTCCTGGCGCGCCACCAAAGCCTTCCGCATGGAGCTGCTGCGCACTTTGACAAAGCGCGCCCTTCGCGGCGCGTGGGAAAAAGCGGTGTCCCGATCGAATGGAGGAAGATCGTGAAGAATCTCACGCCCGTTTCCCTTCGGGTCAACGGAGAACAATACGATCTGCTGATCCATCCGTGGCGCACGCTGCTCGAGGTCCTGCGCGAGAACCTCAGCCTGACCGGCGCCAAGCGTTCCTGCCAAGAAGGCCAATGCGGCGCTTGCACGGTTCTGATCGACCGCAAGCCGGTTAACTCCTGCCTCTTTCTCGCCGTCGAAGCGCAAGGCAAGGACATCCTCACCATCGAGGGCGTAGCGAACCACGGCAGCGGACTTCACCCCTTGCAGAAATCGTTCGTGGAAAAGGGCGCCGTTCAATGCGGCTTTTGCAGCCCCGGCATGATCCTGGCCGGCATCGCGCTACTCGATGAAAATCCCAACCCGAGCGAAGAAGAGGTTCGCCAGGCCATCGTCGGCCACCTCTGCCGCTGCACCGGCTATGTCCCCATCGTGAAAGCAATTTTGGACGCGGCGCAGGAAATGAACGCTGCGGTTCCCGAGTTGGCCGGGGAGGTGAGGAGCTAATGCATTTCATTCCTTGGTATAGAGCATCACAAAAAACCTCGTGTAGACCATCCGACGGGCGCATTCCGGAATTCGGAATTTGGAATTCGGAATTTCCCGGTTTCGGTTCGTCCTACAACTCCGAAATAGCCCCGGATTGGCATAGATCATCCGAAACAGCCCCGGAGGGGCGGCAGATAGTAGCCCAGGGCGCAAGCCCTGGGAATCGGAACCAAAAAGACAACAAGCCCCGGAGGGGCGAAAGAGCGCGCTCTAAAGGAACAGGAGAAATGCGCTAATGCAACCCGAAACCCTCCTCGACTATGGAGTCTTTGTGAATACTCTGGATTTTCGTCAGGGCACGACTTTAGTCGTGCCGCAAACTCACTGCTTGCAGCGCGGCTTTAGCCGCTGAGGTATGTCCTTTGGAGTTATCACACGCACCCTACAGTGTCATCGGCAAGCCGTACCCCAAGAAGGACGCCTGGCTCAAGGTCACCGGTGAAGCCGAGTATGCCGACGATCTCGTCCAGAGCGGTATGCTTTTTGGCAAGCTCCTGCGCAGCCCTCATCCGCACGCTCGAATTTTGCGCATCGATACATCGCGCGCCGAGAAGCTCCCCGGCGTGCGCGCCGTCGTCACCGGCCAGGATTTCCCCGGCATCAAGTACGGCAACAACCCCCGCACGCGCGACTATCTCCCGCTCGCCATCGGCCGCGTCCGTTACATCGGCGACGACGTGGCGGCCGTCGCGGCCATCGACGAGGACACCGCCGAGGAGGCGTTGGACCTGATCCAAGTCGAATACGAACCGCTCCCCGCCGTCTTCGATCCCGACGCAGCCATGCTGCCCGGCGCTCCCCAGCTTCACGACCACGCGCCCGGAAACATTTCCGCGCAGACCGCCTTTAACTTTGGCGATATTGAAAAAGGCTTTGCCTCGTCCGATTACATTCGCGAAGACCTCTACGACACGCAGCCCGTCAAGCACGGAATGCTGGAGCCTCACGCCTGCATCGGCCTCTGGGACACGAGCGACAAGATCACGCTCTGGTCCTGCAAAATGAGCCCTTACGTCGTCTGGCGGCAACTCGCGATGGGCCTGGGCCTGGAGCCGGGAAAGATTCGCATCGTGCAAACCGTCGTTGGCGGCGGCTTTTCCGGAGGCAAGCAGGAAGCCATGCCCATGGACTTCTGCGCCGTTCTCCTGTCGAAGAAAACCGGCCGCCCCGTGAAGTTCGTCCACACCATGGACGAGGTACTCACCATCGGCCACATGCGCCATCCCATGAAAATCTGGCTCCGCACCGGAGTCAAAAACGACGGCACGCTCGTCGCGCAGCATTGCAAGCTGGTCGCGAACGGCGGCGCGTATTCCAGCATCGGCCAGCTCAGCATGTATATCCCCGGTGCGATGCTCAACCTCCCGTACCGCATGCCCAACGTCAAGTACGAAGCACTGCGCGTCTACACCAACAACGGTTTTTGCGGAGCAATGCGCGGCCACACCATCCCGCAGATCTGCTTCGCGCGCGACTCGCAGCTTGAAATCATCGCGGAAGAGTTGGCCCTCGACCCAATCGAAATCAGAAGTAAAAACGCCGTTCAGCCCGGCGACGTAACGGCCAACGGTATGCGCGTGACCACCTTCGGCTTCAATGAATGCCTGGACAAAGTAGTCGAAGCCTCCGGCTGGCGCGAGAAGCGCGGCAAGCTTCCGCCGTATCGCGGCATCGGCATCGGATGCGGCTCGCTGGTCTGTGGCGTCCGTCTGATGGGCCACTCCGCCTCCGCCGCCGAAGTCCGAATCCAGGAGGACGGCACGGTCCTGTTGATGACTGGCTCGACGGATGTAGGCCAGGGCGCGGACACGGCCCTCTCGATGATCGCCGCCGAAGTCCTCGGCATTGAATTGGATGACGTCCGCTTCCCCATGGTGGACACCGATATGACTCCAGTCGATCCCGGCACCTTCGGTTCCCGCGTGACTTTCTGGACCGGCAACGCCGTCAAAATCGCCGCCGAGGATGCGCGCAAGCAACTCTCCGAGGTCGCCTCCGAACTGTTGAACGCCACCCCGCAGGAACTGGTCTTCCGTCACCGCCAAGTTTCCGTCCGCAACGATTCGCAGCGCAGCGTGCGCTTCAAGGACCTGGTGCGCCAGACCGAGTTCCGCCTCGGCCGCATGGTCACGGGACGCGGCTCCTACACTGCCGGAGAAGAGTTGATCGACTTCCGCACCGGCCAGGGCAACATGTCTCCCGCCTACACTCCTTCGGCCTGCGTAGTCGAAGTGGAGGTAGACCCGGAGACCGGCCATGTGACGGTCGTCGGCACTTGGGGCGCGCACGACGTCGGCTTCCCGCTGAATCCTTTGCTCGTCGAAGGACAGGTCCTGGGCGCAACGGTGATGTGCATCGGCCAGTCGCTCTACGAAAATCTGAACCGCGTCGAAGGCAAGGTGATGAACCCCTCCTTCCGCGACTACAAAATGCCGCTAGCGACAGACCTTCCAACGCTAGCCAATATCGAGCACATCAACGTCATCACGAATGACCCCTCCGGCCCCTTCGGAGCCAAGGAGGCGGGAGAGGGCGCAGGCACCGGAGTCATCGCCGCCGTAGCCAACGCCGTCTCGAACGCCATCGGCATCAGGATGAAAACCGTCCCGCTCACCCCGGATCGAATCCTAGTCAGCATCCGGGAGCGGCAAAAGGAGCAAGCCCAGAGGTAGCCACGGCACGTCTTTTGTGCCGTGGGCACGTTCCGGTTACCTCCGGAATTTGGAATCTGGAATTCGAAATTTCGACCGTACCTACGGCCCGCCCATCGTGCCGTGGGTTCGTTCTTGATTCCGCCAAAAGGAGAACGCAGTGAGAGCAATCGACGTCCACGCCCATTTGAACACCACCGAAATGATGAACGGCTGCCTCGGAAAATATAACGAGGCCATGCAGAAGTATTACAAGTTCGATCTTCAGACTAAGACCCCCGCCGAGATGGCCAACGACTTTATCAAAGCGGACGTAAGAGGCTTCCTCATGGGATGGGACGCCGAAACCGCCTCGGGCCTGCCCAAGCTCAGCAATGACTCGCTCGCCGAGATCGTGCATCAATTCCCCACGGCCTTCGCGGGCGGCTTTGCCGGCGTGGACCCCTGGAAGGGAGAGTTCGCCATCCAGGAAGCCGAGCGCGCCGTGAAAAAGCTCGGCCTGATCGGCCTCAAGTTCCAGCCCGCGCTGCAAGCCTTCTTCCCCAACGACCACCGCTTCTATCCGCTCTGGGAAAAATGCGTGGAGCTGAAAATCCCGGTGCAGTTCCACACCGGCACCACGGGCATTGGCGCGGGACTCCCCGGCGGCATGGGAATCAAGCTCAAGTATTGCCAGCCGTTATGTCTCGACGATCTCGCCGCCGATTTCCCGAATCTCACCATCATCGCCTGCCATCCCTCCTGGCCCTGGCAGGAGGAGATGATCGCCATCCTGGTTCACAAGGCAAACGTATTCAACGAACTTTCCGGCTGGTCGCCGAAATATTTTAGCGACTCGCTCAAAAAAGAAATCGGTGGCCGTTTGCAGGATAAATTCCTGTTCGGCTCCGACTATCCCGCGCTCACGCACGAGCGCCTCTTCAAGGATTGGGACGCCCTGAACCTAAAGCCCGAAGTCCTCGAAAAAGTTTTCTACAAAAACGCGCAGAGAATCCTATGCTTGCCGAACTAAGCGAACGGCCTATGAATTTCCAGTGGACATCCGAGCAGGCCCTGCTCCGAAAAACGGTGCGCAACCTGGCGCAGAAGGAGTTCGGCCCCGCGGCCTTCCAATGGGACGGCGTCTATCCCGCGGCCAACGAAAAGATCCTCCGCGAGCAGGGCCTCTATGGCGTGAGCCTCCCGCAGGAGTATGGCGGCGGCGGGCTCAGCCTGGTCGAAGAGGTCATGGTTCTCGAAGAGGTCGGCAAGGTCTGCCAGGACACCGCCATCGCCCTGACGCTGTTGGGCCCTCCGCGCATCATCGCCGAGCTAGGTTCGGAACAGCTATGCCGCAAATACCTTCCCCCCTTCTGCGAAGAGGGCCGCAAGATCGGCATCGCCATCTCGGAGTCCGAGGCCGGCTCAGCCGTGACGGAATTACGAACCAAGGCCACGACGAGCGGGAGCAAGGTCGTCGTCGATGGAGAAAAAGTCTTCATCAGCCACGCCGAGATCTGCTCCGCCTTTCTTACCTTTGTAAGATTCGAGGAAGGCATCGGCGCGGTGATCGTCGATAAGGATGCGCCGGGCCTCGAGATCGGCAAGCCCGACATCAACATGGCCGGCCACTGCCAATATAACCTTCTCTTCACCGCCTGCGAGATTCCCGAGGAAAACATCGTGATCCGCGGCAAGGGCGGTTTTGAAAAGCTGATCCGCTCCTTCAACTCGGAGCGATGCCTCAGCGCTATGTGGGCCGTCTCCATCGCCGAAAGCGCGCTCGACCGCGCCCTGGTCTACGCCCAGCAGAGAAAGCAGTTCGGCCGCAAGCTCGCCGAGTTTCAGGGCCTCCAATGGATGCTGGCCGAGATGGCCATGCAGACCGAAGCCGCGAGACTCCTCACGTATCAGGCCGCCGCCAACCCCACGCGCTTGAATAGCTCGATGGCGAAAGCGATGGCGAGCGAAATGGCCGAACGCGTCACCAGCGACGCCTTGCAGATTTTCGGCGGCACCGGCTACATGAAGAAGCATCCACTCGAGTACCTGTATCGCCTGGCCCGAGGACGCAAGATCGGCGCCGGAACAGTTGAAATTCAAAAGAACATGATCGCCAGGGAGCTGTTACAAAACGGCCTCCACCGGGAGGACTGAATAACTTGAATACCGAGCCGCGACAGTAATGGAGCGGTCGCCGTCGCACCAGCCGCCTGCAAACGGAGGAAATAAGATGACCACACGAATCAACAACGCCATCACCTGGGAACGATCCGGCGCGGTGGCGAAAATCACCATCACCCGCCCCGAAAAGCGCAACGCCATCAGCAGCGACGTGATCCAAGGAATCATGGCGGTTTTCCGCGAGGTCGAGCCGGACCCCTCGATCAAGGTCGTGACGACCACCGGCGCCGGCGACATCGCCTGGTCGGCCGGCTACGACATGGACTATCTTTCCGGACTCATCCAAGACAACAATATGCGCCCCGACGACAGCGGTCTGGAGATGAACCAAATCCTGCGCAAGTCCTCCAAGATCACCATCGCCGTGGTGAATGGTTTTTGCCTCGGCGGCGCCGTAACGGTCCTGCTCTGCCACGACCTTGCCATTGCCTCGGACAAGGCTATCATCGGCCTCCCGGAGATTTTCCGCGGCTTCCCGCCGCGCTATGTGGTAGGCGCGCTGGTCCGCGCGATTCCCATCAAACCCGCAATGGATTTGCTCATTACCGGACGCAATCTCGCGGCGAGCGAAGCGCAACAACTCGGCCTGGTAAACCGCGTTGTCCCCGCCGCGGCGCTCCAGGAGACGGCCCAAACCTGGGCCGAGGAAATCGCCGCCTGTGACGGCATCTGCCTGGACTATACCAAGCGCTCGGCGTATGAATGTATGGATGAGGCGACTTTTGACCAGGCCATGCGGATCAATATCGCCATTCACGACGAACACAACCGCGTCAATCCCCGCGCCGCCCAGGGATTGGAAGAAATGAGAAACCGGCGAACGGTAAAAAAATGATTGCTACGAAGCTATTTCATAATTTTCCCCTGCCGTCAGGATTTTTCCTGCCGTCAGGGCACGGCTTCAGCCGTGCCGATAAAGTGCCTTTGCGATACGGGGCTTCAGCCCCTGAGGTAAGTCTTCGGAGTAAAACAGCACGGCATGGCAGGGAGCTTCGCTATGGCGTTACCCTCAGCGGCTAAAGCCGCATTGCAAGGAATGTTGTTACGGCACGACTAAAGGCGTGCCCTGACGAAAGATTCAAGGAGAAATCAAATGGCAATGACCACCGCTACTGCCCCGAGGACCATCCACGTGGGATGTCCCTCCGATGTCCGGGAATACATTGATCTGTTGGAGAAGGCCGGCGAGCTCCGTCGTGTGCGCGCCGAAGTCGATTGGAAGTTCGAAGCCGGCGCCATGAGCCGCCTGGTCTGCGAGCGCCGCGGCCCCGCGCCTCTGTTTGAAAACATCAAGGGCTATCCCGGTCAAAGCCTGGCTGCGGTGCTGATGGGTCCCACCAAGCCGTTGCTGCACGGGCGCGTGGCTCTTGCCTTGGGTCTCGACAAGAACACCCCGACGCTCGACCTGATCGAAGTCATCCGCGAACGCATCAAGCAACCCCGCAAGCCGGTACGCGTGCCAAAGAACGAAGCCCCTTGCAAGGATGTCATCCTCCACGGCAAGGACGCCAACCTGCTTCAATTTCCCGTGCCGTGGATC
>ORMF010375655.1_pt1 | contig 22575 bp, 21 predicted proteins | sample 1779871 | NCBI WGS metagenome assembly ORMF01 (sample SAMEA104232316, study PRJEB22302) | groundwater metagenome | biome: forest; feature: aquifer; material: groundwater | place: USA | collected 2011-08-07 | depth 5.4 m | reverse complement strand
TGGTTTCACACCGGCGATCTCGGCGAGGTCGACAACGACGGATTTCTGCGCGTCATCGACCGCAAAAAAGATCTGATCGTAACCTCCGGCGGAAAGAAAGTCGCGCCGCAGAAGTTGGAAAATATTCTCAAGGCCGACCCCCTCATCAACCAGGCGCTGGTCGTCGGCCGGGGCCAACCGCATCTGCTGGCGTTGATCACGCTGGATCGCAGCCGGGTCGCGGAGCTGGCCGGGAAAGAAGGAATCACCATCGGAGAGGCCGATAATCTGGCCTCCCATCCGTGGGTCCAAGGCCGGGTCAGGGAGATCATTCATAGAACGAATAAAGAACTCGCGCCCTTCGAGGCGATCAGGGATTTTTTGATTCTCGACCGCGACTTCACGGTGGCGGGCGAGGAACTGACGCCGACGTTAAAGCCCAGGCGGCAAGTCATCGTGGAACGTTACAAGGATTTGATCGAGGATGTGTATCGCAAGGCGTCATAAGGAAAGGATGAAGGATGAAGGAGGTTAACCATGAGTCTCGATTTCAAACGAATGCTCTGCCCGGTGGATCTGTCCGGCTTCTCTTTGGAGGCGCTTCGGCTGGCGGTCAAGATGGCGGAAGCCACCGATGCCACCCTCGACTTGCTGCATGTGATCGAGGATCCTCTGGACGAGCTTTACCTGTCGGCGTTGACCCAGATCGATCCCGTTCTCTTCGATTCGTACAGAGACGAGCCAAAGAGACACGCCAAGTTCAGGCGGACCACCGAGGAACATGCGGAAGTCTTGCTGAAACAGTTTTGCCGGGATCATGTCCAGCGGATGAGCCGGGTGCGCTATCATGTGCGCAGCGGCGATCCGCTGGAAAAGATTCTCGAAGTCGCGGAGGATTGCATGAGCGATCTCATCGTCCTCGCCACCCATGGCCGCACCGGCGTCAAACGGTTGCTGATCGGCAACGTTGCCGAGAAGGTCGTACGCCATGCCCCCTGTCCGGTGCTGACGGTCAAACCTAGCGCCTTCAATCGGCCTAGGGCGGAGCAAAAGCCAGAGATGATTCCGGGAGTTTCAGTGGGAAAGCTCGATGCCAATGGATAAGGCGATCAGGATGATGATCACCCATTCGAGCATCTCCATCGGCCGGTTGGCAGCCTAGTCAAGAATGTTTTCGTAGATGCTTGGCGTTATACCGCGCACTCCCGGCAGTCCGGCCGAGCCGCTTCGATGCGTGCAAGAAGTTCGGCCCAGGTCCATGACGCGGAGGCTGATCTTGCGTATGCACCGCGTGGCGTTTTTGATAGGGGGTTTCGACGATGTCGCCCGCGTCGTCGCGGCGCAGATAGCGCTCGCGGAGGATGGCCAAAGCGTTTTCGGAAAAGGCCGGATGCATCGTGCCCCCGTTTTGGCGGTCTACTGAACCTTCGCCTCAGGTCACTCACATTCGAAATCAACGCAATATCAGTGCCCGTAGCTGCTGGGCGGAGAATTGGAAGAACCGCGCGTTCTCGGACGTGGTAAACCGAAAGCGCGCCCGTGCGTTTGAAGGGTTGGCAATCCTGCGAAGCATGGCGGCCAATGTTTGCAAGTGTGGGAACGATCTTGGGACGCATGCGGGTAAATAGACCGTCTGCACGGAATCAGCCTATGGCTCACGCTTTGCTCTGTTACCGGGTCGAATGCTTTTACTGGGAGGAGGAATCTATGGCTGAATCCAAACGCTGGTCGAGATGGTGGCGCAAATTTCTCGGCTTGTCGCCGGACGGCCATTACAAGGCCGTGGAGATCTTGTGCGAGCGCTACATCGATGAGCGCCGGCATGTAACCCGCTTTACGCAGCATGCGCAAAAAATGCAGTACCCGCAGTTTCGCGAAAAGCTGCTCCGTATCGCGGCAGAAGAAGCGCAACATGCCGGCTGGATCGCGGAAATAATTAGAACCTTTGGCGGCCAATTGCCCGCGGTGCCCGAAGTCGCGGCCGACGAAAAAAATAGCTGGCAGTACTTGCTGGCCGATCTTGAAGCCGAACGGCTGTGTGCCGCGGAGATCGAGGAAGAGATCCAGGAGATTCAGCCGAAGCTTCCGGCGGTGGCCGAGATGTTAGAGCGGATTCATGAGGACGGGAAAAGGCACCGCAAGGAAATCCGAGAAATGTTGATGAGAAGCGATCCCCAGGCGCTCTGGCCGGCCTAGCCTCGCCGGTCGCGCGCGTTAAGTTCAGGCGGAGACTTTTCGCTCGATCCTTCGACTCGATCCACGGCCTTCGGCCGGAGGCTCGTGCTCAGGATTCCGCCCCGCGGGTAGGCCCGTGGGGCTCCACGGGCCGATCACCGGCCCGGCCTGCTCCGAGATGCCGGCTAAACCATGCCGCAGCCAAGCGTGCCACTTCTTGCAAGGTTCCCGGCTCCTCAAACAGATGGGTCGCGCCCGGGACGATCGCCAGTTGTTTTTCTGCTTTGAGTCTTTCATACGCCTTCCGATTGAGTTCGATCACCACGTCATCCAGAGCGCCGACGATCAGCAGGGTCGGCGCTTGGACCGAGCCGAGCGCTGCCATGGCCAAGTCCGGCCGGCCACCGCGCGAGACCACGGCGCCGATCAGAGAGCCGAAAGTGGCCGCGGCGTTCAGCGCCGCCGCGGCGCCGGTGCTGGCGCCGAAATAACCGATGTCCAGCGACTGCACCCGCGGTTCCACCATCAGCCACTGGGTCGCGCGCTCCAAACGCCAACTCAAAAGATCGATGTCGAAACGGGTCTGGTAGATGGCATCTTCCTGCTGCGTCAAGAGATCCATCAACAGTGTGCCGATTCCCGCGGCTCTGAGCGTTTCGGCGACGAAGTTGTTTCTCGGGCTGTGGCGGCTGCTGCCGCTGCCGTGGGCGAAGAGCACGATGCCTTGCGTTGCCGGCGGGACGACCAGCGCGCCTTCCAGCTCGACGCCGTTCACGGGGATTTTTGCCAGTTCACTAAACTCAGCTTTTGGGGTCGCGGGTGAATTCATTGCTGACTTCTCCTCGCGCAGAGGTTGCGTCGCTCGCGATCGCCGTTCTCTCACGATAGGCGCTCTACTGAAAAACCTAAGCTGCGCTGCGGTCAGACGCCTCCGAGATCGTTCCGCCAAGCTGCGACATTTCGTAGCCAAACAGCGCGATTAGATCATCGAGGGTGACGATCCCAAGCGTCATGCCCGAGGCGTCAACAATGGGCACCCGACGGATATGGCGCGAATGCATTAACGACACGAGCTCCGGAAGGTCCCTATCCACGGTAATGCGCACCGGGTCGGGCGTCATGACCTCCTCCACCATCGTTGTCATCGGGTCCCGCTCTTCGCCGGTCACTTTAAGCGCGATATCGCGGTCCGTCAGAATGCCGCACAGCTTGCCCTGGCTCTCGACGACCAGACAGCCAACGTCCTTCGCCTTCATGATCCAGCAAGCCTCGGCGATGTTCCTTTCCGGAGAAATGTTCACAAGGCGCTTGCCGCAAAAACTTCGCAAGGACATAAAGCACCTCCGTACACTAAAGCATGGCCAACCCGTCTAGGCGCTGCCGTGTGAAAATTCTTCCGAGATGGCCTTGCCGATTTCCGACATCTCGTCGCTCAACAGGGCGATGAGATCGTCCATCGTGACGATCCCGAGAGTAGTATCCAAGCCGTCGACGATGGGCACCCGTCTCACGTGGTAGGTGTGCATCAGCGCAGTTAGATGATGCAGGTCCGAGTTTACGGAAATTCGGACCGGATCGCGGGTCATGATGTCTTCTACCCTGGTCGTACTTGGGTCTCGTTGCGCCCCGGCGACCTTCAGGGCGATGTCCCGATCGGTCAATATGCCGCAGAGTCTGCCGTTGTTTTCCGCGAGCAAACAACCGATGTTTTTTTGCTCCATGAGCCGGCAGGCCTCTGTGATATTGGCATCGGCGGAGACTCTAATGACCGGCTTGCGACAAAATTCTTGCAGCGACATGGATCACCTCGGTTAATCGGAAAGGATGAAGGATAAAGTCAAAAGCATACAGGAACGCCGGCCGCGGAACCAAATACGCCTCCGCGTTTTCTCAGCCATTATCCCGCCGCTCTCATCCCTGTCTCCGTTCCCGTTTCGTGCACGCCCAAGACTTCGAAGCCGCTTCGCCGCAGCGCCTTGGCAATGGCATTGGCGTTGCGGGAAAGGACGCGCAGGTAACATACCGGGTTGGCGCCGAAATTTTCCCGGTAGGTGCCGACGCCCAAGACCTCGCCCGCCTCTCGCGAGACGATTCGCGAGGCTTCGACCAGGCCATGTTCCTCCCCCTCTAGGGTGAAGTCGATGCGCGCGCTGGCACCTTCCGACGCCCCCATGACGTCGAGAAAGGCTTGCATGACGTCGCTGGTCGTGATGATTCCCACGAGCTGGCCCTGGTGCAGTACCGGTAGCCCGCCGATCTGGTTTTTGAGCATGATGTCGGCGGCGTCTTCCACCATTGTCTCGGGACCGACCGTAATCGGTTTTTCCGTGATGACGGCGTTGACCTTGGTGTGCTCGAGGACCCCGGCATACTGCCGCAGGTCGCGGTCGGTGATGATACCCGTCAGCTTGCCGTCGCTCATGACCGGAAGCCGGCGGAAACGGCCCGCCGCCATTTTTTCTTTCGCTTGACTGAGCAGCTCCTCAGAAGTGATCGTGACCGGATGTTTGGTCATGCGGTTACCGACTAGCATGACGTCCTCCTTTTCCCGCTGAACCGTTTATCGTCGGGCCAACTCGCGCAGTAGATCGGTTCGTGAGACGAGCCCTGCCAGATTCTCGCCGTCCATGACGAGCAGAGATTCTATCCCTCTTTCCACCATGAGCTGGGCCGCATCCTGAATAGTCGTTTCGGCGGAAACCATCGTTGCCGGCTTCATGACCTCCTGGACGGTGACCATGCCCAGCGCCCCACGAGGCGTGTCCTCAGGGTGACCTGCCAGCGAGCGCATCGAAGCATGGAGGAGATCGGCCTGGTTCACTAGTCCGACCACTTTGGCATCGTCCAAAACCGGGAAATGGCGCAGCTTGGCAAGATTCATAAGGTCATCGGCGAGCCTAAGGGTGTCGGTAAGTTTCAGGGTCACGAGATCGGTGGTCATGACCTCTGCCACGGTTTTGTCCTGGATCATTGCGCTTGTGGGGGAATTCATGGCTCACTGGTCCTCCGGGAATGCAAGAACGGTCGGCCTCAGCTCTTCTTAGAGGTTTTCACCTGCACCATCGATAGCGACCGGACGACTCGCGCGCTGGCGCACCGCGGACACTTGCGTTTTTTCTTGACCCGCTTGTCGTATTCCTCGAGCGACCAGATCTCTTCGAAAACCTTCTTGCATTTCTCGCAGCGAAACTCGTAAGTTGGCATACAACTCCGTCCTGTTCGATAGCGATTCGCCCCCCTGGCTCAATCTCTGTAGGGCAATCGTGCAGAACTTATGCCACACAGAAGGCGTGCGAAGGACGCAATTCGTCAAGCGTTGAAGCCCAAACTTCGGCAGGCTTTTTCAGAAATGACAAAGGTCGTGAAGGATTGTTTGCGGCGCTGGGAATTTCACGCGGCTGATCAATGGGTGTGATCGGCCGACCGCTTCCGCCGCCGCGGCTGCTTCGTTTGAGTACGGACGAAGCCCGCGAAAAATTGTTGAATGGAATGAACGAAACGATATCTCGCTGCGCGCCGTGGATCTCAGCCACGTCGCGCAGTCGGATTAACAGCCAGCGTTTCCTAGCGATGCGACTGTCCGTTTTTGCGGTGGTCCCCTCTCGAAAGAATCAGATGGATGATAAACGTGAGGAATACCAGGAGCACGAGATAGAAGAGTTCGGTCTCGGATGCCATAAAGACCTCCCCGCGGCGATAGTTCGCTGCGTCCAAGTCGTTCACTTCCGCCTGGTATTTGCGCAAGCTCCATGCCAGATGCGTGCTCTAACCGACGATCGACCCCGTTGTTTTTATGCCTTCAATGTCGTGAACTTAGCCTGGCCCAGGGCTTCTTTTCGGCTATTTGCGAATCAAGAAAATTCCCAAAGCTGCCAAAGGATCTTTAGTCGCCGGTAGTTCGGTCCGCATTTCCTGGGCGCTGGTGAGAGGAGCCATGCCGGGTTAGGCCGGGAATAGCGTCAATGCTGATTGTAATTGCAAAGTCTTCGCGAGAGTGGGAAGAATACCCCGTGCATTACTTTGACTCTTTGTTCCATTCGCTCACTGTGCTGGGTGCATCGCCGCGCCGCAAGGCGGCCGCCGCGGCGTTGAGCGCCTTTTGTCTTTTGAGCGCGTTCTGGTGGCTGAGCCATGTCTGGTATCGAGAGGGGCTGCTGACGAAACAGCGCGCCCTAGTCGCGGAGGATCTCGATCCCATCGGTAACGCGTTGGTCGCGCAGAATCAGCGCTTTGATTTATTGAGGGCGCTGCAGTCGCTCGTCGAGATCCACCAAGGCACTTCGTCTTTCACCGCTGACTTTCATAGGTTCGCCCGCACACTTGCCGAAGGCACCGTCGGGTTCCGATTGCTAACCCTGGCGCCCGGCGGCGTTCAGCGTTGGGTTCATCCACCGGCGGGAAACGAGACCGTAACCGGCCGTGACTTGCTTCGAGATGACCGGCCAGATATCAGAGATAGCGTCAGGCGCACCATACAGTCGCGCAAGATCGCGATCAGCGATCCGCACGAATTAAGACTAGGCGGGTTAGGCATCGCGGGGCGGCTTGCCATCTATCTCGACGATAAATTCTGGGGTCTGGCAAATTTAGTCGTCGACCTCCCTTCCCATTTGGCGGCAGCCGGAATCCCCCACGGCAAGCATCTCAAGCTGGCGCTGAGCGACAGCCGGGAGCGGGTGTTTTTCGGCGATCCGGCGATTCTTGCCGATGCGCCGGTCATTCACGACATTCCTTTGCCTGAAGGCCGTTGGCAACTGGCGGCGGTTCCGCAGGGGGGCTGGAGCGCGGCGATTAAAGAAAACCTCCGCCTTTTTGATGCGGGCGCTCTCAGCGCGGTTCTATTGTTGAGCGTGCTGGCGTACCTTATCGCTTTTCGCGATGCTCGCCTGGCGTCGGCCGTCGAAAGCCGAACGCGCGAGATCGACTCGGCGCGCAGAAATTTGGAAGCGGAATTAACGGAGCGCAAAGCGGTCGAAGCGCGGCTGCAGGCGGCCGAGGAGCGTTATCGGCACCTCGTTGAATTTAGTCCTGACGCCGTTTTGGTGAATTTTGCGGGGCGGATTGTCTATGTCAACACCGCCGCCTTGCGGCTATTCGGCGCGGCGCGGCGCGAAGATCTGCTCGGCCGCTCGCCCCTTGAGTTCATTCCGGTGAGTTTACGATCGGAGATCGAAGCCCGGAATAAAAAGGTCTTGGAAACCGGGATGGCCAGTCAGATCGGCGCCCAAGAAAGAACCCGTCTGGACGGCTCGATCATGCAAGTAGAAACAGTGGCCGCGCCGGTGGCATGGGAAGGCGGGACCGCCGTTCAGGTCATATTTCGCGACGTCACCGAGCTGCGCAAAGCCGAAACCTGGTTGCGCACTTTGATCGAGACCACCCAGGATGCGCTGGTGTCCATCGACCGGCAAGGACGAATCGTTATGTTCAATCCGGCCGCGGAGCGGATGTTCGGCTATGCGCGATCGGAAATCGTCGGGCAGAAGGTCAATGAGCTTATGGCCGAGCCTTACGCCTCGGAGCATGACGAATATATCGAGCGCTACAAGAAAACTCGTGAGGCGCGGGCGATTGGCCGGGTTCGCACCACCACGGCCAAGCGAAAGGGCGGCGAGCTTTTTCCCATCGAGATTTCAGTGAACGAAATGGAAGGGGAAGGGGATATTCCTTATGCCGCGCTTATTCGCGACGTCTCGGAAAAAGACAGATTACAGGCCCAGTTGATGGAAAGCGAACGGCTGGCCGCCATCGGCGCCACGGCGGCCAAGATCGGGCATGAGCTTGCCAATCCCATCAACGGGATGTCGCTGACCATCCAGCTTTTGGAGCAACGCCTGAGCCGGCAGATCAATCAGCCGGACGATCAGACCAATGCGACGGTCAAGAGACTCAAAGACGAGATTTCCCGTCTCAATGATTTGACCCGGCAGTTTCGCGAATTTGTGCGCAAGGAAAAGTACGATTTTCAGTCCACTGAGCTTCGCAACCTGATCGATGACGTCGTCGCGCTTCAGGAGCCCCACTTCGTCGGGCGTAACGTTCAAGTAGAAGCGGTCGTTGCTCCGGACTTGCCCGCCGTCAAGGTCGACGGCAATAGGATCAAGCAGGTTTTGCTCAACCTGCTCAAGAACGCGGTGGAAGCGATGCCGGGAGGTGGAAAGATCACCATCGAGGCGCGCGCGACCCAGAATACCGTCGTTCTGGAGATCAGCGATACCGGCGTGGGAATCCCTCTGGACGTCGATGCCTTCGAACCTTTTATGACCACCAAGAAAGAAGGAACGGGCATTGGGTTGGTCATCGTTCGACAGATCGTCACCGCCCACGGCGGAGGGATCTCCTATCGAAGCCAACCGGGGCAGGGGACCAGCTTCCGTATCGAATTGCCGCGCCATTAGCCAACTCGCTGAGTTTCTCGATGGCTTTGATATTGCTAACCCAGAGATTAGGGGGATTCTTATAGGATATGCGTAGCAAGCTTCTCAGAGGTGGCAATATTTGCCCGTGGAGTTGTCATTCTTGCAAAATAAATAGGGCGGGGCCACTAAATTGACTGGAACCGTCCTAGTTGTCGAAGATCAAGAGTCAGCCAGAGAGAGTCTGGCCGAGCTGTTGAGAGGGGAAGGGTATGAAGTCCACGAGGCGGCCGACGGCAAGGCCGCCATCGCCCTTGTCGATCAGCTCGATCTCGACGTCGTGCTCACAGATCTGACCATGCCCGGGGCGGACGGGATCGCCGTTCTGCGCCATATCCGCGATGTTTCGCCGCAAACTTTAGTCATCATCATGACCGCCCATGCGAGCGTGGAAACGGCGGTCGAGGCCATACGGCTCGGCGCCCAGGACTATCTAGTCAAGCCACTGATTTTTGCGGACATGCTGCGCAAAGTGCAGCTCCTCATGGCGCATCGGAAGTTGGCGTGGGAGAATCAATTATTAAGACGAGAACTTGACATTCACTTCAGTCCGGATCGGCCGCTGGGCCGGAGCCAGGCGATGCATGAGATCATGGCGATGATCAAAAAAGTCGCGCCGACGCCGACCACGGTGCTGATCACCGGCGAGAGCGGGGTGGGCAAGGAGGTAATTGCGCGCACGATTCACGCCAGTAGCTTTTCCAAGGATAATGTATTCCTCCCAGTGAATTGCAGCGCGATCCCGGAGAATTTGTTGGAAAGCCAATTGTTCGGTCACGTGAAAGGTTCCTTCACCGGCGCGATCGCTACGCAGGAGGGATTGTTTCAGCGCGCTCGCGGCGGCACTATCTTTCTCGACGAGATCGGCGAAATGCCGCTCGGGTTGCAGCCGAAGCTCCTGCGCGTCCTCGAGGAGAAGTTCGTTCTGCCGGTGGGTTCGACGAATCCGATCAAAGTGAATGTGCGCATCATCGCCGCTTCCAACCGCGACCTGAAGGCCGAAGTCGAAGCGAACCGCTTCCGCGACGATCTCTACTATCGGCTCAACGTGTTTGAAATTCACATCCCGCCCCTGCGCCGCCGGCTCGACGACCTGCCGGGCTTGGTGGAGCATCTCATTCACCGGCACAACCTCGAGATGAAGATGGCCTACAAAGGGGTGGACAGCGCGACGATGAGAATTCTCATGTCGCTGCCCTGGAAAGGCAACATTCGCGAGCTCGACAACATTCTGGAGCGGGCGATGATCCTCGGCAACGGCGAGTGGATTTCCCCCCCCGACCTGCCGGGGCAACAGGCCGAATCCGACGACGGCATCAGCGAAGATAACCTGCTCAAGGCCGTCGAGCTCTATGAGAAAAGCCACATCGAGCGTACCCTCGGCAAGGCGGCGGGGGATAAGATCCGCGCCGCCGAGTTGTTGGGATTGAGCCTGTCGACGCTCTATCGCAAGATCGAAAAATTGGGAATCGAAGCGTAGCGACACCCAAGGGTGCGGGCGTGCTTGCGCCGCCCTTGCCGCCGGTCCATCTAATGATGCGCGGCGGCGCGGAAGTCTTTCTGCCTTTTCAGGTGGGAATTCTTTGAGCGGGGTCTCGGCGCAACCAACTGCATCGGCCATAGAGAGAAGCCCGCGCAGGCTGTCGTCGGTGAGCAGGAGGGGCATAAGATGAGAGAATCAAAGTATTGCCGTTAAGAGGTCCAGACTCCTTTGGGATCGTATTTTCTCACGGCAGTTAGTTCGTCGCCGGTCGGCGGCGCGGTCTCGCGAATGTCCGGTGACACGCGGAGCGGCCAGCCGGTTTCGTTTTTGATTTCATCCACGGACACACCGGGGTGGTTGGAAGACAGCACCATTTCACGGTCCACAGGATCGAAAGAGAAAATTCCCATGCTAGTGATGACCCGGCTCGGGCCGCCGCTGAGCCCGTTTTGTTTTCGCCAATCGCCGCCGTCGCCGTGCCCCGGTGAGGTAACGTAATGCACTTTTGGTGGAAAACGCCGCCGTTCGTGATTCATGATGATAATAGAGCGTCTTGCCATGGTCGCCACATCTGCGGCACCGCCACTTCCGGGCAGGCGGGTTCTTTTGCCATTCTCTTCGACCCAGTGTGTATTTAGATTGCCGAACCGATCGACCTCCGCGCCGCCAAGGAAGCCAAGATCAACGCGACCGCTTTGCAGCAGGAACATGTTGTCGTTCACGCTGCCACAGAACAGTGCACGCGCGATATTGGGCGGATCGCTCATAGTAAAAATGGGTTCCAGCGCCGGCCAATCACGGATAACGCCATTCTCAAAAATGCCCAGAGCGTTGGGAGCGTGAAGTTCCTTCGCCACGGCGAAGCCCAAAAGCGGCAGGCGCATGCCGACAAAAACTTTTTCGCCGTCGGCGATTTCCCGCGCCGCCGCGGCGACCATTAACTCTCTTCGGGTGTAGTGCATCGCCTTTGCGGTTCAAAGTTCAAGGTTCAATGTTCAACGTCCCCGCTCGCCACCTTGAACCTTGAATCCGGAACCTTGAACGGATGGTCACGCCTTATTGAACGCATCGACCCCCGCTTGGCTGATCTGACGATCCACTGCGGAAGGGGCGCCGCTGACCCCGACCGCGCCGATGCATTGCCCGTCGATGGCGATCGGCACGCCGCCTTCGATGCTGATGAACCAGCCTGGTCCGACGGCGAGCGTTTGCGCCAGCACCTGGTGATCGGGAATCTCGCTGCCGTCGCGCGCCGTTTTCCCCGTGGCGGCAGTGGTCAGCGCGGCGGAGCGCGCCTTGGTCTGGGCGATCAGCGTGTTGTGCGTGCGCCCGTTGGTCATGCGCTTGAACGCCATCAAATGGCCGCCGGCGTCGACGACGGCGATGCTGACGATTTGCTTCAGCTCTTTGGCCTTGTCGATGGCGGCGTTTACAATGATGTCGCAGCCTTCCTGGCTCAGTTTGGCGGTCGGTACGGTTTTCATGGTCATTCCTCCTTGGGTTTCATGCGATTACGTATAACGATTCCGTGCCTTGCAGAGATTTCCTGCCGGCGTTGTGGTCTGGAGACTCCTCGTAATACTTTCTTACCACGAAGCTCACGAAGGACACGAAGGTTTCGGAAATTTTGTTCTTAAACTTCGCGCTCTTCGTGTCCTTCGTGGTGAGAGCTATTTTTACCTCGTTGGTTGACGCTCTGCTCCGCTAGGCAATTAGTAGTTAAAGCTCACCGCCGGCGCAAACAAGTCGCCTTGCGGTTTCAGCTTGGCAATTCTTTCGCTGCCGAGAAGATTCAGTAACGCACGGTGATTCTGGACGCCATGCACGTATGTCTGCACCCACTGCTCGAATCCTTCCCGAGTGCGCGTCGCCTTGTGGTATTCGAAATAAAAATCGTCGTCGCGCCGTGAGTACCCCTGGGTCGGCGACGGGTGAGAGCCCAGCGGTTCATGAACGACGCTCGAAACGACGAAGCCAGGAATGACGGTCCGGTTGGGGTCGCCGAGGATAACCTCGTGATCGACAATCTCCTCGCAGGTGAGAATGACTTTCTTTGCAGCCAGGGCCGCTTCGCGTGTGACGCCGAAATTGCCCCAGACATGGGCGTTGCCTTCCTTGTCGGCCCGTTGCACGTGTAAAACGGTAACGTCTGGGCGGATGGCGCGCACGGCCAGAAGCTCCTCGCCGGTGAAGGGGCAGCTGACCCGCTTGAATTGTTCGTCCTTGGCGAAGTCGCTGCCTTTGACGGTTTTCGTCGGCAGGAAAGGCAGCCCGCTGGCGGCAGCTTGCAGCCCGAGACCGATGGTGAAATTGGAATGCTCTTCGATTTCTATCGGACGCGGGATTCCTGCTTCAGCGGCGCGTCGGTAGTTATGCCCCAGGCCGGCGGCGACGTTGCCGACCCAGGAGGCAACAATTTTTTTCACGCAGCCGGCGCCGATGAGCTGATCGAATTGGATATCAGAAATCGGCGCGATCAGCGTCAGCTTCCTTTTCCTCTGGCGGATGATTTCGTAACTGGCCGCAAATGGAATGAGCGATTCCAGCCCACAGCCCATGGCGACAGACATGCCGTCCTGCACGTCCGTCGCAATGGCCTCATGGAGGCTCTTAACTTTCGGCATGGCTCTTTGCGGAAATTACTCCCCGTGCTCTTTAATCTTTATGGGTCTAATTCCCCTCGGCTTGCTGCGGGGTGGTTCCTTCGTTTCTTCCACTACTTCGGACCGCGCGGGATATGAGGAGACGCAGCCCTCACAGCGTCGACGATGTGCTGGTAGCCGGTGCAGCGACAGATGTTTCCAGCGATAGCCTCCCGAATTTCCCGATCCGTCGGCTGCGGATTGTCGCGCAGGAGATCCAGCGCGCTGAAAAGCATTCCTGGAGTGCAAAAACCACACTGCAAACCGTGATGCTCCCAGAAAGCCTCCTGCAGGGGATGGAGTTTCCCCCCTTCCGCCAGCCCCTCAATAGTGGTCACCTCTGCTCCATCCACTTGAACGGCAAAAATAAGACAAGAGCGGACGGTCTGCCCGTCGAGCATCACTGTACAAGCGCCGCAGATCCCGTGTTCGCAGCCCACGTGAGTGCCCGTAAGGCCCAGATTATCGCGGAGAAAATCGGACAACAAAAGACGTGGTTCGACCACCCGCTCGTATTCGACACCATTAACTCGCACATGAACAGGAAACATTTCGCGAGTTGTCATCGTTTAACCCCCATCATGGACCAGGCATCATCGAGCGCCCGGCGAACGAACACTCTTGCCATCTCTCTTCTGTAAGCTTCACTTCCCCGCTGGTCACTTACGGGACGAACTTCGTCCGGGACGCGAGCGGCTGCCTCGTCAAATCGGTCACCGCTTCCTTCTTTACCTGCCAGCGCGTGCACTGCTCCGTGAATGCAAAGGGGCTTCGGCCCCACTCCCGAGACAGCGATACGTGCGTCGGAAAAACTTCCATTTTCGCCCACGGTGAGTTGGACTGCAGCGGCGACGATAGCGAAATCTCCATGGCGAATGCAGAGTTCCCGAAAGCCGTAACCCGATCGCGCGGGAGCGATGGGAAAGCTGACCTGGGTGAGGAATTCATCGTCGTCGATGTGGGTCGTCATGAGGTCTTCGAAAAAATCCGCCGCCCTAATGGTTCGAGAACTGCCCTTTTTCTGGATCACGATTTGGGCATCCAGCAGTGTCGCCACCAAGACCAGCTCGGCCGTGGAATCACCGTGGACCAGGCTCCCGCCGACCGTCCCGCGGTTTCTCGTCTGGGGATGACCGATCCATTTTACCGCCTCTGCGAGAAGCGGGCAGTTTTCCTTTACTTGAGTAGATTGTTCCAATGTCCTCTGGCGTGTCCTGGCACCGACATGGAGCCACCCGTCTTCAACTCGCACGTAATCCAGTTCCTTGAGCGGATTGATGTCGATCAAAGCAGCCGGTTGTGCCAACCGAAAATTCATCATGGGGACGAGGCTTTGCCCACCAGCTAAGATCTTTGCCTCGCCCCGATATTCCGACAGCGCGGAGAGAGTTTCCTCAACGCTCGCAACCCGAACGTACTTGAACGCTGAAGGTTTCATCTCGTTGTGCCTCTCCCCGCGGAAGCGTTGCTCGCCTTGGCATCTTGGATGAGCTGCCAGATCTCGTTAGGCCTGAGCGGGAGGCGCGTGACATGTGCGCCAAGCGGCTTTAGGGCATCAGCTACGGCATTTGCAAGACAGACGGGAACACTCATAGTGCACGATTCTCCGCATCCTTTGGACCCCATGACCGTCACGGGAGAGGGGGTCTCGACATGACCTACGATGAGCTCGGGTGTCTCGACGGCGGTCGGGCACATATAGTCTGCGAACGAAGCCGTCAGATACTGGCCATTTTCATCATAGGCCATTTCTTCATAAAACGCGCCGCCAAGACCATGAACAAAGCTGCCGTAGATTTGTCCCTCGACAATCTTGGGGTTGATCAGGTTGCCGCAGTCGTGGACGGTTACGTATTTCTTGATTTCTACCTGTCCGGTCTCGGGATCTATTTCGACGCACGCCAGGTCGGCAATAAATGAATAGGTCGCAGAGGAGTCCACCCGATCCTCCTGATCGGGCGGCACGGAGGATGGAAAGTTATAGGTGTAGCTTGCATGGATGCCTGGCTCCATTCCCTCCGGCAGATCGCCCTGGTTCCAATGGGCCAAACCTGCGAGCCGGCGAATCGGTATTCTGCGCTCCGGGGCTCCTTTGACTTGCACGACACCGCTGACCAATTCCAGATCGTCGATTTTTAACTCCAACTTGTGGGCGGCGATCTTCAGCAGTTTTTCCTTCACCCTTCTCGTGGCCATTGCTACCGCGCTGGCCCCCACCGATGCAAAGCGGCTGGAATAAGTCCCTGTAGTAATGCTCCAGAACCTGGTGAAAGTGTCTATCCCCGAAATGACACGAACGTCATCGGGAGAGATGCCGAGCTCATCGGCGACAATTTGCGACACAACGGTTTCGTGTCCCTGACCTTCGGGGACGGTGTTTATAATGACGCTGATTTGACCCAGCGGATCCATCTTAACGACGGCGGTTTCGCCGGAGCCGGACTTTGGGTTGAACTTGTTACTAGCCCGGAATTCCGGCGTGTAAGCGACGGTGATGTACGCGATGTTGGTCACGGACGGATCAACGACGGTCGCGAGCCCGATACCGAAAAGGCGGCCTTCCCGCCGGGCTTGCTCCTGATCCTGGCGCAGTTTTTTGTAATCGGCCTTCTCCAAGGCCATATCCAGACAGGCCAGATAGTCGCCGGCATCGTAAATGCCGCCGGTCGGATTAGTGTAGGGAAACTGATCTGTAGGAATCAAGTTTTTTCTGCGCAACTCGGCCGGATCCATTCCCAGGCGATCGGCCAGCAGATCGACGATGCGCTCCATCTCGAAGTAGAGCTGTTGGCAGCCGTAGCCCCTGTTGGGCCCGGTGGGGCACTTGTTGGTCATGATGACATAGGCATCCCAAGCTAGGTTTTGGGTGGCGTAGGCACCGAGCTGATTGCCCGTAGAGCGGTACATGCAGGCCGGCTCAGGGCTGCGCAAGTATGCTCCAACATTGTCCAGGACCTTTTTCCGAAATCCGATGATGGTACCGTCTTTCTTTGCCGCCACCTCAATGTCGGTCACACGATCGGTTCCGCTCGAAGACGACATGAGATGTTCCATCCGGTCCTCAACGAACTTTACGGGGACACCCGTTTTTTTGGCTGCTAGAGCGGTCATGACCATCTGTGGAAACATGCTGGACTTGATGCCAAAGGCTCCGCCTATGTCCGGGGGTACGATAAAGCGGAGACGATTCTCGACGGTCCTCAGCGCGGCTACGGAGACGGGATGCATGGTGAAGGGACCCTGAAAGTTGGACCAGATCGTGATGATGTCCTCCACCGGTTCGTACTGGGCAATGACCGCGAACGTCTCCATCGGCGTCGAGGAATACTTGGGGAAGAAAAACTTTTCGCCCACGATGACATCAGCCTGGGCGAAAGCACTATCCGGGTCACCGTAGCGAAGCTCTCGATGGTTGATAACATTGGTTCCCACTTTGGGATGCAGAATAGGCGCTCCTTCCTCTACGGCCTTTTCCACATCCACCACGGCCGGGAGCGGCTCATACTCCACATGAATTGCCTGCAGCGCGTCTTCTGCCAGATAACGATCCTCCGCGACGACGACCGCCACGCCCTCGCCCACAAAGCGGGCGCGATCCACGGCAATGCAGTAGTACTCGAGCGGCTCGTCAACAGCCTGGGGAAAGGGGCTGGACATCCGTGCCACGTCCTCACCGGTCAGTACGCCCCTCACACCCGGCATCTTGAGCGCCGCGGAGGCGTCCACCGATTTGATGATGGCATGAGGGTAGGGGCTGCGAAGCACGGCGGCATGATACATGCCCGGGAGTTTCATATCGTCGAGAAACTGTCCCTTTCCCGTGAGCAGACGCTTGTCTTCGGTGCGCCGAAGACTGCGGCCTACCCATTTTTTTGGCAGAGAACTTTTGGCTGTATCAGGCATCAGTGACTCCTCGTGCCGTCGACGAACGATTTCTCTCTTGCTATTTATTGATCCAGCGTCGGTAATCGTGTGCCGACATGTAGTCCTTAAGGTTAACGTTCTGGAACCTCGCCCGCTCGAAGATGGGCAAACTCGTGCCTCTCTTGAGGTTCTTGTACTTCCACGGAACCGTGGCATCAATGATCATCTTTGCCTTCCCCACGAAACTCCCGTCCATCAGTTCTCTAGCCCCTGCGATGGGATTGTTGCGATGGGCTTTGACATTCCGGATGATGTGGATCTGCTCCGCGGGGTCGCACCGGGTCGTTACCGCCCAATCGATCTCGTTCATGTCGAGTATGTTCACGTCCTCATCGACGATTGTGATGGTCTCGAGATAAACGGAAAATCCGTAGGCTGCCATCGCCACGTGGATTTGGAGACCCTCGAAATCGTAGTCATCCTTTTTGACTTGAATGATGCCGTGATGCCAGTGAGCCGTTCCCGGAGTCAGGGCCGCGTCGACCACGAAGTTGGGTTCGAGGTCCTTGACGTATTTGTAGAAGGCGACATCATTGGACAGTCTCAAGGTATAATTTTCCTTCGTCCCGGCAATGATGGCGTAGCCGACGGCATTTTTCCTGTGAGTCAGGGCGGTAATTTTCATGATGGGTTTCTGCTGCGGAATGCTCAAGTATCTCAAGAACTCCGGCCATGGCCCCTCCGTGCTCTGCTCGTAGGGCGGCTCGATGACTCCCTCGATCACAAAACCGGCCTCGGCGGGAACATCCACATCGATGGTCTCGCATTTAACCACCTCAACTGGCTTTTTTCTTATGGCGCCGACCAGACCGAGCTCATTCTCTCCCAGTGGAAGCTTTGTAGCCGCCGCGATATACATTTCCAGCGGAGCACCGACGACCAGCGCAACCTCGAAGGGCTTTCCCTCTTTGCGGCATTTTCTGAAATGATGGCCAACCCCGGTCTCATTTCTCACGTTGAGGATGATGCGGTTGTCCTGGAGAAGCATCGCACGGTTCATGGCGATGTTTTGAATTCCGGTTTCGGGATCTTTCGTGATGACAATCGGTTGAAAATATTTGCCGCCGTCGTCGGGCGTCGCCTTGATGGAGGGGACCATGTTCAGCGCGTCGAAATCGCGCGTGCAAATCTCTTCCTTGCAGGGGCCGGCTTGAACTCTGACCGGAGGGATCAGGTTTTGGCTGACCTTGATGAAAGCCTCCTTGAACTCGAGAGGCGAGGGAGGCAAGCCGAGGATCTCACAGGTTCTGGATCGTTCCGAAAGAACGCATGACGCGACGGGAAAACGATAGCCCTTGACGTTTTTGAAAAGGACACCCGGTGTTTTCGGCAAGGCGTTCAGGGCGAATATGATTCCGGCTACTTCACACTCCGAGTCGACTTCTTTATCAATCTCAATGATTTCCCCGCGCTCGCCGTAATAATCGAGGACGCTGCCGAGTCCGGTTAGTTCGTGCACCTTTATCATCGCCGAGTTCCGATCAGAGTTGATCCAAGTTTACATAGGCTTCGAGCTGGAGCCTATCCATGACTTCTTTGGGGACCTTGTTTCTTTTAGCGTATGCGGAAAGAGAAGGTTTGGCGGTTGCATCGATGCCCATCTTTGTGACAACTCCCTCGGCAGCGGCGGATGGGTCCAGCGACGAACCCCTGACTCCAGGAATAACGATGATGTCACGGTCCGCTTGTGTCCTCGTACCTACTGCCCAGATAATCTGCTGCAGGTCAGTGATGTCGACATCTTCATCGACCACAATGACGTTCTTGAGGTACATTTCCGCGGAAAATGCGGCGATCATCGCCGACTGCGCCTGCCCCTGAAACCTCTTTTTCATGGAGACAATCAGAGAAAACGGCGCGGGAACATGGACATCGACGACGGTGGGCACGGCCGACTTAATAGATTGGTACAGGTTCGCCTCCATGGGGATGGTGGCCACGACCAGATGCTCTCGATGCTGCCCCCCGCAGATATCCTGGTAGATCGCGTTTTTTCTAAGGTGCATGCACTTGATGGTGACAACCGGCCTCAATCCCTTTCCCGTGGCATAACCGGAAAACTCGCAAAACGGACCCTCTTCCTCTCTAAGGTGGGGTTCGACAAATCCCTCCAACACGATCTCCGCGTCGGCTGGGAAAAGGTTGCCCGCCAGTTCGCCTTTAATCATCTCCACAGGGCATCCGAGTAGCCCGCCGATAATACCCAGCTCGCTGCGACCGTAAGCGCCGATGTAGAGCGCACCCAACCCCCAAGCGGGATGGTTTCCGATCGAGATAGTGATTGGCAAGGGTTTTCCTTGATCCTCCAAGCGCGAGTAAATTTCGTGGAGGTGCTTGCCAACCGTCATAAAGATTCCCGCCTTGTTTCGGCCTTTGTACATCAACCTGTTAAAGCTGGCGTTGTACTCTCCCGATTCAGGATCTTGTGCCAACACCACGCCGGCGGTAATGTAGGGGGCGGCATCACCCTCGTGGTAGATCATCATGGGCAGTGCCTTGAGATCCACCTCGCTGGCGTCGATTCTCTGTTCCATCACGGGACCGTCGGTAACGATCCGAGGCGGGATCGGGGATTCAACGGCCTCGAGATATTTCTCTCTGAACTTTCTGGGGTCTATGTTGATGCTGGAGGCGATTTTTTTCTTCGTCGAGTAGACGTTCGTGACGACGGGAAAGGCTGAGCCTTTCACCTTTTCATAATAGAGGATGGGGAGCTTGCGCAGCTCCTCAAGCTTGGTGAGTATCGCGGCGACTTCATACTGGGGATCGACTTCTTTCTTTATGCGGCAGAACTCCTTGGGATTCGCCTTTTCATATGCCGCCAGGAACCCTCTCAAATCCTTGGTCATCTATTCTCCCCTCGGGGTTGTGTACCTTTTTTCAGGGTCGAGAATATGGAGGATTCTGAGCTCCTCGTCCGTTGGAGGCGTGGATTCGCCAAGATCTTTCTTAATCATAAGGTCGAAGCCGGTGTTTTTCCTGACCTCTTCCACTGTAGCTCCGGGTTGAAGGGCCTCCAGGCACATGACCTTTTGTTCCTCATCAAAGCCCAGAATTCCAAGGTGGGTCACGACCTTAAGGGTCCCCCCAGCAATCAGCCCCGCGGCTTTTCTTGAATTACCGCCGCTCAGATATCCAGGGCTCGTGACAAAATCTACTCTCTTCACGAGTCTTCTCTTCTCGTGATGCATGGCAACGATCACTTTAGAGAGGCTGGCTATATCGTTTCCACCACCTGTCCCCGGAAGCCTGACCGTAGGCTTCTTCCAGTCGCCTATACAGGAGCTGTTGATATTTCCATACTGATCGACTTGAGCTCCCCCTAGAAACCCGTAGTCGACATAGCCCCTCTGCTGCAGGAGCAATACGTCCGTCGTGGGAAGAACCATATTGGCTCTCGTAGCGCACCTCTGCTCGTTCGTCGAGGGAGGGAGTTTCCCCGGCTCGACGAAGGGACCGATTACGCCGCCTTCAAACAGGATCGTCAGGGTCTTCGCGTGGGTCTTCTGGGCAAGAATGGCCGCTAGCAAGGGGAGCCCCGCACCGGCAAAGACGACCTTGCCATCCTCGAGAAGTCTTCCGCTGGAAACGCACACCAGTTCCGCCGTGTTGTAGGCAAGCTCAGCTGCCATATCCCTTCCTCGCATTTAACGTAGCTCTTACGATATCTTTGACATTGAAAAGGCTGAGATAGTCATCGAAGGTTTGCGGCGCGTAAACGTACTTGTCGAGGTATTCCTGGACCCCCTCGGTGCTTCTTTCCATCATGAGCTTTACGTACATATCCATATGGTTAAAGTCCGGCTCATAAGCCGCGTAGCACTCGTGCGGTACGCAACCATAGGGCACCTCGACTACGGCATCAACGCAGAAAAAGGGAATATCCGTGCGATCCGGGGTTCTTCTGATTTCGTCGTTGTCGATGATCTGCTCGGTCGTCAGTATGACCGTGTCCGCCGCGAGGGCAATATCTTTGTCCATAAAGGGGAAGCCGGTAATTTGCGCATTGCCGTAGGAGTCGGCCTTCTGCACATGGATGATCGCCACGTCGGGGTGAAGAGCCGGAACCAGCGCAAGTTTGTCGCCGGTAAAAGGGCATTGCATCTCCTTGATATCGGTAAGCTGCTTGTAGACATCGGACCCCAGCATAGACCTCGTTGGCAGGAAGGGAATGCCCATCGCCGCGGCTCGATACCTCAATCCGAGACTCATGTGACTCCACTCTTCGTAAATCGCTTCTCCGGACTGCACAAAGTGCCTCATGATCCTGGAAACTCCCCAGGTCACTCCGGGGCTGAACCAGCTCGTTATGATGTGTCTTGTCGTACCGGCAACCAGGAGAAGATCTCCCTCCGTTGCGGTAATGCTTTTGGAAAAGACCAGCCCGCTTTTCTTTTGTCTGATAATCTCCCAAATCAGTGCTATGGGAGTTCTCGAATAGTGGCAACCGCCGATCGCCACGTGGACATTGTCCGGGATGAGGGTCACGGCCTCAGTCAGACTCATGACTTTCTCTTTGAGTCCCTTATCCTTTTTCTCAATTCTGGCTCGAAGACTAAGATAAGACTGGTCCATCGACGCTCCCCATCGCGATGATTGCGGACTATTACCCTATAGCGACCTTCAATTCCTGTGTCAACGTTGAATTTGGGGCTGCGACTTGCGAGCTTGACAGGCGCGCTTGTTCGCGCGTATGAAGTCGAGAGCGATTACGTTCGTACGACCCATTCTAGGAGGTTTTTCATGAGGCGATGTGAGGCGATATTCGCTTTGGCGGTGATGATACTGATCGGCGGCGGTGCCCAGCCGGAGGCGGCGGAGATCGGCGAGCTGAAAATCAACTACGGCGCGGTGAGCGCGGCCTATACGCCGATATGGGTGGCGCAAGACGAAGGGTTTTTCGCCAAGCAGGGCCTCAAGACCGATCTCAAGCTCATCGGCGCGGCTACCGAGGTGCAAGCGCTCCTCGGCGGCAGCCTGCATATCGTCAACGGCGGGCCGGAGTTGGTGGACGCCCGCCTTCAGGGCGGCGACGTGCTTTACATCGGCGGCATCATCAACCGCTTCGTGTTTTCGCTCTTCGGCAAGTCCGAGATCCAGAAAGTCGCTGACTTGAGAGGCAAGAACATCGGCGCGACCCAGCCGAACTCGTCCACCGATTTCGCCGTCCGGCTGTTGCTCAAGGAGGCCGGGCTCGTGCCGGGAAAGGACGCCCATATTCTTTATGTAAAAGGCGTACCGGAAATTCTCGCGGCGATCCTCCAGGGGACCGTCACCGCCGGCGTGTTGTCGCCGCCGACGACGTTGAAAGCGCGCCAGGCCAACCTCAAGGAGATTTTAAACATCACGGAAAAAAACATCCCTTGCATCCAGGCGAGCATCGGCACCACCGGGGCTTTCGTGAGAGAGAACCCGGATGTGCTCAGGCGTTATTTCCGCGCCTACGCGGAAGCGGTGAAGTTCATGCGCGGCGCGCCCGAGCAGACCAAAAAAGTGATCGCCAAGTACACCGCCACGACCAACCACGACGATCTTGACGAGAGCTACCGGGTGTTCGCGCCGATCTGGGAAAAAGTTCCGTACATGTCCGCGGCCGCGATCCAAACGCTGATCGACTTCTCGCAAAATCCCGGCGCCAAGACGGCGAAGCCCGCGCAGTTCATCGACAACACTTTCGCCGCAGAGCTAGAGCGCTAGGGTTTCATCGATCAGCTTTATAAACAGTAGAAACCTCGACGAGGAATCTTAGTGGTGGGTAATTTTATTTGTCATTGTTTACCGTGGTCGAGGACCGATAGGACCGAGATTTCGTAAGAACAGGCTGGACAAATCCTGTAGCCTGGGGTACTGTAGGGTCGATGAATCCGGGCAAGCAATCCAGCGGCAATCCTAGTGTCGAAGAACTTATCAAAGAGAATCAATCCCTACGAGAGCAGTTGAAGAAAGCGCAAGCCGA
>ORMF011828429.1_pt1 | contig 22585 bp, 24 predicted proteins | sample 1779871 | NCBI WGS metagenome assembly ORMF01 (sample SAMEA104232316, study PRJEB22302) | groundwater metagenome | biome: forest; feature: aquifer; material: groundwater | place: USA | collected 2011-08-07 | depth 5.4 m | reverse complement strand
CGCTGTCCGCTTGCAGCCGATGTTGGGCCGATGTTTCTTACTTGGCGAGACGGGCGCAGCGTTAGATATCGCGCCCGTCTCGGATCATCTCGCGGATGGCCGAATGCCCCTCGACCACTCACTGCGAACCTGTATGGGACTATTCAGCTTGGTGGCTTAGCGTAAACGGCGGCGCCTCCGAAATCGAGGCTGACGCATGGCACATCGCCAACTATCCAAGCGTCGTGTCCAGGAGGAATAACGCCCACATCGCCTGGTCCGAACTCTGCTGTGGAGCCGTCGTCCATCCGAACGGCCATTCGTCCTGAAATGATATAGCTGAGGTGATGAACTTGGCAGCTATCGGTTTTCACTATCGGTTTGACGGATTCCGACCAGCGCCATCCAGGCTCAAAGGTAGCGCGCATTACTTGGATATCATCCAATTTCACGACCTCGACTTTACCTTTGGCAATGGGCCGCGTTTCATCTGGAGCATCAAAACGCTTCTTAACCATTTTGGTCATTTGGTACCTCCAATTTGATCGAAAATGAATCTGATATGTCATCACTCTGGCGCTCACCACAGTGATTCTTCAACGTTTGCAATCCGATGTAGCTACTTCCGATAAGTATCACCTCCTCTCCTTACTTTATGCGATCTGCCTGCGTCCGACAAAGGTGAAATTGTAGAAATGCAACGAGCATAACGACAAAATCACTAAATTACCAGTTGGCGAGGAACGGGCCAACGGCCAGCATCAGGCGCGGGGCGGGTCATTCAGACTCGCCCGAATTAGCAGGGCGTAGCCCCGTCGCCTGCATGCAGTGTTGGGCGGCCTTTGCTTTCCGCACTGGGCGGGGGCAGTTCTAACCGCCTAATCTTGGGCAAGGACTGACCGGCTATCGCTTGCATATCGCCATACATTCCTGAAACATTCTGAACTACCAACTGTATTTGCTTTTCGCGTTTTGCCCATTGCCTTTCCATAGTTTCGCGTTCTTTATCCAAATCGTCCTGCATTGAACGGAAAGATTCTACAATGGCTTCTATTCGATGCCTGAACTCCGTGCTTGAAAGGTACTCATACAGCAGTTCCATTTTCTCGTGCTTACCCTTTGACGATTGCTTTAGCACGGCGACCTGAATCAAGTTGGTTCTCAAGGCCGTTGCTAAACCCAATGCCAGTGAAAACTCCGTTACCCAAATGCCATCAACTTGGGCAAAGTATCGCACATCCTTTGGTAGTGCCACTGAGATCAAAACCGCTAATTCGGCCTTTGCTCGTCTTTGGTCGCCGCGCAACTTAACAAGCCAAGCCTTACTCCAATTTTGGGTATTCTTCGACTCCCAAATGATAGCCCCACAGTATTGCCCGCTAGACGTATAGACTTTCTGTAGTACGTCGGCTCCGGCTTTGCCTTTAGCTATCGGTTCAATCTTATCGTCGGGAAAAGCCTTCTTCAAAACCTTCTCCAATTTAAGTTCGATAACTTCGCCTTGAGCCTGTTGTGAACTTTGCTCCAATTTGCGTTTGAGTTCAGCGGCTTGCCCTTTCGCGTCACTCAGTTTCTTCTCTAATTCAAGTTCGTGGGTGCGATGTTCTCCTTCAATCCTTTCGGCGGTTTCTTCTTCCGCTTTACGCGAAGCCTTTTCTACCTTGCGTGCAATTTCGGTCTCGATTGCCTTCTCGCGGGTAGCGAGTTGGTTCTGCAGTTTCTGAACGTCGGCTTTTTGTTTTTGAGCTTCGGCAACTTGCCGCTTCGCGCCACTCAGTTTCTTCTCTAATTCAAGTTCGCGTGTGCGATGTTCTGCTTCAATCCTTTCGGCGGTTTCTTCTTCCGCTTTACGCGAAGCCTTTTCTATCTTGCGTGCAATTTCGGTTTCAATTGCCTTCTCGCGGGTAGCGAGTTGGTTCTGCAATTTCTGAACGTCGGCTTTTTGTTTTTGAGCTTCGGCAACTTGTTTGTCTTTCTCCCGCAATTGCTTCTGCAACCCCGCCATTTCCGCCGAAATCTCCTCTTCAACGGCTTTGCGGGCTTGTTTCTCAAGGCGAGATTTTTCTTCTGTCAATCTCCGCTCAAAACCTGCTTGCGTGGCCTTTTCTCGCTTCTGCGACTCGGCTAACTCTTTCTGTATTTTAGAAACTTCGGCTGAGGCAGCTTGTTCCGCTTTTTTCCTTACCTCCTTTTCAAGTCGTGAAGTTTCGGTGGCTAGTTTTTTCTCAAAAGCGGCCTGCGCTTCTCTCTCATGCTTTTCCGCTTCTACTGCAAAAGTCTCGCGCAGTTCCGTTTCGATTTGATGAGTTAGGGCTTTAGATACAGGGATACGTTTGCCACAGTGCGGACAGACGAGAGTTTGTTCTGCCATGGTGAGATCCTTTCGAGTAATAGTATCGGTAACTGAAAACGTACACGGTGGTTTTTGTGAGCCGCCCAACGGCAGGGTTCAGGCGCGGCGCGTAGCGCCGTCGCCTGCAACCCGGTGTTGGGCCGCCCTTGATCTAAGCGCAACGCCTACCGCGCCACCTATACAGCTTACTGCAAGAACAGTCCAGTAGATACATCTTCAATACATTCTGAAGGTCGGGCTACATGAACTCCCTGCACGATGCCGATAAACCCTGGCTTGTGCCGTGTTCTGCTGATGATATCCTTGTCAAGCGTTAGAAACCATGATGCGTCCAAAACGATTGCTTCCGCGAGATGCGATCTATCCGCTGCGTCCCTGAATTTCAGTTGCCGCAAAGAGTTTTCAACTGAAGAAATCTTCTCTTCATGCGCTTCAACTGACTCCCGCCACATAGAATCTTGCCAAGCCTTCAACAAGATGGCATAAACTTTCAGTTGGTTGAGCCTCGGCTTGCCAGCGAGCAATTCTTTCATCAAATGAGTTGGTGCGGCAACATCCCATCCTTCCCCTAACTGCTCAAGTTCAACGAGTTTGCGAAGTGCGTCGAGTTCTTTCAAGAGCTTGGTATCGTTGGTTGGTGGCGTTGTGCTATCTCCAGATATGAAATCCTCGTAGTCTGCACAGTATTGAATAACGTTGGCGTCAAGATATATGAGCATGGAATTCTGCCAGAACGAGCGGCCCAACTATTGATTATCATGCAATTCTGCAGCACAATACATCTGAGAGCGTTTTATGCTGCATAGCTTGAAGTTGTATTCACAGTGCAGAAAATTTCAGACAAAAGCAATTCATGGAAAGCCGTCCTAGAAAACTGCTCGATCAGGTACGCGACGCGGTCCGGCTCAAACATTATTCGCCAAAGACGGAAGAGAGTTATGTTCATTGGATCAAACGGTACGTGCTGTTCCATAACAAGCGCCACCCAAACGAAATGGGTGAGAAAGAGATTGAAACGTTTCTGACACATCTTGCAACAACAAAACGCGTAGCTGCCTCGACGCAAAATCAGGCTTTCAGCGCGTTGCTGTTCCTGTATCGTAACGTGCTCAAAAAAGATTTACCTCACTCGATCGATGCTGTGCGCGCAAAGCGTTCAAAACATCTGCCAACAGTTTTGACAAAAGCGGAGGTGCAAAAAATCATCACAAGCATGTCGGGTACATATCAACTCATGGCAAAGCTCCTGTACGGCGAGCAGTGAAAGAAGCCGCTCGTCGCGCACGCATGGACAAGCCTATTGGCAGCCACACGTTCCGCCACTGCTTTGCCACCCACCTGTTACAAAGTGGCTACGATATCAGAACTGTTCAAGAACTCCTCGGACATAAAGATGTGCAGACTACCATGATCCTTCGACTTCGCTCAGGACAAGTCTATACTCATGTCTTGAATCGCGGCGGCCTCGCCGTCCGCAGCCCACTTGATGCCTGACCTCAGACACGTTTTCTTCTCGCCTCATACAACATCACCGCGCTCGCGCTGGCAACGTTCAGCGAATCCGTTTGTTTCTGCATGGGAATGCTGACTTTCATCGTCGCAATCGCTTCGACGCTTTTTGAAACGCCTTCGTCTTCATTTCCTAATACGATGCAGATGTTTCCTGAAAAATCAACGTCGTGAATGGAAGCCTCCGCATGAGCATCGGCGATGATGATGCGAGTATTGAATTGCTGATGCAAATTCAAAAGCGCATTTGCCAAATCATCAACGTGAACACACGGCAGTTTGAAAATCCCCCCCATCGAATTCCTCACCGCCCGCCGCAAGTACGGGCTTGCCGAAGTTTTGCTGACGATAATTCCATCAACCCCAAACGCCGCGCAGTTGCGAACAACGACACCAACATTCTCCGCATGAACTAAACCATCAAGCGCCACTAAGAAATGAGGCGATGGTAACACAGCAATCGTTTCTCGCAATGAGCGTTCGGTCGGCACTCTTCCGACGCCCATGATACCTTGATGCACCGGGAAACCGACGATTGTTTCGAGCATTTTCTTTTCGCCAATGAATATCTCTACTCCTTCGAGTCTCAATTCATTTACCGATGGAATGATCGCATCAAACCATTCTTGCGTCATCAAGAGAGAGATTACGTTCCACTCTGAAGCAAGAAAGCGACGAACAACTTTTTCTCCTTCAGCAACAAAAATTCCTTGCTCTAAATGTCCTTGCGGTCTGCGAAGCGTTCGGTACGGTTGAAGCTGGGGGAGTTCGAGCGAATCGATTCGATGAACAAGAAGGTTCGCCATGGTCAATCGATTAAAGTCGCGGAAAACCTGTTGAGGTGATAAGGCACTTTGAGGAGTGAAAAGAATACTGTGTGCAGTACAAAAATTAGAAAGATAGGATAGAGTTCATACAAGTCTCTTAATTCTGCTATCACTCCGCCCCACAACAAGAGGAGTCCGAACGGAATTATCAAAAGCGCAGATTGTCTTAGTGTCGGATGCTTGCTGCGCCAATCATGCAACACAAACCATACTGTGAATGCTGCGATGACGAGCGTTGTCCAATTATATCCCATCAACAGAAGATGCAAGTTAAGGTAGAGATGGAAATCCAACACATTGCCAGGATTTGCCGCGAACGTAAGCGAGATAATTGTCTTGATGACAGCAAACAATAGAACCTGCGCGGTCAGGTGAAGAATGGCCGCTTGTGATAAGAGTTTCTTCCATTCGAGAAGGATGAAGACAAATGAAAGCAGTACCATTGTTTCTTTGTTCAAGCAACCGACGACAAAGACCGGATAGAATAAAGTCCACTTGCGTCGAATGAGCAGAGCAAGTCCCAGAGTGAAGAATAGCAGGGTCGGAAAATCGTAGATGTAATGCGGTCCTGTCGGAAACATTGGCGGCAAGACAAGAAGAGCAATTATCGGGACGATGTTTGTTACCACTTGTTCTGTCTTGTAAAAGGCAGACCAGAGGTTACGGACTGCGAAGGAGAAACCGAAGAGACAGAGAAATGTTAGTGAGAGTGCAATGAGATATTCTGATAAGAAATCTGTCTCCCATCCTAATCGTACTGTTTCTTTTTGCACTTTGGGTATGTCCAGCAGCTTTTGCTCAAACGTATCCCAAGTCGAAGTCGGAACAACACTGTGAATCGAACGGGTGAAAATTGGAATGAGGACACGTTGGACATACGGCTTGTGGGCGGTGCCGTAAACAATCTCAGAAAGCTTTGAACGCGGGTCGCCGTTGAATGATGTTGTCGGCGTATCAGCACTCCAGACCCAGATGCCGAAAACGTAAGCGGCGGCAATGAAGTACAGGAGAACGACGAACGATTTTCTTGAGAGGAGCGTACCGGGGGAGAATTGGATCATTTCAACATTTCACCATTGCATCATTGGCTTGTGATAAGCTAAGACTTGCTTGTCAATGATGCAATGCTGCATTGATGAAATACTTTTCAGTTCCATCGAATCTGGTATTGCTGGATCTTCGTGTACAGCGTCTTCAAGCTGATGCCGAGAATTTTTGCCGACTCAGTCTTATTGCCCCGGAAACTGCGCAGCACGCCTTCAATATGCATCCGCTCAAGCTCTTTCAACGGCATTGCAGTGCCGATCTTGTTGTCGTGACCGTTTGAGGACGGCAGCACCATCAGCGAATTTGGCAACGACAAGTCTCGCGGCTCAATCATATTGTTCTGGCAAAGAATTGCTGCGCGTTCAATAACGTTCTCAAGCTCACGAATGTTGCCGGGCCAATCGTAGGCAAGCAGCACTTCAATCGCCTTTGCAGAGATCGACTTCGGTACTCGCGTCTTCATTCTCGTTGTGAGGAACGATTGCACGAGCAGCGGAATATCTTCCCGGCGTTGGCGAAGCGCCGGGACCTCAATGGTGATAACATTGAGGCGATAGAGAAGATCTTCGCGGAAGCGTCCCTCCTTCACTTCGTCCTTCAGATTCTTATTGGTTGCGGAGAGAATTCTGCAATCCGCTTTCAAGACTTGATTGCCGCCAACTCGACGGAACTCGCCGCTCTGAATGAAGCGGAGAATTTTCGGTTGCACTGTTGGACTAATGTCGCCGACTTCATCGAGGAACAAAGTTCCTTTGTCTGCAATCTCAACGATACCGGGCTTCATCTTTTGCGCATCGGTGAATGCGCCTTTCTCGTAGCCGAACAGCTCGCTTTCAATGAGCGTGTCTGGAATGGAAGCGCAGTTCACTGTAACGAACGGCTGCCCGGTTCGCTCGCTTCGCTGGTAAATGTAATTCGCAATCAACTCTTTACCCGTACCGCTCGGACCTTGAATTAACACCGTTGATTCGGTCGGAGCAACTTTGGCTGCAATCTCCAGCACCCGGCGCAGCGCAGAACTCTCGCCAATAATTTCTCCGTTACCTTGCAAGCGCTCCAATTCATTTTTCATGACGGTATTGTTACGCACAAGCTGTTGGCGTTCCAGCGCGCGCTCAAGGGTCGTGAGCAAGTCGTCGGAGGTTGTCGGTTTCGAGATATGGTCGTACGCGCCAACCTTCATGCACTCGACTGCAATTTTCACGTCCGCGGTGCCGGTGAGCATTACCACTTCAGTATTCGGATAGTTCATCCTGATAAACTTTAGGACTTCGATACCGTCAACCTTCGGCATCTTCACATCACACAGCACAACGTCGTACAGCTTCGTCTGCACTGCGTTGATTGCTGCAACACCATCCTGTGCCGTATCGACCTGATAGCCCGCTCCTGAAATAAGCGTTGAAAGCATGTAGCGAAATGTTTCTTCATCGTCAACAACAAGAATAGAAAAATCTTTCTTTGCCATAGTCTTCTCATCTCAATCGTGAACGTGATAGTATCTTCCCCAGCCTCACACTTCTTCAAACTCACAAACGTCGTGAGCAAGAGTTGTAATGCCTGCTGCGATTCTGTAGAACTTGCTTCTTCCTTATTGATCATCGGAAGCATTGTCTCATATCTTCAGTAGTTTTTACAAAATTCAAAGTGGAAGGCTCTTGGGAAAGTCCCGTCGATGAAGTCAAATGTGGCGTGTTCTTGCCGATAACCAAGATTATTAAGGCAAGATGTAATGGAATTGTGACCGCACCTTCATTGAATATCAATAATAATTCTCTATCTTTAGCAAAAGCTTTTTCTTTATTTTCAATGAATTTCATAGGATTTCAATGTCGGCACCATCACGCAGCGCACTCTCCGCAGCAACCATTGACCAATTAGGCGAACTCACACGGCTTCCTCGCCATCCAAGCCAAACAGAACTCGACGAACGTTGCATCAACACGATTCGTTGCCTCTCTATCGATGCGATACAGAAAGCAAAGTCAGGTCATCCCGGAATGCCGATGGGCATGGCGCCTGCCGCTTATCTGCTCTGGACAAAGCATCTTAAACATAATCCGCGCAATCCGAAATGGGTGAACCGCGATCGCTTTGTGCTATCGGCTGGACATGGGTGCATGCTGCTCTACTCGTTGCTTCATCTCACCGGCTACGATTTATCTCTTGATGAAATAAAGAATTTCAGACAGTGGGGAAGTAAAACTCCCGGACATCCTGAATATGGACACACGGCAGGCGTTGAAGTGACAACGGGTCCACTCGGACAGGGAATTTCCAATGCAGTCGGGATGGCGATTGCGGAAAAATATCTCGCTGCATATTTCAATCGCGACGGCTTTCCCATTATTGATTACAACATGTATGTGATTGCGGGTGATGGATGTTTGCAAGAGGGAGTTTCGTCTGAAGCCTGCTCTCTTGGCGGACATCTTGGTTTGAATAATCTCATCGTCATTTACGACGACAATCATATTTCAATTGACGGGAACACGGAGCTTTCGTTCACGGAAGATGTTGCCAAGCGGTTCGAAGCGTACGGTTGGTTTGTGCAAACTGTTGGCGGCGATGGCCTGCCCGCCGACCAGGCGGGAAATGATATGGCTGCATTTGAACGAGCCTTAATCTCTGCGCAGAATGAAAAGCATCGTCCGTCGCTCATCAAGCTGCGCACGCATATCGGTTTCGGAAGTCCGAACAAGCAGGACACGGCAGATGCACATGGCTCGCCGCTCGGCGATGATGAGATTAAGCTGGTGAAGAAGCGTTTCGGGTGGGATGTTGAGAAGAAGTTCTTCATCCCTGACGATGCGCTGCATCTCTTTAGAAAAGAAATTGCAAAAGGCGCCGCCCGTGAAGAAGAGTGGAACACGCTGTTTGTGAATTATGAGCGGGCGTATCCTGAGCTTGCAAAAGAATTCAAGCGGGCTGCTGAAAGAAAACTTCCTGAGAATTGGGAACAGATTTGGAAGGAGAACGTTCCAAAGTTCGATGTTGCAACTCCGCTCGCGACGCGTGAAGCCCAAGGCAAAGTACTCGATGCAATCATGCCGAAGCTTCCACTTGTCCTCGGCGGCTCTGCGGACTTGACCCCGTCAAACAACACGAAGTTCAAAGGCTCAACGGATTACAGCAAGAGCAACCGTCTCGGACGGTATATTCGTTACGGTGTGCGTGAGCACGGCATGGGCGCAATCATGAACGGCATTGCAGTGAGCGACATGTTGATTCCGTATGGAGCGACCTTCTTCTGTTTTACGGATTACATGCGACCGTCAATTCGACTCGCAGCGCTTTCACAATACCCAACGATTTTTGTTTACACACATGAGAGTATCGGGCTTGGTGAAGATGGACCGACGCATCAAGCCGTTGAGCATTTCGCATCGTTGCGAGCAATGCCCGGCTTGATTATCCTCCGTCCTGCGGATGCAAACGAAACGGCGTACGCGTGGAAGTTCGCACTTGAACATCGCAGCGGTCCAGTCATGCTGACGTTGACGCGTCAGAAGCTTCCAATTCTCGACCAAACGAAGTACGCTTCAGCAGAAAATGTTGCTAAAGGTGCTTATGTGCTGATGAGCGATGCGAAACCTCTAGTCCTGTTGCTTGCGACCGGCTCTGAAGTTTCACTTGCGTTGAAAGCATACGAGCACCTTAAGGCGCAAGGAATCCCTTCACGCGTAGTCAGCATGCCGTCGTGGGAATTGTTTGAAATACAATCCGCTGACTATCGGGAAAGCGTATTACCTTCATCTGTGAGTGCAAGGGTTGCAGTGGAAGCTGGCGTGAAATTGGGTTGGGAGCGGTATCTTGGCTTCAACGGTGAATTTGTTGGCATGTCAACCTATGGTGCATCTGCGCCGGTTGATGCAGTGTTCAACGGATTCGGCATTACTGCCGAGGCTGTTATCGTAGCAGCGAAGAAGGTTCTTGCATGAAGATAGCGCTTGCCGGAGACCACGCGGGTTTTCCGCTCAAACAATTACTGAAGAAGCGATACTAATTATTAACTTAATTTTAAATCATAAAAATGAATTGGCAAAGTAAAATTCTAAAAGACCTTACATGGTCAGAAACAATCATTAACAGAGAAGGAAAGCAAAAGGTAGCAGACCAAATTGCCGAAAAGGTTAAAGACGGAGACATAATCGGTGTCGGTTCAGGTTCTACTGTTTATCTTGCTCTATTTTCTATCTCTAAGAAAATTGCTGCTGAAAAACTAAGTATTAAAGCGATACCAACCTCTTTTGAGATTTCTCTTACCTGCATTAGCCTTGGAATTCCATTGACTAATATGATTGAACATAAACCTGATTGGCTATTTGATGGTGCTGATGAAGTTGACCCTAATAAAAACCTAATTAAAGGCAGAGGTGGTGCATTGTTCAAAGAGAAATTATTAATGAATTCAAGCGAAATGAATTTCATAATTGTTGATGATTCAAAATTGGTAACCAATTTAGGAACAAATTTTCCTGTTCCTATAGAGGTGTTTCCTCAATCACTCCTGTATGTTGAAAGTAAACTAAAAGACTTAGGTGCTAATAGCCTTTCTCTTAGACTTGCCAAAGGAAAAGATGGTCCAGCTATTACTGAAAATGGAAATTTTTTATTGGATGCAAGGTTCAATGAAATACCAAACGATTTAGAAAACAAAATAAAATTAATAACTGGTGTGATTGAAAGCGGACTTTTTATCGGCTATAATGTAGAAGTTTTAGTTGCATCAAATAACCCTTAATGTTTATGGAAAATAAAACCTCGGATGTTCCCTTTGATAAATTAATTGCAATTCTGCAATCTGAATATCAGGCTCTAAAAGCTGAACAAACTTATAGAATTACAATCCGTGAGAATGCTTTTATTTCAAACTTTTTAGCAATTGGTGTTGTCGCTTCAATCTCATTTACAAGTAATCCGATTAACATTAGCGTTCTCCTTTTAATCCCGTTAATGTCTTCTTGCATTTGTTGGGTTTACTTGAACAATGATATTATGGTGAGCAAATTCAGATTATATTTTACAAACGAATTTCCAGAGAAAGTAATTCAAACACTGAACAGAGACAAAGAAAATTTTTCAAGAGAAGAAGTATTGAGCGTTATTGCATCTTGGGAACATTTTCACCGTAAGCATGATAAATACAGAAAATTAAGAAAAGTATTAAATACTTTTTTTGTCTTTTTAGGATTTATAGTTGTTAGCATAAGTTCTCTTGTTGTAACCGCACAATTAACTTTTTCGACTCTAAAATTTGATGTTGTGATTTGGATTTTTGATGCAATCCTAATTGCAATAATGCTGATTGCACTTATCATCACAAAAGATTGGTAAAATGATATTTGTTTTAAGTGGTCCTTCTGGTGTCGGTAAAAGTTTTTTGTGCAAAAACATCATCAAGTATCTTGATAATTTTTATTTGCCTAAAAAGCACACTTCCCGAATTAAGCGAATAGGAGAAGATGACTTTGAGTATTTCTTTATTTCAAAAGAAAAATTTATTGAAAAAAAAACAAGTAATGAATTTATTGTTGACACCAATATTTATAATCACTGGTATGGTCTTTCTAAAGACGAAATTGAGTTAGGACAGCAAAGAGGGCAGCATGCAATTTTTATACTTGATGCTTTTTTAGCTCAAACATTTGAGAAAAAATTTCCTGATGCTATTTCTATTTTTATTCTTCCAACAGACATAGAAGAACTTATTCAGCATTTGAGAAGCAGAGAATCATTGTATAACGAAAAAGTTGACAAAAGAATTGAACTATTACAAGAAGAGCTTGAACAGCACAAGAATTTTAAGTTCATAATCCCTCACTTTAATGGTGAAACTTCATTGGAGCTACTTAAAAGCATTATCATCTCAAGATTCTGCCAAAAGGATTTTTACACAGAGGAGAAAAATGCTTCAATTAGGTCATACTTTAAAATCTATCCAAAGCTTGCTGTTGATGCAGTAATATTTGATAATACTAAGCAGCAAATACTACTAATTGAAAGATTAAAAGAACCTAAAGGATGGGCTTTGCCTGGGGGCTTTGTTGAAAATAGAGAGACTGTTGAGGATGCTTTAATAAGGGAAGTCATAGAAGAAACTGGTATTTCTCTATCTTCATTTAAGGAACTTGGAATATTTTCCGAACCATACCGTGACCCAAGACTTCATGTTGTTTCAATTGCCTTTATAGCAAGCACTGGCAACAAAGCCGTTGCAGGCGGTGATGCCAAGTCCGCCAAATGGTTTTATACGAATGACCTTCCGACTGATTTAGTTTTTGACCATAATAAAATAATTAAAAAGGCACTTGACAACTTTAGCTTGTGACAGCAATCCCAACGCTGCGAGCAAAGTTTTTAAGAGAGTATTTTTTTTCTTCAACTCAAAAAGGATTTTATTTTTTTTCCGCACCCTTCGGTGTTTTAATTTGTTTTGCCAACGCACGTAAGCTTCTTGATTTGGAAGCCCAAGGGGAATGACGAATGGAGTAGTGGAGTGTTGGATTGATGGAATGATGAATTGAATTATCCAGTCGGCTTAAGCTGACTTTATTTGAACAGCGTGACGGTTTACCGTCATGCGAGAGATTACAAAAGGAGAGCAGCTATGACAAACATAAACAAACTCGAACAACTCGGCCAAAGCATCTGGTACGACAATATCAGCCGCCCGATGATTACGAAGGGGGAGTTGCAAGCGCACGTAAACGAAGGGCTGCTTGGCGTAACGTCCAACCCGACGATCTTTGACAAGGCAATATCGGGAAGCGCGGATTACGACGACCAGATTCGTGAGTTGGTTGAGTCAAACGCAAACATTGACGCTGCAGAGATTATTCAATCGCTGATGGCGAAGGACATCCAGATGGCGTGCGATGTACTGAAGCCTGTCTATGACAGAACCAGTGCGCGTGATGGTTACGTGAGTGTTGAAGTAACCCCAAACAAGGCACGCGACACGCAAGCGACGATAGAAGAAGTGCGACTGCTTTGGAATCGTATCAGCAAAAAGAATTTGATGGTGAAGATTCCGGCGACAAAGGAGGGATTGCCCGCAGTTGAGCAGGCGATTAGTGAAGGAATGAACATCAACGTAACGCTCATTTTCTCCGTCGAGCGATATCGCGAGGTTGCGAATGCGTACATCAGCGGCTTGGAGCGAAGAGCAAAAGCCGGGCAGCCGATTGCACATGTTGCGTCGGTTGCGAGTGTGTTCGTGAGCCGCATTGATACGCTTGTCGATGAGCTGCTCGCAAAGAAGAACGACGCAAGCGTGAAGGGTCTAATGGGCAAGGCGGCAGTTGCGAACACAAAGTTTGTGTATCAAGCGTTCAAAGAGATTTTCTACACACCGAGGTTTGAAGCGCTGAAGTCTAAGGGGGCGACAGTGCAGCGCCCGTTGTGGGGAAGCACGGGAACGAAGAACCCGGCGTACAGCGATTTGCTCTATGTTGAAACGCTGATTGCGCCGCACACAGTGAATACGGTTCCGCCTGCAACGTACACCGCAATTCTCGACCACGGAAAGCCGACGCTGACTGCTGAGAAAGATTTGGATGGAGCGAAGAAAGTATTGAGTGATCTCGCCGTAGCGGGCATTGACATGAAGTGGGTGATGAAGAAACTGGAAGACGACGGCGTTGCGTCGTTCGAGAAATCGTTTGATGGGTTGTATAAGAATTTGTTGGACAAGCGGGACGCGTTTGCTTCGGTTGAGGTGTAATTTTGGAGTACATCTGTGAAGGGATTTCTTTCGCCACTACGTGGCTCGTGTGTTGGTTTTGTTTTGAGTTCCCCACGGTTTCGCCGTGGGCTAAAGTCTTTTGCCACTCCGTGGCTTTTCGAGCGGAATGTAATTCTGCTCTACATTGTGCGCCGTAGGCGCTAAAGAATTTAGCCCATAGCAAAGAACACAATCGAACAACAAGGTCAGAGCCGCAGAGCGGCGAAAGAAATCTTCCGGCTTGTGGTTCGCGTAATGTGAAACGTGTCGGTTGATTCACGCGCGTTAGGGATGTCCCGACAAAAAGCGTCGGGATAAACTCCGCCCGAAGCAGCCCGACCCCCGTGAGATACGTTGAAATGACGCATACCGTTTTTGAGATGCAGAACAATTTCCGTAGAGCGATGACGTTTTAGAATTTGCTATCTCACGGGGGGAACGCCCAAAATAGAATTGTGAATAGTGAACTCTGAATTGTGAACGTAACGGTCAATGGTCAACGTTCAATAGTCAACTTTCAATAGTTAGGAACTGCTAATGCAAATCGGTTTCGTTGGTCTCGGCAAAATGGGGGGCAACATGGTGGAGCGGTTGCTGCTTGGCGGTCATCAGTGTGTTGTGTTCAACCGAACGCCGGATAAAGTCAAAGAATATGCGGCGAAGGGTGCAACACCATCATCATCCCTTGCAGACTTGGTGAGCAAACTTCAGGGTCGAAAGGCAGTTTGGCTGATGGTTCCTTCCGGCGATGCCGTGGACCAAAACATTCGGGATATTGCACCATTGCTTTCAAAAGGAGATGTGATTATCGACGGCGGCAATTCGTACTACAAGGACACGGTGCGGCGCGGCGCTGAGCTGGCGACGAAAGGAATCTGTTACGCTGATAGCGGAACGAGCGGCGGCATTTGGGGCTTGAAGAATGGCTACTGCTTGATGGTGGGGGGTGAGAAGGAACCAGTGGATTGGCTGACGCCCATTTTCAAAACACTCGCGCCGCCGGATGGTTTCTTACATTGCGGCGCGGTCGGCTCGGGGCATTTGGTGAAGATGATTCACAACGGTATCGAGTACGGCATGATGCAGGCGTACGCTGAGGGTTTTGATATTCTTCGCGCATCGCCGTATGGATTGGACTTGCAAAAGATTTCGCATTTGTGGAATCAAGGAAGCGTTGTCCGCTCGTGGTTGTTGGAACTTGCGGAGGACGCGTTGACGAAAGACCCGAAGTTGGAGAAGCTTGAACCGTTTGTTGCCGATAGCGGTGAGGGCCGGTGGACTGTGCTTGAATCCATCGAGCGTGATGTACCCGCGCCTGTGCTAACACTTTCGTTACAGATGCGGTTTGCGTCGCGGGACAAGAATTCGTTCGCGCACAGAATGCTTGCAGCGTTGCGGAATGAGTTTGGGGGCCATGCGGTGAAAGCCAAGACTTAGAAGCCTCGGTTATTTCGGATTGTCCGAGCCGAAGGCTTCCCTTCGGGAAAGGACTCCTTCGGAGCGGAGTTGTTTTGCGCGTTGATTGGATTGATTGTAAGTTGTTAAGATGATAACTTACGATTGTGTAAAAGGAGATGTTATGGCTGATATTACAATAAGGGATATGCCTGATAGATTGTATCGACGTCTTGAAGAGCGCGCAAAGGAACAACGTCGTACTGTTGACAGAGAAGTGATTGCACGTCTTGAAAGCTCTATCGAAAGGAACCCGATTGACGTTGAAGAATGGATTGCTGAGGCGGAAAGGAATGCACGAAGCATCCGTGGCTTTCTCACTGATGAGATGCTGAAGGCGTTCAAAGAGGAAGGCAGAGAGTGATTGTTGTTGACGTGAATATCCTTGCTTACTTCTCAATAACGGGTGCGAACACAGCGCTCGCACATCAAGCTCTACGAAAGGATTCTGATTGGGTTGCTCCGGTATTGTGGCGCTCAGAATTTGAGAACGTCCTCGTGAACTACCTTCGTCAAAACCTGATGACTCTCGGTGAAGCAACTACGATTATGGCGAGTGTTGAGAAACGAATGCATGAACGTCAGATGGAAGTCAAGTCGTCGGAAGCGATTGAAATTGCCCATGCAAATTCAATTACCGCATATGATGCAGAATATGTTGCCTTGGCAAAACAAAACTCCGTTCGTCTCCTAACGACAGACAAAGAAATTCTCAAAAAGTTTCCCGAGATCGCAGTTTCCCTTCAAGATTTTGTTGGCGCATAATACGAGCAAAAGAACAATCCCCTTATGCAATCCGAACTCGCCAACCCTCTCGCCGAATCTACTCTCAGCGGGCGGACAGTTCTCTTGAGCTACTGTGGAAGGGAACGACTGAATGCAAGCATTTGAAGTTGTCAGTGAGATTGGCGAGATTAAACCATAGCGGTTGGTAATGCGATTCACGACAACAGAAGACTGCGAAAGATGTATGGAATCGGACAGGAAGAAATGAAACGCAAACGATATTTGGATTAGGTATGAAGACAAAGAGAGTTCAAAAGTCCCGGTTTGCTGTCTGCGTAGATAATGCAGATTACCCTGCATCGTTGGAGTTGCATAAGGTGTATCGAGTACTTCCTGATGATGAAGCAGCGCAAGATGGCGACCTGAGAGTAATTGATGAAAGCGGAGAAGACTATCTGTATCCGGCAGGTTACTTTGTTCTAGTGAGCTTGCCCGATGAAAAAGCTCGTACCTTGAAAAGGTCGCTTACACGCAAGTTAAAGACCGCTGTATAACTCTCTTTTTACAACCCAACCCCCCAATCATGCAATCCGAACTCGCCAACCCACTCGCCGAATCCACCCGCATCGAAAAAATGTCCGACCCGTGCACGATGGTGATCTTCGGCGCGTCGGGGGATTTGACGAAGCGGAAACTGATTCCGGCAATCTTCGACCTTGCTCGGCAAGGAATGCTGCCGTCGGGCTTCACGATTGTCGGCGTCGGGCGCACAGAGATGTCGCACGATTCTTTCCGCGTGTATATGCTTGGTGCGATGAAGGAGTTTGGGCGTCTACAAGACTCGGAGAAGATTTTGTGGGAGACGTTCGCTAAGGGACTCTTTTATGTCACGGCGGACTCGACCATTCCTGATGAATTCGTGAAGTTGAATCAGCAGCTTAAAGTGATTGACAGCGACAGACGGGCAGGCGAGAATTATCTCTTCTATCTTTCAACTCCTCCGAACATGTATTCACCGATTGTCCAACATCTCGGTTACGCCGGACTGAACAAGCCTGAGATGCCACACAATTGGGTACGCATCATTATCGAGAAGCCGTTTGGCATTGACCTCAATTCTGCACGGCAGCTCAACAAAGAAGTGTTGAGCGTGTTTGATGAAAGTCAGGTCTATCGCATCGACCATTATCTCGGCAAAGAGACTGTTCAGAATTTGTTGGTCTTCCGGTTTGCGAACGGCATCTTCGAGCCGATTTGGAATCGGAATTACATTGACCAAGTGCAGATAACGGCGGCGGAAACCGTCGGCGTAGAAAACCGTGGTGGCTACTACGAAGGCGCGGGAGCTATGCGCGACATGATTCAAAACCACATGCTGCAATTGCTCGCGCTCACTGCGATGGAGCCGCCTGTGCTCTTCGATGCGCAGCAAGTGCGCGATGAAAAACAAAAAGTGTTTCAAGCTATTCGGCAAATCAAGCCGGAAGAAGTGCAACGGTATTCTATACGTGGACAATATGCGGCGGGAACAGTTGGCGGCAAGGCAGTCCCGGCGTATCGGACCGAGCCTGGCGTCAATCCGCAAAGCACAACTGAAACATACGTTGCACTTAAGTTTCAGATTGATAGCTGGCGATGGGCGGACATTCCATTCTACGTTCGTTCGGGAAAGCGTCTGCCGAAACGTGTCACAGAGATTGCAATTCAGTTTAAGAAGACTCCGCACCACTTATTTACACATCTCCCGACTGATACACTCGACCAAAATAATATCGTCATTCGTGTGCAGCCTGACGAAGGTATCTCCCTGAAGTTCAGCTCAAAAATTCCCGGTTCGGCAATGCGCATGCGCCCCGTGACGATGGATTTCCGGTATGGCTCGTCGTTTGGCGGACATCTTGCGGATGCGTACACGCGTTTAATTCTTGACTGTATGTTGGGCGATGCAACGCTGTATGCTCGCGGCGATAGTGTTGATGTTGCATGGCGGCTCATCACCCCGATTCACGAAGGCTGGGCGTCGAATAAGGAATCAAAAGTGTATGAATATCCGGCGGGGACGTGGGGACCGAAAGAGGCGGATGAGATGGGGGGGAGGGATGGACGGGGGTGGCGCCTGCCGTGAGGAGGAAGAATTGACTATTGAACATTGACAATTGAGACAAAGCGAACGATCAATTGTCAACGACCAATGTTCAATGGTCAACGTCAGGTGAAAACCTGTGATAGTTTTGTGATACTCTTTTCTATCTTACCTCCCGGTATGTTCATCAAAAACCTTGGCCTCGTACTCGTTATCGTAGCAATTGTTGTGTCATTTGCGTGGCAGATTTCTCACGGTATTTGTCCGGTTCCATAATCAATTCAGGTAATGTTTAGCTTTGATGAAGCCTCGACAGTTTTTCACGATGAACTCTCCGTTACGATTCACGATGTCGAGCATTCTTTCCGTGAATATCGTTATATTCATATAGGTTATTCAACAAGCGGGAGATTACTCGTTGTCTCATTTGTTGAACGTGAAGATGTGATTCGCATTATCAGTGCAAGGCGTGCGACAAAGAAAGTCAGATGTTGATGATGATATGCTTCCTGAGTATGACTTCCGTGGAGGAGTTCGAGGAAAGTATGCTCAACGGTACCGCGAAGGTGTCAGCATAACTGTGTATTCGCCAAGCGAAGACGCTGTACGACGGAAAGCGACAACGCTCATGCCTATCGAGTCCGATGTTGTAAAGTACTTCCCAAATTCTAAGGCAGTTAACGATGCCCTCCGTTACATCATCGCAGCAATGCCAAAAGAGGTCAGGAGACAGAAAGCCGCATAGGGTTTGTCTGTGATGGTAACACCCTTCGCTATCTTTCCTTCCATCATGCTTATCAAGAATGCGAAAGAGCATAAGGCTATGAAGCGAATCATTCTCTTCTTCGGTTTGATCTTCGTCATCTCAATGTCGTACGCAGGCCCTTGGTCCCGCAAACAGGGGACGGGCATTGTTCAAATTGGATTCAGCACCATCGGCTACAATAAAATACATAGTGACGACTCGGAGAGGCGTCCACTCATGGCAGATGTTCGCGATAATGTCGTTCAGTTGTATGGTGAATATGGATTGCCCGAAGAGCTGACACTCATTGCAATGGTGCCGGTGAAGTTTCTCTCAGCGACGCCGCAGTTGCAGGGTGCGTCCAAAGTTTCCAAGAGCGGGTTGGGCGATATTGATGTCACGCTCCGTCGAACGTGGATGAACAAGGATGGACTTGCTCTTGCAACCGAGATCTTGTTTGGACTCCCGGCCGGATCACGGTCGGATGAAAATGGGTTGTTCCTCGGCGATGGCGAGTTCAATGTTGCAACACGCTTTGTGGCGGGAAAATCCTTCTACCCGATTTCGCTGTATATGACTGCCGAGCTTGGTTTCAATTTCCGCACGAAAAATTTCTCGCACGATGTGCCGTACGGATTTGAAGCTGGGTATGGGTTCCTCGACAACAGGCTGTACGCCATTCTCCAGATTTCCGGTCGTGAATCAATCTCGAACAATCCGACACTCCCCCCGGGAGCAACAGCACCCGAATCTGCCGCAAATGCAGCCGGGCTTTACGGCAATAATGTGGAGTATCTCGCAATCATTCCGAAGGTTTACTTTAAGGCTACAGAAAAAGTGGGCATCTCGATTTCATACGCGACCGCAGCGCATGGCAGAAATGTTGCCGGAGGTGCAATGATTGCCGCAGGAGTTCTCCTTGAGTTCTAAATTGGCTGTCCTTTTAACCGTCGTGCTCATCCAGCTTGCAGCGTTTGCTCAGTCGAAGGTTGACCACGCGCGTTTCAATGATGTGCTGAAGCACTATGTCGTACATGGCGCGGTCGATTATTCAGCAATCAAGAAGGACAAACGCTTCGCCGGGTATCTGAAAGCGATCAGCGCAGTCAAACCATCAGAAATCAAGCACGAGAAAGAACGTCTTGTCTTTTGGATAAATGCCTACAACGCGTACACCATCAAGCTGATTCTTGACAATGAGCCGGTGAAGAGCATTCGCGAGATCAAGCAGGGGAATACCGGTGCGTGGGATATCGTGTGGATAGAAATTGGAGGGACGAAGTACAGTCTCAATCAGATTGAGCACGAAGTCATCAGAAAAGAATTCGACGAGCCTCGCATTCATATGGCGCTTGTCTGTGCAGCAAAAAGCTGCCCGCCGCTCCGCTCTGAAGCTTACGACAGCAAGCGGCTCGATGCCCAGCTTGATGACAACGCCGCGTTGTTCCTTCTCGACAAATCGAAGAACCGGTTCGAGAAGGAAAGCAACACGCTCTTTCTTTCCGAGCTTTTCAATTGGTACGGGAGTGACTTCGTGAAGAAGTACGGCTCGGCGGAGAAGTTCTCTCTTACGATGATGGGATTAACCGGCACGAAGCCCACCGCTGTGAAATATCTGCCGTACGATTGGAGTCTGAATGCAGCCCGGTGAGCAGCACCGCTGTACATGGCGCACTCTCTTCCTCATGCTGAAAGCATCTATCGAGAATTTCATTTCATGATACACTCGCGCACCGCCGTCATCATTCCGGCGCTCAATGAAGAACAATCCATCGCCCATGTCGTGCGAGCGATTCCGAAGAAGTTTGTTCAAGAGATCATCGTTGTAGACAACGGTTCGAGCGATAGAACCGGCGAAGTGGCTCACACTGCCGGCGCGACTGTGCTCAGTGAGTCGCGGAAAGGCTACGGCTATGCGTGCTTGAGAGGAATTGACCATGCTCTGAAAAGCGAGCCGGATGTCATCGCATTCGTTGACGGCGACTTAAGTGATTACCCTGAGCAGCTTCCTGAAATCCTTCGGCCGATTACAGAAGATGGCTGTGATTTGGTAATTGGCTCGAGAATAATCGGCGAGCGTGAAAACGGAGCAATGTTACCGCAAGCACTCTTTGGCAACCGGCTCGCCTGTTGTTTGATTCGACTTTTGTGGGGCTACAGATTTACTGACCTTGGTCCGTTCCGTGCCATTCGTGTTGAGGCATTACAGCGGATGAACATGACCGACCCAACGTTTGGCTGGACTGTGGAGATGCAAATCAAAGCAGCGAAGCTGAGACTACGATGCACGGAAGTTCCAGTTCGTTATCGAAAAAGGATTGGAAGCTCAAAAGTGACCGGAACTGTCGGCGGGACAATCAAAGCGTCGGTGAAAATAATTTACACAATCTTCAAATATCTCTTTGCGAAAGTCTAATGTCTCTTCTCCGCCTGATCATCATTGGCGTTTTCATGGAGCTGTTGTATCTCAGTTTTTACTTTGTTTCGGAATCCCCGAACGAAGTCCTGCTGTTCATTGGAGTGAACGCCGTTGCGTTTGTCCTGTACGCTTTGCTTGTCTATCAACTTCAAAAGTCGGAAATGCCGGCAAGTAACAATCTCATGTACTGGATTGTCGGTTTCGGAATTCTTTTTCGGCTCACGCTCATCTTTCATCTTCCTGTTGGCTCCGATGACATCTATCGTTATGTCTGGGATGGGAAAGTTGCTGCCCACGGCATTAATCCTTTTGCGTACGCGCCAACAGATTCATCGTTGAATTTTCTGCATACTGACGTTCTTCCAGCAAAGATGAATTTTCCGCACATGCGGGCGCTTTATCCTCCTCTCGCGCAAGCCCTCTTCTTCATCTCGAACAGACTGTTTGGAGATTCAATCTCCGGCTTGAAGCTTCTGCTTGTTCTCGCAGACATACTTGCGATTCTCTTGCTCGTGCAACTCTCCAGATCATACGATGCTGAGACCCTTCGTCCCGCTTTGCGGGGCTCAGGGTTTGGAGTTGCTGAACTCTCAACTCTAATTTACTCATGGTCTCCGCTTCCTGTCATGTATTTCGGACTTGATGGGCACGTTGATGCGTTAGGCATTCCATTTCTTCTTCTTTTCTTATACCTGATTGCCAAGAATAAACACATTGCGGCTGCGAGCTCACTCGGACTATCGGTTCTTGCGAAACTCTATCCATTGTTTGTTGTCCCGTTCCTTTTTTCCACTACGAACGGTTGGAAGAAAATTTTTCTTCCTGTAATTCCTCTTACACTGCTCATCATCAGCTATTGGCTTTATTGGGAGCCGACGGGCGGGTTGTTTGAATCATTCGTAGTGTTCAACTCGACGTTTGAGTTTAATGGCTCTGTCTTTCAAATTCTTTACGCTATTCTTCAGTCAAACCAAAAGGCACATCTTGCGAGCACATTTTTTTTCGTATTTTTTGTTGGATGCATTTTTGTTATCAAAAGACCAATGCTCGACAAAGTCTTTCTCGCGTTTCTTGGCTTCTTCGTCTTCGCTCCTGTTGTTCAACCGTGGTATCTCACGTGGCTTGCTGCATTGATTTCGCTGCGCTGGTCAACGGCGGTATTTGTATTGCTTGGGTTGTCAAATCTGAGCAATCTTATCGTGTACCAATATCGTATGAATGGTATATGGCAAGATAATTCCCTTGTCCTGCTCATCGAGTATCTACCGTTTTACTGTTTGCTGTTCTGGGAGATCGTGAGAGGGAAGTTCAGCGTGTATTCGACTATGCCCGTGCCCAAATGATGATGCGTTCCGCCCTCATAATTTTCGTAAAGTTCCCGCGAGCTGGCGAGGTAAAAACTCGTCTGGGCAAATCAATCGGCATGGAAGAAGCAGTTGAAGTGTACAGGCAGTTTGCCGAGCACGCATTCTTGCTTGCTGATGATGTGGAGTCGCAGGGCGTTCGGGTGTACATCTTCTATGTGCCGGGTGCTGCAGAAAAAGAAGTGAAGAAATGGGTCGGTCGTCCATTCACGTTTGTTGAACAGGAAGGCGCATCGCTCGGCGAGAGGATGAAGAATGCATTCGACCGGACAATTGCTGATGGTGCAACCCAAATAGTCATCATCGGTACAGATGTGCCGGAGCTTGATTCCAACACGATTCAGTCGGCGTT
>ORMF010579058.1_pt1 | contig 22589 bp, 23 predicted proteins | sample 1779871 | NCBI WGS metagenome assembly ORMF01 (sample SAMEA104232316, study PRJEB22302) | groundwater metagenome | biome: forest; feature: aquifer; material: groundwater | place: USA | collected 2011-08-07 | depth 5.4 m | reverse complement strand
CCTGCAAATGATCCTCCGCCGAAGCCGTGCGCGCGTGATCCTTTCCGGAGGCATCGGCTCCATCGAAGATATCCGCCGGGCCGCGCTGATCGATCATCCCGGTTTTGAGGGCGTTATCATGGGCAAGGCCATTTATGAACGTAAATTTTCTGTTGAGGATGCGATTCAGGCCGCAATGAAATCGGGAGGAACCAAACGTGCTGGAACGAATTGATCATATTTCCGAAATGATTTTGATCGATCGGACATGGTCCTGGTCGATTATCGGAATCTTTTATCTGGGCCTGACGTTGATTGTCCGGAACTGGTTCTTGAGCGCCATCGTAAAACGGGCCAAAGAACTGAAAGGCCGATGGTATCAGGATATCAAAGACCTCTATTTGAAACGGGCCCTGACCGGATGGATTTTTTATTTGATGAGTTTTGCGATCATCCTTTTGCTGTGGGTTCGTCCGGATTTTTTGCCGCTGACCCCGGTGGATTGGTTTTCGCTGGTGCTGGCCATGGTTTTTTATTTTATCTCCGTGCTTCTCCATATGCAGGCGCTTGGTGTGGCGGCGGTTGTCACGATGCGGCGTCTGGAATCCAAATAGCGGCATGTTAGCCAAGCGCATTATTCCTTGTCTGGATGTCCGGGACGGGCGCGTCGTCAAAGGCATTAATTTTGTCAGTTTGCGCGATGCGGGTAATCCCGTGGATTGTGCCAAGGCTTACGATGCGGCACGGGCCGATGAGCTGGTTTTTCTGGATATCACGGCCTCGCATGAACGCCGTAACATTTTTCTCGACGTGGTGGAACAAGTTGCGGAATCCGTCTATATTCCGTTTACCGTCGGTGGTGGTCTTCGGAATCTTCAGGATATCCGGGAGGTTCTCAAAGCGGGCTGCGACAAGGTTTCCGTGAATACGTCCGCGATAGAAAATCCTAATTTAATCAGGGAGGCGAGCAGCCGGTTTGGCACCCAGTGCATTGTGCTGGCGATTGATGCTAAACGGGAAGTCTCTGGCGGCGGCTGGCGCGTCTACAGCCACGGCGGACGGACGCCCACGCAGCTGGAAGCGGTAGCCTGGGCCCAGGAAGGTGAAAAACGGGGCGCCGGTGAAATCCTGCTCACAAGCATGGATCGGGACGGCACTAAAGAAGGTTATGATATCGAGTTGTTGCGAAAAATTTCAGAATCGGTCAATATTCCCGTGATTGCCTCAGGCGGCGCCGGCAAGCTCGAACATTTTTATGAGGCTTTTACCGAAGGTAAGGCCGATGCCTGTTTGGCTGCTTCTATTTTTCATTTCGGGGAATTCAGGATCGATGAAGTGAAACAGTATTTGCGCACTCAAGGCGTCGAAGTTCGTTAGAAAGGCTGAGGCATGAAAGATACAGGGAAGAAAAAAGAAAATTTTTCTGAAACACGTCCATGGGGAAATTATGAAATCCTGCATGTCGAAACCGAAAAGGGGTTTCAGGTCAAGCGGGTCGAAATCGCCCCGGGAGCGCGTTTGAGTTTACAATGTCACGCGCGCCGGACGGAAATTTGGACCGTGGCATCGGGACATGGCTATGCTGTTTTGGATGGGAAAGAAATTCCGGTTTCTCCGGGATCCGTGATCACCGTGCCGCAAGGCAGCCGCCATCGGATGTGGAATAAGGGGAATAAGCCTTTAGTTTTCATTGAAGTCCAGCTGGGCACCTATTTAGGTGAAGATGATATCCAGCGTTTTGAAGACGACTATAACCGGATTTAAGAAAGTTGTCGCAGGCCGATGAAAATGTTTTTTGTAACCGCTGTATCTGGTAGTTTGAACTTTCGTAGCCACCCTTGATGTAGTGGCCTCTCTGATAGCGTTTTTCGTTGAATCCCCACAGATTTATCCCCAGAAAATAATTATTTATTTTTATATAAAATGTTTGAATACAATAAGATAGATAACTTTTCAACAGGTTGTTCCGTTTGAATATTTGAAAGTAGGGTAGACTTGATTGTATACATTATCGGACGTTCAAAAGTCTTAATCTTTAGACAGGCACCAAGGTGCCTGGGTGGGGCAGAGGGCCAAAAACCCTCTTAGGAGGTGAGTAAAATGAGAAAGACTGCGCTGCTTTTGGCGTTACTTATGGTTCTTGGAACCGCTCCGGGATGGTGCTTTTCTGCGACAGCAATCGTGGATCATACGGTTGATGAAACCAGAAAATCGGATATCCGTCCTGTAGAAGACACCGGCAAGATACTCGGTTTGACCCGTGAAGGTTCGGGAAAAGCCTATCATGCGGTGACGGATCCTATGAAACCGGTATTAGACCCGGTTCGTAAGGGACGGGATGAAATCCTGAAAGGGACCAAGAAAGTCATCAACACCGTGTGGGATATGGTGACATTTCGTTCGTTGCGCGAAAAAAAATAATCTGCAACAGCAGAGACACAAAGCCCCCCGCCTTTTGGCGGGGGGCTTTTTTTCCGCCTACGCAAAATGCTTCGGCGGATGTGCGTAGGGCGGACGCGCCGAAGCCCAAAGGGCGAAGGCGGGTTACACAATCCCGGGAAGATTGTGGAGTACGCCGGCCCGAGCCAACCCCTGCAACATGAATTGGACCGCTACCGCCGTTAAGAGCAAGCCCATGAGCCTTGCCATAATTTTCAAAGCAATAATGCTTATTTTTTTTGCGTGATAGGACACCAGCGCTAAAACACCGAAAGTGATGACAGCCACCAGCAAAATGTTCACCGACAGAATGAATTTTTGAGAAACCGAGGCTGCTTGTGTGCTCAAAAGCACGACCATCGTGATAGCGCCCGGTCCGGCCAGCATCGGCACGGCGAGAGGGGTTGCCGCGATATCGGCTTTATCCGCGGCTTCCTTTTCCTCCGCGGGAGTTTCCCGAACAGGGGTTCTTTTTGCTTGTAGCATGTCGATGCCGATGAGTAAGAGAACGATGCCGCCCGCGATTTCAAAAGCGGCTAATGTTATTCCGAAGACATGAAAAAGCCGCAAACCAGTTAAAGCAAAAAATAGCAAAATTGCGAAGGCCAGGGAAGCGGCTATGGCGCTCATCACCACGCGTTCGCGCACCGTATTACTATGGGTCATGACCAAAAAGGCGGGGATCAAGCCGACAGGATCGACAATGACAAAAAGAGATGTGAAAGATAAGACCGCGTAATGCAACAATTCCGGCATATTGCCAATCTCCGTTTCTGTTCACGGCTTTTCAAAGCCATCGTTCTATAGTATGATGCATCGGCTTTTTTAACCGTTTTATCGAGGCCCCGGATGCGTTTTTTTACGGCGATTTTGATCAGCTTTTTTGCCCTCGCCATTCTGGATGCGCAGCCTTTACAGCCGGGTATCAATCCCAAGACCTGCTGTGGCAGGCAAATCTGCAGCTGCACCCATCAAAAAGGCGCTTTTTGCCCATTCAAAAAACGGGAGGCGGTCCAGCTGCACCACGAAGAGACGCACCGTATGCCGTCCAACGCCGGGGCGGGGAGTCACAAAATTTGCCATTTGCGTTCGGCCAAAGCCACGCTGACAGCCTCCGCAACATCCAAAACCATCCGGACAAAGGCACCGGCCGCAACGCTGCGTGAAGCGCCCTGTCATAGTAAAACTTCGCGGCAGGTCTTGCCCGGCTATGCCAAAGATTTTTATTTCCAGTCCGATACGGTTGACGGGATCCGGGTCGACAGTCAAACTTATGATCCGTTATCCATCTTGAACATGACGAACTCGTTTGCCCGCGGCATTGACCATCCCCCAAGAAATTCCTCTGCGTTTCTTTTGTTCCACTCTTAAACATTCCAGATTTTTCTGCTCCAGAGGAGGCTGCGCTTTCTGGGAGCGGTAGACTTTCTTCTTCGAAAGGTAAATCTATGTTTCGACGTATCACTTGGCTATTCCTTTTTATTTTTGCCAGCGGCCATATCCCTAGTTTTGCGCAGACAGCATCGGATAAGAAGATTCCGGTACTGCCGTCTGTTACGGTCACAGCATTCAAACCGAAGCAGTCTCTGACGGTTCCCAATGCCTCCGCGGCGCAAGCTGTTTTAAACCGGGTGCCGGGCGGCATCGATTTGGTGCCGGCGGAGGCCTATAAAACGGGACGGGTTTCGACGCTGCAGGATGCCCTGGGATATTCGCCGGGCGTTTTTATCCAGCCGCGATTTGGTTCCGAGGAAGCCCGTCTTTCCATCCGGGGTTCCGGCATTCAGCGCACCTTCCATTTGCGCGGTATCAAGCTTTTGCAGGATGGCGTGCCGATCAATCAAGCAGATGGCGGCGGGGATTTCCAGGCCATTGAACCGCTGGCGCTTCAGTACACCGAAGTTTTTCGCGGTGCCAATGCCCTGCAGTATGGCGGCACGACACTCGGAGGCGCCATCAATTTTGTTTCCCCGACCGGCTATGATGCGCCCTTGATTCAAGGGCGGTTCGAAGCCGGAAGCTTCAACTATTTACGGGAACAAGTCAGCTCGGGTGCCGTTGTGGGCCCGGTTGATTATTATGTTTCGCTCTCAGAAATCCGGCAGGACGGGTTTCGCAACCACTCAAACCAGTGGAATCAGCGTTTATTCAGTAATGCCGGTATTCGTCTGGCGGGAAATGCCGAAACGCGTTTCTATTTAAGTCTGGTGGATTCCAAGTCCGATCTTCCAGGAAGCCTGACAAAGGCGCAGATGCGGCAGAATCCCAAACAAAATAATCCGGCGAATATCACCGGAAATCAGAAGCGGGATTTTGATTTGATCCGTCTGGCGAACAAAACGACGGTGCGCTGGGATAGCCAGATCGCGGAAATCGGCGTCTCCTGGATCCGAAAGGGTCTTTTTCACCCGATCTTTCAGGTGCTGGATATTGTCACCAACGATTTTGGCGGTATGTTTCGTTACATCAATGAGAATCCGGTTTTCGACCGCCAAAACATCCTCACCCTCGGATTTAATCCTGCGCTGGGACTGGCGACCGACTCCAGGCATACGAACGTGGGCGGCAGCCGCGGCACGAGGACGGCCAATAGCCGGCAGACATCGTATAACCTGGATCTTTTTGCCGAAGATCAATTTTATGTCGTTCCAAAGCTGGCGGTGATAACCGGACTCCAATGGAGTTTTGCTTCGCGCGAAACGCGGGACCGCTTTACCAGTGACGGCGACAATTCTGCGCATCCCACCTATAAGGAAGTGGCGCCCAAGATTGGTTTGCGTTACGATTTCAACGAACACAGCCAGGTGTTTACCAATTTCAGCCGCAGTTTTGAACCGCCCTCTTTTGGTGAGTTGACCATTGTGACGGGCGGGCGCGTGCTGGATTTGAATGCCCAGACGGCCAACACGGTTGAAATTGGGACGCGCGGGGAAGAAGGCCCGCTGGCCTGGGATCTCGCGTATTACTACGCGTGGGTTGAGAACGAACTTCTCGGCATCAACGACGGAGCCGGTAATCCTTTGGGCACGGTCAATGCCTATGGAACCCGGCATCAGGGAATCGAGTTGGGAGGGAATATCGCTCTCTTCAGCGGAATTCTAGCCAAGGAAGACAAAGCAGCACAGCAAGCTGCTGAGACCCAGGAGCCGGAAGATTTTGACTGGCTGCAGGATATCGCCGGCTATGAGGCCGCCAACGGCCGTCCGGATAAACTGATTTTACGGACCGTTTATAACTGGAGCCGTTTCCGGTTTTCCAACGATCCTGCTTTCGGTGACAATCCGCTTCCGGGTATTCCCGAACATTTCATGCGTGCCGAGCTTGTCTATGAACACCCGAGCGGGATTTATTTCGGTCCGAATCTGGAAGGGTCCTTCCAGCGCTACGCGGCGGACATGAATCATACACTGTTTGCCGGACGTTATGCGATTCTTGGCTTCAAGGGTGGTTATAGAACCCGCCGAGGCATCTCATTTTTTGTCGAAGGCCGGAATCTAACCAACGAAATTTATGCGGCCACAACGGGTGTTATTGCGAATGCGAACGGCGCGGATTCCGCTCAGTTCTTGCCCGGTGACGGGCGCGCGATTTATAGCGGCATCGAATTTCGTTGGGGCTGAAGCTGAAATCAGGGGACAGGCCTTAAGGCCTGTCCCCTAAACGTGGGGATTTTAACAAAACCAAAATTAGGAGGAGAATGTATGAAAAGTAACAGGGTGATTATCGGGTTATTCCTTGGGATTTTTTTGGGTACGATCACACATGCCGAAGCGCATGAGAAACGTTTTGTCCAAAGCCGTTATCATTTTGTCGTCGGCTTTCTTAAGGAGCCGGCTTTTTCCGGAGAAATGAACGGCATCGATCTGCGGGTCTCGGACGCCGATTCCGGCGCGCCGGTCAAAGGTTTGGAATCAGCGCTCACGGCGGACGTCTGGACGCCGGAGCAAACCAAGGCCTTGAAACTGCCTTTGCGAGGCCGCTATGGTCAAGAAGGCGCTTATGGTGCGTATTTTTTACCGGCCCGGCCCGGAAAATACCACTTTCGCATTCATGGCGTGATCGATGGGGTTGCGATCGATGAAGCGTTTGTTTCCGGAAAAGAAACTTTTGCCGACGTTGAAGACTCCAATACGCTTGTTTTTCCGCCGCTTGCCGAATAAATGCGTTTTAACACTTGAAATTGGTTATTCCAATTTCAAGTGAGCACGAGTACTGTGAACCCGTAGAATAAAAAGTAACACAGTACTAGCATTCATCGCGTCCATTTTGTTATGATGGAAGCCAAGAACGCTGGAGTTTTTATGGAAAATGTTTTCCGTCATGTTCGGCAAAACGTCTTGCGGGGTCTTCTCGCGATCATTCCGCTCGCCCTTTCATTTATTGCCATCCGTTTTCTCTACATCCTTATCGACCAAAGAATCATGGGTTTTGTCAATCGCCTCTTGGGATTTCAAGTCCCCGGGCTTGGCATTTTGATTTTGATTGCGACCCTTTATTTGCTCGGATTGGTGGCCAGTAATGTGGTTGGAAAACAGCTGTTTTATGTGATGGATCGAATTTTTCACCGTATCCCGCTTGTCAAAACAATCTATCAAATTGGAAAACAGTTTGTCGCGGCCATTTCGAAGCCGGAAAAGAATATCTTTAAAAGGTGCGTGCTGGTACGCTTGAAAGACGGCATTTGGGTCCTCGCCTTTGTGACCGGCGAGATAGTCGATAAACAGGATCCGACACAAAAAGTGCTGGAAGTGTTTGTGCCCACGCCGCCCAACCCGGTTTCCGGTATGGTCTTTTTTGTTAAAGAAGCCGATGTGCGCGATCCGGGCTGGAATATTGACGATGCCATGCGCGTTGTCGTCTCATGCGGTATCCTTGGGCCGAAAGAAATAGAGTGATGCGTCCCAACCCGCATTTACTCGAACTGCACGCCTTTGTCTTCCTCACCCGTCTATCCCAAAAGTATGGGAAGCTGCTATCGCTCTTGACCATCCCGGAAACCGAGTGGAAGCTTTTTGCGGCCCAAGGTTTTGACCTGATTTGGCTGATGGGCGTGTGGCGTCGAAGTCCTGCGGCACGCGCACAAGCCCTACGGCAATTCCGTGAACATGGAGCCTACCGGAATGTGCTGCCCGACATTCAAGAGCAGGATATCCAAGGCTCGGCCTATGCAATTTATGATTATGCGCTCGATCCCTTTCTGGGGAAGCCGGAAGACTTGCAGGCGCTGCACGAGCGTCTGAACCGGCTTGGGCTGAAACTGATTCTCGATTTTGTTCCCAACCACTTGGCTTGGGACCATCCCTGGACTGCCGCGCATCCCGAATACTTTGTGCCGGGGGATAAGGCAGCACTCGCGCACCGGCCAGGATGGTTTTTTAAAACAGCGGCCGGGAAAATTCTGGCCCATGGCCGTGATCCTCACTTTCCACCCTGGGACGATACGGTCCAGATGCATTTTTTTTCGCCAGAAGCACGGAAGGCCCAGATTCAAGCGATGCAAAAAATTGCGGCAGATTGCGACGGCGTTCGTTGCGACATGGCAATGCTTGGGTTGAATGCGATTTTTCAGAAGGTATGGGGTGGGCAGCTCGCGGGAACCCGGGCGCCCGAAAAAGAGTTTTGGGACGAGCTGATTTCTGCAGTCAAAGCAAAACGTCCGGATTTTATTTTTATGGCGGAAGTGTACTGGGATCACGAGCGGGAGCTTCAGAGTTTGGGTTTTGACTATACCTATGACAAGATTTTTTATGACAAAATAAAACACGGTTCGGTTCAAGCCATCCGGGACCATTTGGCGGCGCCTCTTCCTTATCAAAACCGATGCGCGCGTTTTATTGAGAATCATGATGAACAAAGGTCTGTCACGGCCTTTGGCAAAGAAAAGGCCATGGCCGCGGCGGCTGTCATGGCGACGCTTCCGGGCTTGCGCTTTTTTCACGATGGGCAGATGGCCGGTAATAAAGTTCATATTCCGGTTCAGTTGAGCCGCGGTCCTGCGGAAACGCCTGATCGCGATATCGAAGACTTTTACCGGCGGTTGGGTGAGTTTATCAACGATCCCATCCTGCATACGGGCCAATGGCGGCTTTTGGAAGTTCCAGCCGTAGCGGCCAATCTGCTAGCCTGGGAGTGGGAAAAAGGGAATAAGCGATGCGTTGTTCTCACTAATTTCGGAAATTCTGTCTGCGAAGGGGAAGTCCATCTTTCTGACGGCAAGGAAAGAGTTTTGAAATTATCTCTCGCGCCTTGGGAGGTTCAACTGCTGCGCTTGCCGTCTTCAAAATAAGAAGCCTGCCATCCGATCTGATTCTCCGGACAATTGAAAATCGTAAACTAAAGCGCATTTCCCCGTCAGGGAAAAGAGGCTGTTATGGGGCCTTGATCCCCTCCCTGACATTCATTCGAGTTCCTTCCCGATTGAGACCAACCCGCGCTTTGTCTATTTTATCCTCCGATGGAACATGTCTCAAGGAGGTGGCACTATTCATAATTCACTATTCCAATATTTATGCGTCACGTAACGAAACTATCAACAAAAGTTAAAGGAGAAATAAAATGGGAACAAATAAGTATCTTTGGATTTTAGCCGTAAGTCTTCTATCAAACCCAGCGGGAGTATGGGCTGAAATGGTGCAAGGGCAGGTAACCGCCGTGGATACGCAAAATCGGACTTTGACCGTTCAAAAGGAGCCGCTCCCCGGAGAGAAGTTAGAAGAAATCAACCTTTCCGTACCGGAAGATGCCGGGTTGCATGGCATTGGGGCCTTCGATGAGGTTGGAGTAGGCGATGATATCCGGGCAGATGCCAATAAGCCGACTCTAGGAATTGGCTCGTGGCGAGCCAATTGGATTGAAAAATCAGCTGCTGCGGAACCGGTTGCTGCTGGCTCAGAATTCAACCAGACTTTGGAGCAAGCGGAGCAGGGTTTCGAACAGCATGACGCTGCGCCCGCGCCGCAATCGGGAACTAATTATGCCCAATACAGCGGACAAGCAGGTGAAGAAGACGGCAAGCCCTTGCAGGAAACCTCGATCGAAATGTAAGTGTAAAACGGCCTTTCGCCACAGGGCGAAAGGCCGTCCGGAAGCGGATTGCGAGGCTTTCCTGCGTGTTCAGAATGCCTTACAATCCGCTCGGGGATGCCCCGCATTCCTTGCCCTTCCCTGATCCTAGGGGCGCTTTTTCCCGACCCCCGCATGAATTCGTTACCTCTCGTTAAACAGGGGAAAGCCTGATCGATCCCGGTGGCAAAATATGTTTAGATAGCCCAAGTTTAAGATGAAAGCAGGGTTATGAAAATGTCAAACGACGAGAGTCAAATCAAAAAAGTTCTTATTGTGGATGATCACCCCATCGTGCGATGGGGGGTTGTGCGACTTTTGGCGGGAGAAAAAGATTTTTTTGTTTGCGGAGAAGCGGAAGATACGGATGAAGCTCTCGAAAAAATTGAGCAAACAAAACCCGATGTCGTAGTTCTGGATTTGTCATTAAAAAATAGCAGTGGCATTGATTTAATCAAGATCGCTAAAGGACGCTTCCATTATCCTTTTCATATGCTGGTGATGTCGATTTATGAAGAAGCGATTCTGGTAGAAAGAGCCATACGCGCGGGCGCGCGGGGTTATATCGTCAAGAGTGAAGCGTCCGAGCATCTCATTGCCGCTATCCGGAGCGTTTTGGATGGGAAATTTTATTTGAGCGAAAGAACAAAAGAAAAAACGCTCCGCAGCGAATTTTCGGGAGCGCACGACGACGCTATGTTTTCGTTAAGCGATAGGGAATTAGAAACTTTTCAATTAATCGGGGACGGCATGAGCACAACGGATATTGCCAAAAATCTGCATCTGAATATCAAAACGGTCGAAGGGTATCGCGCTAATATCCGCGAGAAGCTTGATTTGAGAGATAATATGACCCTCGTCCGGCGTGCCATGCTATGGGGGCGTGAGAGTCAAGCTGCATAGAAGTAGCCCTTGTTTTTCCCATACCGGCTGTTGAATTGAGCGTCCTTTCCTTCCCATTGGGCTGTGGTTCTACCATCGAGAGGGTTTTGTCCTGTCGGCCCTTCTTCCCATGCTTCCGTCCGGATGAGTTCGATATGGGCTTCCTCCTGGCGCAGAAGCTCGCCTGGATGGGCGGAGTCGCGGGATAGAATCGAATCATAAAGCCGGATTTCAGGTCGTTCATCCTGTTTTTCAGCGTGCAAGTGGATGCCATTGTTGTGGAAAGTACAAAAATAGCATTCGGCCTTTCCCGCGGTCCACAGGCCGGCTTCCGTACCGATTCCGCCGTGAGAAAAGGAATAGGAAGCGTTAACGTTTTGCAGGCGGGCAGAATGCCAAATGCGGATGTTGCGGCTATTCCGTAAGGCAACGATATTTTCAAGAACGGCATTTTTAGTCTTGATGTCAAAACCCGCATCCGCATTATCAAAGGCCGCACAGTCAATCCAGCGGATATCACGAGTCTGATTTTCTGCTTTGAACCCGTCACCATTCCAGTACTCTGAAACCGAATAGCGGTTGCGCCGCGATGTCGAGCCGCGGAATTCAATGCCGGAAGCCGGATTTTCAACATCAAACCCGACGGCGAAATCCCCGTCTAAATTCTCCGCATCCGCGTGCGAGTTTAGAACTTGGACTGCCGTGATGCCGTGCCCCATACGGATATGACGTTTTGAATACCGAATGCCCGTAATGTCTTCGAGCAGAATGGTCTTGGAAAGTTGTCCTTTTTTCACGGGACAGTTGCGTTCCGCGACACACTGCGGATGGCCGTCCAGATGGATATTTTGGCGGGTATCCTGAAAATGGAGGTGCCGGAATTCCAAGTGATGATTGCCGCCGTCGAGAGCCGTAATGCCCTTTTCTACGCGTCTGACATTGAAATTTTCAATTTGAATATGGCGGGCATTTTTGAGTATTTTGATCCACGTCTCGCCATGGGCGGCAGTTTCCAGAGAATAGGGAACAGGTCTTGAGCCTGTCATGAGGACGTGACCAACACCCATTAATTTTTTGAACGGCTTGCCGTTGTCCGGGCCATCCTTGGAACTTCCTAGGGTTAACCGCCAAAACGACTGGTTATCCACGCTGTATTCACCTTCCATCACATACATGGTTCCGGTCGCGCTGGTTTGATCCCAGCACTTTTGGGCGTTGCGGGTGCGGTTCTGCGCGGCATAGGCATTTTCAGCGCTGCTGCCGTCCTGGGAACCGGAACCGGTCACCGCAAGCCAGCAATCCGTCGCGTTTGCCTGTGTTGAAAGCCCAAGGGCTAAACAAAAAAAGGATGTGATTTTTAAAAAATTGCGCATAGTCATCAAGACGGCTCCTGCGGCATTATAAAAGAAAAAATTCTATTCGATTAGCCAAAAACAACGCGCCGGAACTTTAAGCGGTTCCCTTACACTGCTTGCGGTATTCAGCGGAGTAGTAAAGCAGGCTTCCTCCGATAGCCGGCACAGTGTGCCCAACATACACTGTTCGTTGGATTTAGAAATAAGGAGGCACGTATGAAAGTTGTGATCTTGGCAGGCGGGCGCGGAACGCGGATATGCGAAGAAACAGTATCGAAACCAAAGCCGATGGTGACGATCGGCGATATGCCGATTCTGTGGCATCTCATGAAAATATACTCGCACTATGGCCTTCATGATTTCATTATCTGCTTGGGTCATAAAGGCGAAATCATCAAGCGATTTTTTGAGGAATATGAATTGCGCATGTCGGATGTGACATTTGATATGCGCGAGGGGAAAATGAAGATTCACAGAAGAAATCAAGAACCTTGGTGTGTCACCTTGATCGATACGGGGCTTGATACCGGTACGGGCGGCAGGCTCAAACGCGTCCGTGAATATGTAAAATCGGAACCGTTCTTCTTTACCTATGGCGACGGGCTTAGCGATGTCAATATAGACCAACTCCTGCGGTATCACCGCAAACAAGGGAAGTTGGTGACCATGACGGTGAGCCGCCATACCAGCCGTTTTGGGGTCTTAAAACTGACAGGGGATAACGTGGATGAATTTGTGGAAAAGCCTGTCGTGGACGGCAGCTGGATGAATTCCGGATTTTTCGTGATGCAGCCTGAATTTCTGAATTTTATCGAAGGCGATCACACCATTTTAGAGAAGAACCCCATTAAAAAATTGGTCCAACAGAAGCAGCTGGCGGCTTTCAGGCATTCCGGATTTTTTCGCGGCATGGATTCCATGCGCGACAAAAATGAGCTGGAAGCCTTATGGGAAGCCAAGCTGGCACCTTGGAAAAAATGGGTTGATGGCAGTCATCATACGGCGGAATCTCAGGCCGTTCAGAATGGTCCTAACAATGGGCATGACAATCACAATGGGCATCACCATAACGGGCATCACCGGCAAACGCGGCGTTTGCGCGCCGCAAAAAAGATTTCCAGGATGGTTTCGACTCGTTGAGTCTATTTGGGAGTATGGCGATGAATCATTCTCACTCGGCTTTTAAAACAATTTTGGTGACGGGCAACATGGGGTATGTCGGGCCGCATGTCGTCCGGCGACTCGTTCGAAGCTATCCGAAGGCGAAATTGATTGGATTGGACGTTGGGTATTTTGCTCATTGTTTAACTTCAAGCGCTTTACTCCCCGAAACCCGAGTGAATGTTCAGCATTTTCTCGATATCCGTGATCTAAAACCGGAACTCCTGAAAGGCGTGGATGCCGTGGTCCATTTGGCGGCGCTTTCTAATGATGCCCTAGGGATGATGAGCGATAAAGTAACATTGGATGTGAATTTTCGCGCCAGTATCCGGCTAGCCCGCTGGTGCCGCGCGGCGGGCGTGCGGTCCTTCGTTTTTGCGTCCAGTTGCAGCGTCTACGGATTTTCTGAAAACGGCATTTGCTCTGAGAGTTCGCCCGTCCACCCTTTGACGGCCTACGCAAAGTCCAAAGTGATGGTCGAAGAAGGTTTGAAACCCTTGGCGGGAAAAGATTTTAAAATCACATGCCTGCGCTTTGCGACTGCCTGCGGGATGAGTGAGCGGCTGCGTCTGGATCTCGTGTTAAATCAATTGGTGCATTCGGCCATGCGCCAAAAACAAATTAAAGTCCTGAGCGATGGAACGCCTTGGCGTCCTTTAATCCATGTGCGGGATATGGCTGCGGCTATGGATTGGGCTTTAGGCCGTCCGGTTCAAGCCGGAGGCCCCTACCTGATTGTGAATGCGGGCGCAAATCAGGCGAATTATCAAGTGCGTGATCTTGCCTATGCCGTTCAAAAATGTTTTCCCGGTATCGAAGTTTCGATTAACGACCATGCTTTGCCGGACAAACGTTCTTACCGGGTTGCTTTTGACTTATTTAAAAAACTAGCGCCGCGGTATCAGCCCCAGATTAAACTTGAAGAAGCCATCGTGGATATTAAAAACGGGCTCGCCAGTTTGGAACCCCGCGATGTGGAGATTCGCGACGCATCACTTATCCGCATGAACGTACTCCAGGAACTCAACCATTTAAACTATTGCGGCCGGGGCGTCCGGCTGAGGAAATGCTATGCATAACACCAGCCCTGCAGATCTTTTTGAAAGAAAGGATACGGAAATTTTGAAACGGTCTTGCCGCTTTTGCAGCGGTTCTTTGGGGGATGCCTTCCTGGATTTGGGCAGCATGCCGCTGGCCAATGCTTATTTACGTCCGGAAGCCTTAGGACGTTCGGAACCATCCTATCCTTTGCGTGTGTTTGTTTGCCCGCAATGCTTTTTGACCCAACTTTCCGATTTTGAATCCCGTGAAACGCTGTTTAATGATCATTATGCGTATTTTTCCTCCTGCTCGACCAGTTGGTTGGATCACGCCAGTCGTTATGTGAATGAAACCGTGGAACGTTTTCATCTGAACAGTTCGCATCAGGTGATTGAAATCGCTTCCAATGACGGTTATCTGCTGCAATATTTTCAGCAGAAGGGTATTGCGGTGCTGGGCGTGGAGCCTTCGGCCAACGTTGCCCAGGCGGCGTTGCAGAAAGGGATTCCGACCGTGATGGAATTTTTCGGCGTCCAAACCGCGAACGACTTGATTTCCCAAGGGAAACAAGCCGATTTGTTGATCGGCAATAATGTCTTAGCCCATGTCCCGGATCCGCATGATCTGGTGGGCGGCATTAAGCGCATTCTTAAACCTACCGGCATTGTAACCATGGAATTCCCGCATTTATTGCGGCTGATTGAAAATAATCAATTTGATACGATTTACCATGAACATTTCAGCTATTTTACTTTGCATGCCGTGGAGCAGCTCTTCAAACGGCATGGCCTCACGATTTTCGACGTCAAAAGCCTGCCGACGCACGGCGGTTCGATCCGGATTTATGCGCATCATGCCGAGAGCGGTTTCAGGCCCACCGAGAGTGTGAAGAAATTAAAGGATGAGGAGAACGCCAAAGGCGTCGAAACGCAGGAGTTTTATCAGAAATTCTCGAACGATGTTTTGAGTGTGAAAAAGAAACTTCTGGTTTTTTTAAATGCAGCGCGGCGGGAGGGAAAAATCGTGGCGGGGTACGGCGCGCCGGCAAAGGCCAACACCTTTTTCAATTTTTGCGGCATCACCGCGGAAGATGTCGCATTTACGGTCGATGTCAGTCCGGCCAAACAAGGTTATTATTTGCCCGGCAGCCGGATTCCCATTTTTCCACCCGACCGCATTCGCAGCTTGAAGCCCGATTACCTTCTGATCCTGCCCTGGAATCTTCGAGAAGAAATCCAAACCCAAATGGCCTATATCCGCGAATGGGGCGGGCGTTTTGCCGTGGCCATTCCCCGCCTCGAGGTATGGTGAGATGATTTACCGTGAAACCGAGCTTCATGGTGTTTTTTTGATTGAGCCGGAGTTGAAACGGGATGAACGCGGATTTTTTATGCGCTTGTGGTGCCGCGCGGAATTTGAAAAGCGCGGTCTGCAAAAATCATTCAGCCAATACAGTCTGGCCTCCAATGAAAAAAAAGGAACCTTGCGCGGCATGCATTTTCAGCGGCCGCCTTTTCAGGAAGTCAAACTTATCCATTGTATTCAGGGCGCCATTTATGATGTGGTGATCGATTTGCGGCAAGCATCTCCAACGTACAAAAGGTGGTTTGCTGCAGAACTGAGTCATGATAACCGTCAAATGCTTTATATCCCGGAGGGTTGCGCCCACGGCTATCAAACGCTTCAGGACCATACGGAAGTGGTTTATCAAATCAGCATGCCGTACGAGCGGGAAGCAGGCGCGGGTATCCGGTGGAATGATCCGGCTTTTAACATCCCATGGCCTGAAGTCCCGGAGCGGACGATTTCCCAACGCGACTCGGTCTGGCCGGATTTTAATGCGAGCTATGCCGTCCAAGCGCATTAGTTGAAAGAAAAACGATGTTTCCATTTTCAGCTTTGACGCAAAGAGCCAAAGAAAATAATCCCATACGGGTCGGAATTGTGGGGGCCGGCTTTCTAGGTGCCGGCATTATTCGCCAAGTGATACAAACGCCGGGTATGCGGCTTATGGTGGTGTCCAACCGTACGACGGAAAGGGCGGTCGCCGCTTTGACAGAGTCAGGCATCGAGGCAGCGGCCATCCGTGTTTGCCAGGACCAAAAGCAAGCCTGCAAAGCGCTGGAAGACGGATTCTACGTTGTCACGCCGCATTCGATTTTACCGTGCGAATTTAAGGACGTGGAAGTCGTGGTGGAGACAACGGGGGAGGCCCTTTTTGGCACGCATGCGGCTTTGAAATCCATTGAGGCCAAGAAGCATTTTGTGGCCTCGAATGCTGAAGTGCAAGCCACGGTAGGCGCTATCCTAAAGCATCGTGCCGATGCGGCCGGCGTTCTCTATAGCGATATCGATGGGGATCAGCCAGGAATCCTTAAAAAATTATATGATTCCTGTGTCGGTTTAGGTTTCCGGCCGCAAGTCGCCGGGAATTGCAAAGGACTGCTTAAACGCTACGCGACGCCGGAAACTCAAGCGGATTATGCCAAAGCCAACGGGATTCAACCGTGGATTGCTACGGCCGCAGCCGACGGGACCAAACTCAATATGGAAATGTGCCTCGTGGCGAATGCCACCGGCATGAAACCGGATGTTAGCGGCATGATAGGCGTTCAAACATCGCTGGAAAATATTTTGAATGATTTTAGACAATTAGGTCTCTTGGAGGGAATGCCCAGAGTCGAATTTACGTTGGGAATTCCCATGGGCGTATTTGTGATTGCCCACCGGGAAGATCCTCATGTTCAAGCCGAGATGCGCTATTTTAAAATGGGGGATGGTCCCCATTATGTTTTTTTTCATCCGTACGTTTTATGCCACTATGACGCTGTTCCTTCCATCGCCGGCAGCATTCTTTCCCGGGAAGCGGTGATTGCGCCCTTGGCGGGGCCGCCGGGCACAGAAGTCATCGCATTTGCCAAAAGGGAGCTTGCTTCGGGGCAGCAGATTGACGGCATCGGCGGCTATGACAGCTATGGCTTGCTTGTGGACGGCGAAGAGGCGCGGGAAAAGGGTTATCTGCCGATAGGATTATGCCAATACGCGCGCTTAAACGATTCCGTGAATCAAGATGAACCGATTGGATTACATCAAATCGAATGGACCGAAGACAATGAATTACTGGCGTTGTGGCACGAACAACGGCAGATGCAAAAAGAAGTTATTTCCGAAAATCTCCAGCGTTAATCATTTCTTACATTGCCGCGCATTTTCTCTTTTCCTTGTCCAGATGTCATGTGCAACACAGGCGCATTCTAGTCCTTATTCCGGCGTTAGTATCCAGATGATTCCCTGATTTTAGGCATGGGAAACCCTGAATCCTTTTCTCTTTTCCCCGACACAAAGAAGCTCTTTCCCCGATTAACCGGAAGCGTTTCCTCATGCATGATGGCATCTCAAGAAATGAGAGCTGAAATTAAAATGAATCATGAAAAAACGCTTCACCATGAAGAGGAACGCCTGCAACTCTTAGACACTATGCAAGAGTTGGTTTGCATATTTCAAATGTCTGGAAATTTTGTTTATGCGAACCGTTTATGGCTTCAGGAATTGGGGTATGCCATAGAGGATCTGAGGGGCAATGCTTTCCCGTTAGTTTTAGACCGGCAGGAATTATCAAAATGGAAAAAAATAAAACAGCGCTTAAAAAGTGAAAGTTTTGCCTATGTCACCTTTACGTTTCGGACCAAAAAAAATGAAAGCCTGTATGTTTGCGGAAGCCTCACGCTGATTTCCGGTGCTGACGGCATGCCGCAGGTGATGGGGGTTTTTCACAATGCCGCTGTTTTTTTAAGCGAACGGCGGGATTGGGAACGGTTTTTTTCATTGGCAGGGGATTTGTTATGTGTCTTTGACATGAAAGGACGTTTTTGCCGGGTTAATCCTGCTTTTGAAAGCGTTTTGGGATATACCGAAGAGGATCTCATCGGGCGGCCTTTGATGGGATATATCCATTCCGACGATTGGATTAGTACCAAAAAAAAATATTCGCAAATTTTGAAAGGACAATTGCAGACCACATTTGAAAACCGGTTCCGGTGCATGGACGGAACCTATAAGTGGCTATCGTTGACAGCCTACGCCTTCCTGTCAGAAGGGGTTTTCTATGTCGTGGCACAGGATATTACCGAGGAACGCAATGCCAAGGAGAGGCTCAAGCAGATGGCTTTTACGGATGATTTGACCAGCCTCTTAAATCGCCGGGGATTTTATTTTTTTGCGAATAAACTTGTCCAGCTTGCTGTGCGGGAGAAAAAATATTTTCTTTTAATGCTCGCGGATCTGGACGCTTTAAAAGCGATCAACGATCAATATGGCCATTCCGAAGGGGACGCGGCGCTTGTGCGCAGCGCCTGGATTTTAAAAGGAAGGTTTCGCGTTTCTGATATTGTGGGCCGGATCGGGGGCGATGAATTTGCCGCGGCATTAATCCTGGATGAGCTCCCGGATCTCCAAAAGCTCGGCCAGGAACTAGACCGCCTGGTTCAGGAAAGCCGGCTGCTTGATGCGTTTCCTTACGAGCCGCCTACTTTTAGTATAGGCTTTTCGTACGCTCACATTGGGCATCGTCTCACACTCGAAGATATGTTCGAAGAAGCCGACCGGATGATGTATCAAGAAAAATCAACCAAACAGCGTCTCCGAACCGCATGAAGACACTCATGCTTTCCCTCACAGCCATTCCGAACATAGTTTTACAACATTTTGAAGGAAGGCCTGATGTGCGGGATCCACGCGTCCCTGTAGATTATGACTCGAGGCTGAAATGATAAAAGGAATCGTTAAGTGGTTTAACAATACAATGAAATATGGATTCGTTCTCGCGGAAGACGGTAAGGAGTATTTCGTGCATTTTTCCGAAATTATGCTGGACGGGTATAAAACGTTGAAACGCGGTGAGGCGGTTCAATTTGAAGTGGAAGAAACCCCCAAAGGGGTGAAAGCAGTTCATGTTGAAAGACTAGCCGTCGCTGAGCCGGTACATGTGAAACACGGTGAAAAAGCCGAAAATAACAAATTCCAAGAGAAGTACCGGCGCACGGCTTGAGTTGATTTAGCCGGTTGCATTTATTTAATTTTTAAAAGGATGTTGGGTATGGCAGCTAAAAATCAAAATGGATATTTTGTGAGTAACCCTGTAAAATCGAGCCGAATTTCTGAGCTGGGCGCTTGTAAGGAAAACCCTGACAAGGCATTCAGTATTTGTCCGACATACCAAGCTAGAGGTGTCGGGCATATTCAGAAATCTTTCAGGCTGGACGATCATTATTTGAACGGGTTACTAACACAAGGAGCGCCTAGCATGCCTACTCAAAGAAGTCAGCTTCTCGCGAAATTTTTCGTTGTATTTTTCATGACCATAACTTGGTGCACATTGTCCTGGGCCGTTTATCCTCCCGAGCCTCAATCCGGAGGCAGGTTTTTTAGTTCGAAAGGCACCAAGGGGGCGCAAGAATACAGATACCTAGGACGCACGGGTGTTCTCCGCGATTACGAGGATTATTATTATGGAAAAGGCCTCAAACATGAAATCTTCAATGTCCGGCCCTATCTTTCCTATACGGGCGATTGGGACTCGAATGTCTTTTTAACGGATGACGATGAAGCTTCCGATTATATCAGCCGCTTAAATTGGGGGGCGGACGGTGAAATGGTGATGGAAGAGGGCAAGTATGTTTTGTCCTCGGGTATCCATAGCGAATCCGAGTGGTTTGCCCAGCATGGGGATGAAAACCATACGGATTGGGTTTATCAATTGGGCGGAGAAATGAACTTTACCCATTTCCAAGTCAAAGTTTTTGAGGAATTTCAAAGAACCGTCAATCGCGCGGGAACGGAATTGACCAACCGCCTGGCGCGTAATGAGAATTATTTGTCCGGTTTAATCACGATACCGTTCGGACAATTCTTCCACGAGACTGAAGTCAGCCACTATAAATTAGAATTTCGAGACCCCGTTTTGGATCTTTTTGACCGGCAGGAATTTCGTGTTGTCCCGCGTCTGGGTATGGACGTCGGCGACCGGACCCAAGCCTTGGTGGAATACGATATCACCAACATTAATTATGATTCGAGTGAAGACCGGAATGGCGACGCGCATCAGGTGGCGTTGGGCGCTCGCGGTTTTCTTGGTGAAGGCGATCTAGTGACGTATCAGGCATGGGCCGGATGGCAAGTCCGCAATTACGATTCGGATGCACGTGACGATTTTAGCGGCTTTGTTTTCAGAAGCAATGTCGAATACCGACGCTCCGAACTTTCAAAGTTTTATTTGGAAGCCAACCGCCGGCCGGTGGAATCGGTTAGTACGACGAACAGTTATATTGTGCGCAATGAAGTAGCCGCGCGCTGGAGAAGGCAGATCACCGAGAAATTAGGCGGGGAACTTCAAGGCTTTGTTGGCTTTGATGATTATTCAAACGGCCGGCTGGATTTTTATTGGGAGCCGGGAACAAGACTTGACTATCTTTTGCCAGGTAATGTCGCCCATTTATTTACGGAGTATCGATATACGGGCCGGCATTCGGATGCCTCAAACAGTGATTACATGAGACATCTGGTGAGTTTCGGGATTCGCTTCGAAGTGTAGTAACGCATTACCGCCTGCGTGTCAAACACGCAGGCGGGCGAAGAAGCCCCGTTCTCCCTGGCACGATTTAAGAAAGAGGAGGCTAGACCATGGAGAACACAAAGTCCTTAATACAGATTTTAAGAAAACTGGGGCTGGCAGCGATTGTTGTATGGCTTGCCGGTACCTCGAGTCTTCCTTCCGCATCGTCCGAAATGGGCGAAGGCGGAACGGCTTATCACATCGGACCCCAAAATCTTCTTCAGATCAAAATCCTCGGCCAAAAAGCATTGCAGCAAACTTTCAGGGTCGATGACTTCGGTTATATCACCTATCCTTTGGTGGGACGTATCCGGTTGGCGGGCTATACGGTTGCCGAGGCGGAAGATATCATGCAAAACGTCCTTAAAGATGATTACATCCGTAATCCTCACATCACAATATTTATTCGGGAACACAGCCGGTATTCCGTCCTAGGGGAAGTGCGGAATCCTGGCAATTATGAAATCATCGGGAAAGTTTCACTTGTCGAAGCGATTTCAATCGCGGGAGGCTTTACGCCCGTCGCCGATGAAAAGAAAATCCGTGTTATCCGGAAAAATGAAGGCGGCGAGCAAAGCCTGATCATTAATGTCCAGGATATTATGGACGGGAAACAAAAGAATGATGCTGCCGTCGAAGCCGGAGACATCATCAACGTTCCCAAGAGTTTCTTCTAACCATGGCTACCAAAACTCATTCTCAAGAGACAATGACGATGGCGAACCAGCAGACGCTGGATTTTCAGCACGGCACCCATCTTAGAGATTATTGGAAGATCGTTCTTCGCCGCAAATGGATCGTGATCGGATTTTGTTTTCTCACAACTACCGCGGTAGGCCTGATGAGTTTTTTCACGATGCCGCTTTACCAGGCCTCGGCGACCATCGTGATCGAAAGTGAATCGGACGTTCTCAATCCGTCCCAGGACAGTTCGCGCGGCCTGAGCTATGATGTTTTTGAAAATTATATTAAGACCCAAATCTCTCTTATCCTTTCAAGGAGCGTTGCCGGCAAAGTTTTTGAGGAAATGCACCTGGGCGAGCTGCCACGCTACCAGCGGGAGCCGCATCCTGTAAAAAGGCGGTTGAACGCCTGGTGGGACCAATTCGCCGCGATTTTCTCAACGCCGGCTCCAGGATCGGGGAAACCCGACGCGTTCAATTTATTTTTAAAGGATATGAGTCTCCAGCGGATTCAAGGCACGCGGGCCTTAATAATTTCAGTTTATAATCCGGATGCACAAATGGCGGCGGATATTGCGAATGCGGTCGCGGAACGATATGCGCGCGATAACCTGATGCGAAGGGCGCTGCGTTTTATCCGTAATCAACGCATGTCGACGCTCAATGCCGATTATCTCAGGCTCAAATCCCACTATGATACGCTGGTGAATCAATACGGCCCCAAACACCACGAAGTCATCCTATTAAAAGATGAAATCCGTGCTTTGGCAGAACGCATTGAGCAAGAGCAATTTCAGAATAAGACCCTGGAAAATTCGGTCATGGCCGGGGTTGCGTCTGATACTCTTCCGAAAGAGGAAGAGGCAAGATTGCTGGAGGACATTCTTCATAAAATACAGGAAACCTCGGTGCTTTCCAGTTCGCAAATGAGCAACATTGCCGTTGCGGATCCGGCGGTGCCTTCCGCGGACTATGCGCTGCCGCAAAAAAAACAGGATATTCTGTTTGGCTTCTTCGTGGGGTTAGCGATCGGCATTTTTCTGGCCTTTTTCGTCGATTACCTGGACGATACGATCAAGAATGACGAAGACCTTAAACGATTAATCGGGAATGAAACCTATATGGGGGCCATTCCTTTTGATGCCCGGGTGAAAGGCTTTCATAAAATCGCCAAAGTGGACAAGATTGTGCTTCAGCGGCCATTATCGGGAACGGCGGAAGCCTACCGGCTCATCCGGCTTCAGCTCCAATGGCTGTCGCAGAAGGAATATGGCTTCAAAGATATTGCCGTCGTGAGTTCTCTCCCGGATGAAGGTAAAAGTACGATTGCTTCCAACCTTGCGATTTCCTTTTCGCAGCTGGATCAGAGGGTTCTTT
>ORMF010272156.1_pt1 | contig 22605 bp, 19 predicted proteins | sample 1779871 | NCBI WGS metagenome assembly ORMF01 (sample SAMEA104232316, study PRJEB22302) | groundwater metagenome | biome: forest; feature: aquifer; material: groundwater | place: USA | collected 2011-08-07 | depth 5.4 m | reverse complement strand
GCCGTCGATCTTGACCTCGGTGCCGGACCACTTGCCGAACAGCACCCGGTCGCCCTTCTTGACGTCGAGGGGGACGAGCTTGCCCTGCTCGTCGCGGGCGCCCGGGCCCACAGCGATGATCTCGCCCTGCATGGGCTTTTCCTTGGCGGTATCGGGGATGATGATGCCGCCGGCGGTCTTGGTGTCTTCTTCGATGCGGCGCACGACCACGCGGTCGTGCAGGGGGCGAAACTTCATGGCTTCTACCTCACTGTTCTAGAACCCGAATTTCCGATTGCAGCGGGAGGGGAGAAATGCGCCAACCCGCCATTCGATGAGCGCGGACCCGCCGAACGGCCCTTGGGGCCGGGGTCCGCGCGTCGGCGTTGGTATTAGGAAGGGCTGTTAGCAGTGTCAAGAGGAGAGTGCTAAATGCGGCAGTAGGCAGTAGGCAATCGGCAGTGGGTAGGAACAGGCGAAAGATCGCTATTGCCGACTGCCGACTGCCCACTGCCTGTTTAGGCTGTGGGAGTTATGCAACCCATCGCGCGCGAATCTCGAATAGCTTTGCGGGATGTGTCGCGTGCCAGCGCGGTGAGGGTGACCGCCTATGACTGCTTTGACCGATCGCGACTTTCGCGCCCAGCTGATGGGCTTCAGTTTGACGACCGCCGAGATCCTCTACCGCATGCCGGATCATCCCTCGCTGCTGCAGAGCTTCATCTGGCAGGAGTACGACGTGCATCCCCGTTTCCCGCGCCTCAAGACCTTTCTCGACTTTTGGTCGCGTAACCTCGAGGGCAAGCTCTACCGCGTGACGGTGGCGCACAAGAAGCTGATCACGCCCGCCGAGCTGCGGCTGGTCGACGGCGAGTTGCGCGTGCACTGACGCCTACCTGCGCGTAGAGGCATGGCAGCGCCCGAATCGCGCTAAGCACGGGCGTGCCAAGCAACGCCCGGCATTTCATGGCCTCATCCAACCGGCAGCCCAGCCTCACGCCGCGCGTAGTCGCCTCGATCGAGGAGGCGATCGCCGCGAGACGCGCGCCGAAGGGCAGCGAGGCCGGCGATCGCCCGGCCGAGCAGCTGCTCGGTGCCATGCGCACCGTCAAGGCCGCCCGCTTCAACGCGGCCGAGCGGCTCGAGCGCAAGCATATCGTGTCGCTGTTCGCCATGTCGATGGTGTCGCTCTATTTCGTCGGCCTTTCGGTGTGGCAGGCCGTCTATGCCCAGCAGCTCGATGCCGCAGCCAACCGGCTCGTCACGCTGGTGTCGATCATGTCGTCGGTGTTCACGCTGGTGCTGGCCCTCATCGAGGCGATGAACGACTACAAGATGAAGGCGCATCACATGCACGCCTGCGCGCTGGCCGTGAACGACCTCTACCACGAGTTCAAGCTGATGCGCGGCGCCGATGCCGCCCTCGCGCAGGAGTTCCGCCGCCGCTACAACGAGGCGGTGCGCAGCTGCCCTTTCAATCACGCGCGCGTCGATTACCTGATGGCGCGGACCGAGCCAGATGTGCCGTGGCGGGAGAAGGCCTGGGCGCGGCTGCGCTACGCGATCGACGTCTATGCGGTCTACGGGCTCTGCCTGATCCTGCCGCCGCTGGTGCTGGTGCTGTTCCGGTGATGGCAGCCGCGGGGGTCAGACCCGTCGCCTTGAGCGTTGCATATTCTCTGAGACGTTAGCGCGAGGAGTCTGACCCCCGCTCCCTACATCCCCTCCGCCACGGGGTTGCCCTTGTCGTCGAGGTGGGCGATGCGGACCATGTTGGTGGTACCGGGGGAGCCGAGCGGCACGCCGGCGACGATGATGACGCCCTCGCCGGCCTTGGCGAAGCCCTCGTCGAAGGCAATGCGGCAGGCCTTGCGCACCATCGCCGCCTGGTTCTCGGGATCGCTGGTGAGCACGCAGTGCAGGCCCCAGACGAGGGCGAGCTTGCGCGCCGTCGCCAGCACCGGCGAGAGGCCGATCACCGGCAGGCCCGGCCGCTCGCGCGCGACGCGCAGCGCGGTCGAGCCGGTGGCCGTGTAGCAGATGATGGCGGCGAGTTTGAGCGTGTCGGCCACGGTGTGGGCGGCGGCGGCGATGGCGTCGGCGGCGGTCGCCTGGGGCGGTGTGCGCGTTGCGTGCACAATAGCGCCGTAGCTCGGGTCGTTCTCGGCCTCGGCTGCAATGCGGTCCATCATGCGGATCGCCTCGATCGGGTACTTGCCGACGGCTGACTCGGCCGAGAGCATCACCGCGTCCGCCCCGTCGAACACGGCTGTGGCCACGTCCGACACCTCCGCTCTGGTCGGCACTGGGGAGGAGATCATGCTCTCCAGCATCTGCGTGGCCACCACCACCGGCTTGCCGGCGGCGCGCGATTTGCCCACGATCTGCTTCTGCAGCCCCGGCACCCGCTCCACGGGCAACTCGACGCCGAGATCGCCGCGCGCCACCATCAGCCCATCCGAATGGGCGATGACGCTGTCGAGGTCGGTGATGGCCGCGGGCTTCTCGATCTTGGACATCAGCCAGGCGGCTTGGCCCACCAGCTCGCGCGCTGCCTTCACGTCCTCGCCGCGCTGCACGAACGACAAGGCGACCCAGTCGACGCCGAGCCTCAGGACGAAATCGAGGTCCGCCTTGTCCTTGTCGGTGAGCGGCCCGATCGGCAGCACCGTGTCGGGCAGGCTGATGCCCTTGCGGCTCGCCAGCGTGCCGCCGACCAGCACGGTGGCATCGATGCTGGAGGCGCTCTTTCCGGTCACGCGCATGCGCACCTTGCCGTCGTCGAGCAGCAGCGTGTGCCCGGGCTCGACGGCCTCGAAGATCTGCGGATGCGGCAGGAACACACGGCTCGGGCCGCCGGCGCTTTCGGTTCGGTCGAAGCGGTAGTTGGTGCCTTCCGGCAGTGCGGCGCTGCCGCCGCCAATCTCGCCGACGCGGAATTTGGGTCCCTGCAGGTCGGCGAGAATGCCGATCGGCCGCCCGAACTTGGCCTCTGCCGTACGCAGGGCCCTGTGCACCTTCTTCGCCAGGTCGAAGGAGGAGTGGCTCATGTTGATGCGGAAGACGTCGACCCCGGCCTCGAACAGGCGCTCGATCATCTCAGGGGCGTACGACGCAGGTCCGAGGGTAGCAACGATCTTGACGCGCCTCGTGCGTCTCATTTGGGTTTTGCGCCCCCTTCGCTGGGATCGGTCAGGCGAATGGTCCAGTCCTTGGCTTCCTGAGTGTCCACCTCGAAGAAGCCGGTGCCCTTATAGCCGCGTCTGCCGCAGTCCTGAACCCCCCGGATGGTGAATGTCTTGTCGGCCGTGCACATGACGGACCTGCCGGCCCATTCGCCGCCGCGGTCGTAGTCGATGGCGTGGATGTAGTAGAAGCGGCTCGACAGCGCCCCCTTGTAGAGCGTCTCGCAAGTCTGCGCGGAGATGTTCCACCAGCCTTCGGTGGTCCAGCCGCTGGGGTCCTGATAGCCGATGGCGACGCCGATGCGGCTCGAGGTCGTGTTGCACAGCTTGAGGTCCGCATGGGCCGGGTTCGCGAGCAGGACGAACACCACAGACATGACGCAGGTGGCGGCGCTGGGTCCGAGCCGGAGCGTGCGACTGGTCGGCAATGCGGGCATAGGCTCAGGGGCTCGGCTCAAGGGTCGACCAGGATGACGCGAAAGTCGTTGACGTTGGTGTGAGTGGGACCACGCACGATGAGCCCTCCGGCGCCCTCGAAGAAGCTCGTCGCATCGTTAGTATCGAGGAACTTCTGGGCATCGAGGTGACGCACGCCGGATAGCGTTGTCGCATCGATGATGGCGCCCGCCGGGTCCGTGACCCTGCCTTCGCCGCCATCGATGCCGTCGGTGTCGGCCGCCAGTGCGGATATCCCCTCGGCGCGGTCGAGCGCGAGCGCCAGCGCCAGCGCCAGCGCGTATTCTTGGTTGCGGCCGCCGCGTCCTTCCCTGTTGCGGACAGTGACGGAAAGCTCGCCGCCGCTGAGGATGGCGGCCCTGCGCCCCGCGGCCTGGGCCTCGCGCGCCAATTTGGCGTGGGCTGCGGCCACCTCGCGCGCCTCGCCGGTCACGGCATCGCCCAGATCGATGACTTCGTAGCCCTGGCGCCGTGCGAGCGCGGCGGCGGCGGCCAACGCGGCAGCGGGCGTGGCAATGATGCGATACTCGGCGCTGGCGAAGGCGGGATCGCCCGGCTTGGGCGTCTCGTTGGCGGGATCGGCGAGCGCGGCTGCGACCGCCGGCGGCAGCGTCAGCCCCAAGGCCTCCATGGCCGGCCGGCGGCGGTCGAGCACGGCCCTAGCGTCGGCCAACGTCGTGGGATCGGGGACGGTCGGGCCCGAGCCGATGGTCGCGGGATCGTCGCCCGGCACGTCGGAGATGGCGAGCGTCAGCACGGGCGCGCGCGTGGCCTTGCGCAGGCGCCCGCCCTTGATGCGCGAGACGTGACGGCGCACCGTGTTCATCTCGTGGATGTCGGCGCCGCACTTCAAGAGCCCGCGCGTCAGGTCGGTCTTGGCTTCGAGCGTGAGGCCGGCTGCGGGCGCGGCCCACAGCGCCGAGGCCCCTCCGGAAAGCAGCACCAGCACCAGATCGCGCTCCCTGGCCGCCGCCACCAGCGCCAGCGCCCGCTCGGCCGCGCGCACGCTGGCCTCGTCCGGCGTCGGGTGCCGCGCCGAGACGATCTCGATGACCATCCGGCGAGCAACGGCGAGCGCCTCGGGGGTGCCGTGCGGGGCCGTGGTGAAGCCGGTGACGCGATCAATGGCGCCGGCGCTGCGGTAGTGCGTCTCGGCCGCGACGGCCATGGCGGCTGCGGCCTTGCCGGCGCCTACAACGAAGAGGCGCCCCTCCTCGGGCGGCGGCGGCAGATGTGGCGGCAGGCACACGTCGGGGTGGGCCGCAGCCACGGCTGCGTCGTAGAGCGCCAGCAATCTGGCTCGCGTCTCGGACTGGGCTTGGGCAGCGGCCATGGATCGCGGAAGGTATTTCCCCGGTTGCGGGCCCATTTGCAGGCGCTCTCGCCTGAGCGTCAAGCCGACCTGGCGCTCGCATCGTGGCTTTGCGAGGTCCCTGAGGGCAACTATAGTCGGCCAATGCCTCATGACGCACTGCGCGCGCGAGAGATCCGCGCCGAGGAGCACGACAGCTATTCAATTCTCGCGGGCCGTGCCGATGCCGGCCTGATCCTTCTGTGCGACCATGCCGGCAATGCCATCCCGGCGGCCTACGGCAGCTTGGGGCTGCCGCCCGAGCAGCTCAAGCGCCACATCGCCTACGACATCGGCGCCGCGCCGGTGACGCGCGCGCTTGCCGAGGCGCTCGGCGCCCCCGCCGTGATGACGCGCTACTCGCGGCTGCTGATCGATCCCAACCGCGGCGCCGACGACCCCACGCTGATCATGCGACTCTCCGACGGCGCCGTGATCGAGGGCAACCGCCGCCTTGACGACGCCGAGCGCGAGACGCGCACCCGCCTCTACTACGCGCCCTATCACCGCGCCATCGCCGCGGTCATCGACCAGTGCCTGGCCAGCGGCGTGCCGCCGCGCATCTTGTCGATCCACTCCTTCACCGAGAGCTGGAAGGAGCGCCCGCGGCCGTGGCACGTGGGCGTGCTGTGGGACAGGGACCTACGGCTGGCGGGACCGCTGCTCGAGGGCTTCTACGCCGAGGGCGATCTCATCGTCGGCGACAACGAGCCCTATTCGGGCCAGCTCGAGGGCGACTGCCTGTGGCAGCACGCCACCTGCCGCGGCCTCGCCAACGCGCTGATCGAGATCCGCCAGGACCTGATCCGCGATGCGGCCGGGCAGGCGGCCTGGGCGGCGCGGCTTTGCCGTATTGTAAAAACGGTGCTGAACGATATATCGAGCCGGCCAGCGCTGCCCAGGGCTGTCGGCGTGTCGCCGCGCGTGCAGCGAGCGCGCATGAATGGAGATGGGGCCATGACCAAGATCGACAATCAGCTCGTGACCGAGCTCGAGGCGGCGGCCTTCCGGCGGCTCGTCGAGCACCTGCGCGAGCGCTCGGACGTGCAGAACATCGATTTGATGAACCTCGCCGGCTTCTGCCGCAACTGCCTCGCCAACTGGTACCAGGAGGCGGCCAACGCCAAGGGCCTGGAGCTGACCAAGGAGGGCGCCCGCGAGGTGGTCTACGGCATGCCCTACAAGGACTGGCAGGCCAGGCACCAGCGCGAGGCCAGCGCCGCGCAGCAGGCGGCGTTCGTGAAGGCCAAGCCGCACCACAATTGAGCCATCGCCGATGCACATGCAGATCATGTCCCCGGGCCCCGATCTCCAAGCATGCTCGCGGCAAGTGGCTACAAAATAACGGCGCATCACTGCGGCGACTTCCGTCCGCCTTTGATATGCCGCCGCAACCGTCTCGAGGTCGGTGTGTTGGGTAAGATTGCGCATTCTAGCTCGAACCAATCCAACAATAACTGGCACGTTATGCCACAACAATCACGAACCCTGTCTATCGCCGTCTCGCTGCTCGCACCGTGATCAAGAAGATGGATATTATGCTTTCCATGTTTCATTCCGATGTCCGCCGCGAGATCAAATACCAGAATATGCTCTTCCCCGAATCTAAAAGGCTTCCTAAAAAATAATCTGGAAAAAACCTTATATATATGTCTATCGAACCCCGATAAATTCGCGTCGTTCCCCATTGTGTAGCCAATCACAAATGCTTCATCCTGCAATGACAGTCCTCGACCCAGTATGATGTGGATCGCATCATGGTCCCTGAGATAAGTCGCGCCGGGCAAATGAAACGGAGATTGTGGGTTCTCCAGAAATCGAATGACCGCCGGAATCTTTGTGACCGGTGATTTAGGCAACGTCAGCAACCCTGCTGCCAGTGGCATGGAAGGATCCAAATCGTATGGATCCCAATCGTACCAGGCAATGTCCGGTTTTGAAGGGAAGGCGTCTGACGTTGCCATAAACCTCAAATATCCACCCAGAAAACAGCCTTACTCAACTCTGACCGATGTGTGTAGCGATAGCGAAGTAATATCTGTTGATCCCTCGCCACCTCGATCGGTTTCTGAAGCGGTATAATAGTGTAGGGCATGAGAGTGTCAGTGGAAAAAAAGCACACCTTTGGAGCCAAATCCACAATAGACGACAGGCGCACGCAATTCACAATCCCATCCATAAGGGCCACGAATCTAATCGATGCCTCCATGCGGTCTGGCAGCTCGCCATCGGTGAATTCCAGTGACGATGCAATTTCTGAAGTCGTGATCACGCTTGGTGATCGCACTCCTGTAAATTGAGTAATGGGTGACGGGATTTGCACTAGGTCATTGCCAAACGGGAAGTGCCCAAGTTCTGCCAGATTCACCACCCGGCGAGGAATCAATACACCTCCGGGAGCCAAAAACCGTTGGCGAGCCTCGCGGACAACAGGCACCTGGGGCTCTGTTATCATCCACGTCGATAGCATCTCGCACAAAATAACGTCGAACCGTTCTTCTCCCAATTGCACCTCAAACGCACTGCCTTCGTGCAGCCGAACATTTCCTGCGAGTTCGTTCTGCAATGCGGACTTGGCAACCTGAGCAATTGTCAAATCCTGCTCAACTCCGACCACTGTATGAAAACGCGGGGAGGCATATTTAAGGAAGAGGCCGGAGCCCGACCCAAGCTCCAGGAATCGCCGAGTGTTTGATCTATAATAGTCGATGGCTTCTTTAATTTTTTCTACTCTAGTAATGTCCAAAACCATTTCCAAGTGGTAGCTATGCCTGAAGTTACCCGTTCCGGAGGCATAATCTGGCGAATGATGCTGTTCCCGCACGATTTTCACCTCATCTTTGCGGCGCTACCAGCACACGGCCGCCTTCACTAATGTGCACCGCTGCGCTTGCTGTTTGGCTTGTTGACCGTTCTTCCCCCATTTGCTGCCACGTTCTCACCCCGAGCTTCTAGGTCGGGTGCCTTCCCAACAAGCCGTTGCACCACGTGCTCAATAGTCGACTTCGGTAGATCGATATAGACAGTCTGCCGGGTGGGGTGCTGATCGAAAGTGAGCTGGACGTAGCCTGACGCGGCGCGTCCGCCTCGAGGATCGTAAAGGACCACTTCATCGAAGGGCATTATTGTACCCGGTGAGAGCAATACAAATGTAAAGTTGCCCGCATTGTCCAGTAACTGTCCGTCATCGCTTTCGATCCTGGAATATTTATTTTCGTAATCTCTTTGTAGATCCTTAAAGCGCTGCTGGTCTTCTACGAAAAATATATACCTGATGCCTCTGCGATAATTCGCCAGGATCGATTTATGAAACTCCTCTTCGTAAAGGTCATTATACAAATCAGAAGATACCACCCAGATCTCCTTTCTTGCGTCCCTCTCCTTTAACGAAACGTGAGTGGGCGAAAGAATGCTGCTATTCGCGGCGGATGCACGACGAAGATCGTCGATCTTATCCGCAAGGTCCTGAAATTTCTTTGAAAGCGCCTTCTCAGCCATCTCAGTGAACTGCCGTGATAACCGATCGTAATTTGATTTGAGACTAAACTCCTTGCGCGTGTTGATATACGCCGCCTCGTCAGTGGCTAACATCTTTAGTGAATTGTCCAGGCGTTGGACTATGTCATCTAAGGGAGCCACACCATCAATGTCCACGGTATAATCGATGATATGCAGGTAGCTAATGATCGAAAAAACCGACGGCAGGTCGGAAATCTCGGATAATAAAACAGGAAGAACAACCGGTCGTCGTTGCGAAGTGCCTTCCAGGTCGCGGGAATGGATAGACCGATTGACCGCAATGTTTAGTTCAAATTGCACCCAGGGTGATCTGATTGAAGACTTGGAGATCAGGATAATCATTGCGTCGGCTTGCTCAGCCGATTTATATATCGCCTGGGCGAAATCAACGGTGTCAAAAGATACAATATCCATCTTAATATCATAGCGCGGCCAGCCTTTTTGGTTGGTACGCTGCCTCAGGTATTCATGGATCTTCAATGCTATGGAGCGATCCTCGGAACTGTAGCTAATCATGACCCTTGGGCGGGATGTCATGAATTTTCCAGCCCTGGGCTTTCGTTTTATCTTGGAGCTAACGCCTGCCTTCTGTGCCATCGCTGCTACTCTCATTTCTCGACACACGTCGTCAATGTGCGGTGTTATTGCTTGTCATCCCCCAATGGGCGCAAGAGATTGATGAGCTTCTGCAGCTCTTCGTCACTATGCACTGTATCGATGCAGTCCAATTTACGAAGACGATAAAGCATGGTCAGGCTATGTCGGCGAAGCGCGTCATCGAGTCCAATTTTCAAGCTGTCTACATTGTCGTATGTGATCGCGGCGAATGCCACCAAGAAAATTATGAAACCAACCACGACAGCAACTGGCCAGGGCACAATCATGAAAAGCGCGATTGCCATCGTTACGAGTGATATCGTAAAAGCCATGAACATCCATTTGGTCAAATCAATCGCTGCGTCAAGCAATTTTTCTTGTACACCACCAAAGGAGATGGCGAACCAAGCACTTCCGGTGACAAGGGCGGGGGCGAGAAGGAGAGATACTAGTTCTCCGATGCGGGTGGAATCGGCCTGATTGATTCCGTACCAAGCAAGGTATCCGAATAGAACGTTTGCCCACAATACCTGCCGATGCTTCTCGACATTTTTCAGAACGATATATGTCTCGTTTGTTTGAAGTTTAACACTCAACACGGGCCAGCAAAGGAGAGAGGCAATCCAATACAGCGGGTCCAATACATTAATGAACAGGCGGGCCCGACTGACGGAGACGTTGCCACGTTGTGTTACGTGCTGAACAAATGACCTACCACTTCCACCGCGCTTGGCCTCTTTCATGTATACTCCCAGTGGACAGTTGTTCGAACATTGATCAGCATCATTGTAAGCATTAATAGGGTTACCAGCAAGATGGTGCCCTCCCGAACGCTTCAATCCCCGCGCTCACAGCCAAGTTGCGCACCACTGCGCGGCATGGTGCATCCAAACCTCGCCGTCCACGGCTACCATTAAGATTTCAGTACATTGATGCGGCGAACTGGGCGAGGTCCCTGTTGATCCATCGGGGCGGCGGGAAGGGTCAATTCTGCTGTCGGTTGTGATGCAGTCCGAAGCCAGAATGTCCCAGCAATACGTCAGTAGTGTGGAGCGCACTCCGCGCCGAGCGAGAGCCTCTTATGGGGTACCGGGGTGCCCTGTCTCATTGTCTGACGTTGCCCCAGGCGACTGACTTCGCTTACCGTGCTGCTGCACCCGGGCAAACGGATGTCTGCTGCTGATGGAGGGGGGCGTGAAGGTGAAGGGCTCAAAAGGCGTCACTTCGGGAACGGGTCAAGAACCACCCGTCAATTGATCGGCCTTCGGCTGCAATACGCCGCAGCGTGATTTGAACAGCGTCTGCCCAGCAGTCGGGCCATGTTCGGAAGGCCCTCCACTGCCGGTGTGCCCGAGGCCCTGCGTCAGCCCCCATCGCCTGGCACTCTCCCCTTGACACTGCCAACCGCCTGCATGATTAACCGCGGGCGAGAGGATCGACGTGGCCGCGGGGAGCGCCCTGCTGTCGCACCCTCGCCTGCCGAACAAAAAAAGCCACAATTGCGCTCGGTTCAGGGTCTTCTCGTGGCCTCCAGCGTGGGCCCCGGCGGCAGACCAAGGGGAGGAAGGCTCGAATGGCGGTGCTGATCGAAGCTTCAGGTCTGGAGAAGCGCTTCGGCGCGATCATTGCCGTCGACGGCATCTCGCTCGAGGTCCAGCGCGGCGAGGTGCTGGGCTTCCTCGGCCCCAACGGTGCCGGCAAGTCGACGACCATGAAGATGCTGACCGGCTTCCTGGAGCCGGACGCCGGCAGCGCCCGGGTCGCCGGCATCGACGTGTTTGCGGCGCCCAAGCTGGCCAAAGCCAAGCTCGGCTACCTGCCCGAGGGCGCGCCCTGCTACGGCGACATGACGGCGCGCGCCTTCCTTGCCTTCATCGCCGCGATCCGCGGCTTCGACGGCGACGACGCCCGGCGCCGGATCGCCATCGCCGTAGAGAGGACCCAGCTCGCCTCGGTGCTCGAGCAGAGGATCGAGACGCTGTCGAAGGGCTTCAAGCGCCGGGTCGCCATCGCCCAGGCGATCCTGCACGACCCGCAGGTGCTGATCATGGACGAGCCCACCGACGGCCTCGACCCCAACCAGAAGCACCAGGTGCGCAAGCTGATCGGCGAGATGGCGCAGGACAAGGCGATCATCGTCTCCACCCACATCCTGGAGGAGGTGGACGCGGTCTGCTCGCGTGCCATCATCATCAACCGCGGCCGCATCGTCGCCGACGGCACGGCCGAGGCCCTCATGCGCCGCCTGCCCTATCACGGCACCATCGCCGTGCGCGTCGCCGCGGGCCGGGCCGAGGCCGTCGCCAAGGCGCTGTCGGACTTCGCGGCCATCGCCAAGGTCGAGACGATGGCCGTCGCCAACGGCAAGGTGCAGCTGCGCGCCGTGCCGCGCGACGGCGCACCGGCAGCCTCTGAACTTGCCTCGCTCATTCGCACGCGGCTGATCGAGGTCGAGGAGGTCAGTGTCGAGCGCGGCAACCTCGATGACGTGTTCCGCCAGATCACCACCTCCGAAGCGGGGACCCGCCATGCGTGAGCTTGCCCGCAACACCTGGATCATCGCCAGGCGCGAGTTCGTCGCCTATTTCTCGACGCCGCTCGCGACCGTGTTCCTCATCGTCTTCGTGGCGCTGACGGGAGCATTCACCTTCTATCTCGGCGGCTTCTTCGAGCGCGGCCAGGCCGATCTCGGCCCCTTCTTCCAGTATCACCCCTGGCTCTATCTGCTGCTGGTGCCGGCAGTCGCCATGCGCCTGTGGGCCGAGGAGCGCAAGTCGGGGACGATCGAGCTGCTGATGACGCTGCCGATCTCGCCCTGGGAGGCGATCCTCGGCAAGTTCTTCGCCGCCTGGGCCTTCATCGGCGTCGCGCTGCTTTTGACAATGCCGATGTGGATCACCGTCAACGTTCTGGGCAGCCCCGACAACGGCGTGATCTTTGCCAGCTACCTCGGCAGCTTCCTGATGGCGGGTGCGTTCCTGGCCATCGGCTCGTGCATCTCGGCGCTGACCAAGAACCAGGTGATCGCCTTCATCGTTGCCGCCAGCATCTGCTTCCTGCTGGTCATGAGCGGGCTCGAGCTGGTGTTGAACGTGCTGCGCGCCTGGACGCCGGGCTTCGTCGTCACCGCGGTGTCGTCGATGAGCTTCCTCTCCCACTTCGACCGCATCGCCAAGGGCGTGCTCGATCTCTCCGGCATCGTTTTCTACCTGTCACTGATCGCCTTCGCCCTGTTCGCCAACCGCATCTTCGTCGAGCTGAAAAAAGCCGACTGAGGGAGGATTTCGTGGGAAGCTTTCTCGACCGGGTGCGTGCGTTGTTTCGGCCGGCGTCCGACTGGCTGGTTGCCAGGTGCGCGCGCCTGCCCCGCCACACGCTGGCCTGGAGCAGCATCGTCCTTGCCCTCATCCTGCTCCTGAGCGTCAACCTGTTTGCGGCGAGCGCACTGCGCAACGCCAAGGCCGACCTCACCCAGCAGCGGCTGTTCACGATCTCGAACGGCACGCGCCTCGTGCTGCGCGGAATCGACGAGCCGATCAGCGTCAAGCTCTACTATTCCAAGCGGCTGGGCGAGGCGGCATCGACCTATGGCCGCTACTTCGAGCGGGTGCGGGCGCTGCTGCAGCAGTACGGCGACATCTCGCGCGGGCGGCTCGAGCTCAGCGTGTTCGATCCGGAGCCTTTCTCCGACGCGGAGGACCGCGCGGTGGCGGCTGGCTTGCGCGGCATTCGCCTCAACCAGGAAGGCGAGGTCGGCTACTTCGGCCTCGTCGGCAGCAACGCCACCGACACGGACGCCACCATCCCCTTCTTCACCACCGACCGCGAGCCTTTCCTCGAATACGACCTCACCAAGCTCGTCTACACCTTGGCCAATCCCAAGAAGCGCATCGTCGGCCTCATCACCGGCCTGCCGATCGACGGCGGCATGAACCCGATGGCCATGATGGGCGGCGGCCGGCCGCAGCCGCCGCAGGTGGTGATGGAGCAGATCCGCGACTTCTTCGAGGTCAAGACGCTGGCTCAGGACGTCAAGGAGATCCCCGCCGACGTCGACGTGCTGATGGTCGCCCAGCCGGACCGGCTCACGCCCGAAGCCGCCTACGCCATCGACCAGTACGTGCTGGGCGGCGGCAAGATCCTGGCCTTCGTCGATCCCGTGGCCGAGACGGGCGGGCGCATGGGACCGATGGGCATGGGTGCGGGCCCGCCGAGTGCGGAGTTCATCAAGCTCTTGAAGGCCTGGGGTCTCGAGTTCGATCCCACCAAGGCCGTCGGCGACCTCGCCAACGCGCGGCGCGTGCAGTTCGGCGGCGGCCAGAGCCCAGTGGTGACGGATTACGTGGCCTGGCTCGCGCTCGACCGGAAAAGTCTCGACGAGAAGGACGTGCTTTCGGGCGGCATCGAGCGCCTCAATCTGGCCTCGGCCGGGTTCCTGACCAAGGCCGATGGGGCCAAGACGCAGATCACGCCGATCCTGCAGACGAGCCCGCAGGCCATGCAGATCGCCACCGACAAGGTCAGCTCCGTGCCGGACCCGGTTGCCCTGCTGCGCGCCTACAAGCCCGGCGGCAAGGCCCTGATGCTGGCGGCGCGCGTTTCGGGGTCGGCGGACAGCGCCTTCCCCGATGGCGCGCCCAAGCCCGCCAAGAAGGAGGCGGAGAAGGCTAAGAGTGCGGACAAGGCGAAGGGTGACGACAAAGCCGAAGCCGAGGACAAGGCTAAGAGCGAAGACAAGGACAAGGCGGAAGCCGGCAAGCAGGACCAGCCGAAAGAAGCCGGCAAGGCGGATCAGCCCAAGCAGGCCGAGGCCAAGGACGCCAAGCCCCAGGACAAGCCCAAGGAGGAGAAGCCGGCCGTTCCCGAGAAGCCGCACAAGGCGTCGGGCCGGGTGAACGCCATCGTCGTCGCCGATTCGGACATGCTGGCCGACCAGTTCTGGGTCGAGGTGCGCGAGTTCCTCGGCCAGCAGGTGGCCATCCCCAACGCCAGCAACGCCGCCTTCGTCGTCAACGCGCTCGACAACCTGTCGGGCTCGGAGGCGCTGATCGCTCTGCGCGGGCGCGGCGCCGATGACCGCCCCTTCACGCTCGTCAACGAGCTGCGCCGCGAGGCCGAGCGCCGCTACCGCGAGAAGGAGCAGATGCTCACCACCAAGCTGAAGGAGGTGCAAGACCAGCTGGCCAAGCTCGAGAAGGCGGGCGAGGGCGGCAACCTGATCCTGAGCGAGAGCGACCGCCAGTCGATCGAGAAGTTCCGCGGCGACATGCTGGCAACCCGGCGCGAGCTGCGCGAGGTCAAGCGGGCGCTGCGGCAGGACATCGACCGGCTCGACGGCTGGCTGAAATTCGCCAACATCGCCCTTGTACCGCTGCTGATCGGCGTCGGCGGGCTCGGCTGGGCGGCCGTGCGGCGGCGCAGCGCGAAGTCAGCCCCCGACAGGTCCGCCTTGCGGGGAGACGCGCCATGAAACCCACATCCTTTGCGGCGCTTGCCGTCGTCACGGCCCTGTCGGTGGCGATTGCCATAGCCACCTACGCCTCGCAGAACCGCTGGTCGCAGGCCAAGGTGTCGGGCGCTAGCCTGTTCCCGGGCCTCGCGGCGCAGGCAGGCAGGATTGCCAAGATCGAGATCAAGCAGGGCGACAAATCCCTGACGCTGGCGCGCGAGAAGGAAGGCTGGTCGCTCGCCGACCGCGGCAGCTATCCGGCGAAGCCCGAGGCGGTGCGGACCCTGCTCGTCAAGCTGGCGCAGGCCGAGCTGGTCGAAGCCAAGACGCGCAGCAAGGAGCGCTATGCCATGCTCGAGCTGGAGGACCCTACGGCCAAGGAGGCGAAGTCGCGCCAGCTGCGGCTCACCGACGACAAGGGCGGCGTCATCGCCGAGGCCGTCGTCGGCAAGAAGCGCTTCGACGCGTTCGGCGCCAGCAAGGGCGGCACCTACGTGCGCAAGCCGGGCGACGCGCAGACGTGGCTCAGCAACGTCGACCTGGATGTCCCCGTGGCGGTGCGCGATTGGGTGCAGCCGGGCGTCCTCGACCTGGCCGCCGCCAAGATCGCCAAGGTGACGATCGAGATCCCGGGCGAGGAGCCGCTCACGATCGAGCGCGATGCGGCCGATGCCAACAAGCACAAGCTGGTCGGGCTGCCTGAGGGCAAGAAGCTCAAGGAAGGAACCGGCATCGATTCGATCGTGCGCGCCGCCGGCTCCATCGAGCTGGAGGACGTGCGCAAGCCAGCGGCCTCGCCGAGCGGCGAGGCGAGCGTCGTCAAGGTCGAGGGCGACGGCGGGCTCGGCCTGACGCTCAAGCTGCGCAAGGAGGGCGAAGACTACTGGCTCGCGCTCGAGGCGGTCGGCACCGAAGGCGATGCCAAGAAGACCGCCGAGGACATCAGCAAGCGCGTGCAGGGCTGGGAGTTCAAGATCCCGAGCTCCAAGGCGCAATCCATCCTCAAACGCCGCGCCGACCTTATCGAGGCAAGCTGAGCGTCGGCGGGTTTCCCATCGTGGACTGCTGCGTTTGATGGTGCGCATATGGCGTCAGACTACGTGCACGGCTATTCGGGACGCGAAAGCCAAAGGCTGGTCGACCAGGCCACGACGCTTGCCGACCTCTTGCATGCCGATACCCTCTATCCCGCCGGCGCATGCGTGCTCGAGGCCGGTTGCGGCGTCGGGGCGCAGACGGTGACGCTGGCGCGGCAGAGCCCCGATGCCGAGATCGTTTCCGTCGACGTCTCGTTAGAATCGCTCGCCCAAGCCAAGCGCGCCGTCGAAGCGGCCGGCCTCCGGAACGTGACCTTCCAGCGCGCTGACATCTTCGCGTTACCGTTCGCGCCGGCAAGCTTCGACCACGTCTTCGTGTGCTTCGTCCTGGAGCATCTGCCCAAGCCGGTGGAGGCGCTGGCGTGCCTGCGCGGAGTGCTGAAACCGGGCGGCAGCATCACTGTCATCGAGGGCGATCACGGTTCGACCTATTTCCATCCCGACAGTCTCCACGCCCGGCGGGCGGTGCAATGCCTGGTGGAGTTACAGGAGAGTGCCGGCGGCGATGCGCTGATCGGGCGCCAGCTCTATCCGCTGCTGGTGCAGTCGGGATTCGCCGCCGTGCGGGTCAGCCCGCGCATGGTCTACGTCGACGGCAGCCGACCGGAATGGATCGATGGCTTCACGCGCAAGACCTTCACCGCCATGGTCGAGGGCGTGCGGGCGCCCGCGATCGCAAACGGCCTGATGGACGCGGCCGCCTTCGATGCGGGTGTGCGGGACCTCTACCGTACGGCCGCCGCCGATGGCGTGTTCTGCTACACGTTCTTCAAGGGTCTGGGCGTCCGCTGAGCCGCAACGGCGCATTTGTTCCCTTTTCTTGCCGGAAGCCCGTCAATGCGCTTGCCCACCGCTCTATGCGCCAATGGCCGCTCCAGGAGGGAGCGGCGAGGCATGATGATCGGCGGCCAGGATAATCGGTTGACAGAACGAGACCGCCGGCAATAATCGGACGCATATTCACAAGGAGGGTCCCATGCGCTTGCAGATCTGGGTCCGGCCGCTGGTCGTTGCGTTTGCCCTCGCCTTCCTTGTCGCACAGCCCGCCCCCCGTGCGGCGGCGGGCGCGCCCGACGGCCAGATGACCTGGGCCGTGCACGTTTCGATCGCGCCCGTTTGGTTCGATCCCGGCGAGCATCCGGGCATCATCACCAGCATGATGACCTTCTATGCACTGCACGACGCGCTGGTGAAGCCCATGCCTGGCAATCCGACAGCGCCGTCGCTCGCCGAGTCGTGGGCGGTGTCGCCGGATGGGCTCGTCTACGAGTTCGCCTTGCGCCGCGGCGTCACCTTCCACAACGGCGACACCATGACCGCGGAGGACGTCAAGTTTTCGTTCGAGCGCTATCGGGGTGCCGCGGCCAAGCTTTTCAAGGAGAAGGTCGCCGCCGTCGAGATCGTCGACCCGCTGCGTGTCCGCTTCCGCCTGAAGGAGCCCTGGCCGGACTTCATGGCGTTCTACGCCACGCCCGCCACCGGCGCCGGCTGGATCGTGTCCAAGGGCTACGTGGAAAAGGTGGGCGAGGCGGGGTTCAAGAAGGCCCCGATCGGTGCGGGCCCCTACAAGTTCGTCTCCTTTACCCCCGGCGTGGAGCTGGTGATGGAGGCGCACGAGCGCTACTGGCGCAAGGTTCCCAATGTGAAGCGGCTGGTGATGCGCGTCGTCACGGAGGAGGCCACACGGCTCGCCATGCTCAAGCGCGGCGAGGTCGACGTGGCCTACTCGCTCCGCGGTGAGCTCGCAGAAGAGGTCAAGCGCACGCCCGGGCTCAAGCTCGCTCCTACCCTCCTGCCCGCGACCTTCTGGATCGACTTCACCACGGAGCAATGGAACGAAAAATCGCCGTGGCACGACCGGCGCGTGCGCCTGGCTGCGAGCCTGGCCATCGACCGGCAGGAAATCAACCGGGCCGAGACGCTGGGCTATTCCAAGCTCTCGTCGAGCATCATCCCGTCCTCCTACGAGTTCTACTGGCCGGCACCGCCCATCGCCTACAACCCCACCGAGGCCAAGCGGCTGCTCGCCGAGGCCGGCTTTCCGCAGGGGTTCGATGCCGGCGAGCTGACTTGCGACAGCTCCTACAGCAACGTGGCCGAGGCGGTGGTCAACTACTTCAAGGCGGTGGGCATCCAGACGCGCCTGAAGCCCATGGAGCGGGTCGCATGGCTCAGCCAGTGGCGGGAGAAGAAGATCCGCGGACTCATGCAGGCTGGTGCCGGGGCCTTCGGCAATGCCGCCACGCGCATCGACAACTACATGACCTCGCGGGGCACCTACGTCTCCGGCACCTACCCCGAGATCGATGCCTTGTTCGCCAAGCAGGCCGGCGAGCTCGACCGCACCAAGCGCGAGGCCCTGCTGCACGAGATCCAGCGCATCGCTTACGAGCGCGTCATGTTCGCGCCCATCTGGGAGCTGGCGTTCCTCAACGGCGTGGGGGCGCGGGTGGAGGAGGCGGGGCTCGGCCTGATCCAGCACCACCCTTACTCGTCGCCCTACGAGGACCTCAAGCTCAAGGCCAAGTGAGCACATCGGTCTGGGCGGCTCCTCGACCAACTGGGGATGTCGCCCCGAGCATGGCGCACCGACCGTCATCCCCGCCTCGGGCGGGGATCAGCCCAAACCGATGGCAAGGCCGTCATGAAAACGCCGGCCGTCTACATCCTTGCCAGCAAGCCTTACGGCACACTCTACGTCGGCGTCACCAGCGACCTCAATCAGCGTATGGCAAAGCACGTTCAAGGGTTGTTCGACGGGTTCACCAAGAAATATGGCGTGCATCGCCTAGTCTACTACGAGATGCACGAGACGATGCCCTCGGCAATTCGGCGCGAGAAACGGCTCAAGCGCTGGAACCGTCCGTGGAAGTACCGCCTGATCGAGCAGATGAACCCCGAGTGGCGCGACCTGTTCGACCAGCACACGGGCGAGATCGCATTTGGACCAGCCGAAGCCGAGCGGCTCGCCGCCGAGCCGGTGCCCGATGGACATGTGGACGGATCCCCGCCCAAGGCGGGGATGACGCCCTGAGGTCGGGCGGGGACCCGCACATGCCGATACGGGGCTACCCCACGCAGGCCGGTAGCGTCACGCCCAGAAGCGCGGCAGCTCGGCGAGCCGCTGCCAGCCCTTGTGCGCGTCCTTCCACGCGCGCTCGGCCTGCGCGTTGTGCCAGCCGAGCACATAGCCCGCCGCGCGCTGGGCCTCTTTGCTGTCGGCGCAGCCGTCGTGGCAGATGGCGTTGAGCCTCGCCGCTGCCACCACGTCGGTGAGGTAGCCGAACACTTCCTGCAGGGCCCTGATCTCCTTGATGAAGCGGCGCGTTGCCGCCTCCGGGTAGAGCGAGGCGAAGAACTCGGCGGTGTAGCGCAGCGTCTTCAGCGCCTTGCGCATCTCGTGGCGCTGCTCGATGGAAAGGTCGTCGAGCCGGGCGCCGCTGTCGGCGACCTTCTTCCATCGCTTCTTCAGCGCCGAGCGCGCGAACTTCGTGACCGGCCCGTTCAGCTGCTCGGCGTCCTCGAGCGTGCGCGGAAAGAGCGCGAGATAGAGCTGCAGCACCGACCACTGCTGCCCCCACAGCGCCAGCCTCGCCCGCTCGCGCACGCGCGTGCGGTGCCCCAGCAGTGCCTCGCGCAGTCGCGGCAGACCCGGGTCGCCGCGAATGATCCCAGCCACCGGCGCGTAGATATGCTCGATCAGCACGTCGGCGTCGCGTAGCTCACCGACGCTGCGCGCCAAGGCCTGCGCGTGGCCTTCGAGCTCGCGCGAGGCGGGCGTGTCGTTCAATGGATGGAAGGCGCGCAGCGCGCTGCGCAACCGTCGCAAACCGATGCGCAGCTGGTGGGCGGCGGCCGGGTCCTCGGTCTCCAACACCGCGTGGCGGTTGGCCACGATCTGCTCGGCCGCCGACCGGACGATCAGCGCGAACGCCTCGGCGCAGGTCTGGCCGCGGCCGAGCTGCGGCTGCGCGCCGCGCTGCGGCGCTACCCCGTTGGCCCGGCCCAGCGCCAAACTGTAGCCGCGCTCGGCCTTGCTGCTGCCGGCCAGCCGCACGGGTTCGGCGGCGAACAGCTTGGTCGCCGTGTGCAGGAGGCACGCGGGGTTGCCCGACTTGAGCTCCAGCTCGGCCTCGCACAGCTCGTCCTCGGCGGCGCCGGCGCGTACCACGCCCTCGTCGAGCGCCAGCTCCAACTCGCCGTCGCTGGCGTGGAGCTGGCGCGTGGTCCGCTCCACCACGGTCTCGAACACCGGCTCCAGGATCGATCGGTCGATGGCCTTCTCGACCTTGCGGCGCAGCTTGCGGTTGCCGATCACGAGCAGATCCGGCTCCGGCTGGGCGACCGCGGCTTCCACCTCGACGGGGTTCGACACGCCGTTCTCCACGGCCGTCCCGGCCTTGACGGTCTGTAGCCAACTTTCCCCGTCCGAGCGCAGCCGCAGGGAGATGCCTCGGGCCCTGAGCCGGTGATCGGGCGTATCGAAATAGATCGAGCGCAGGGTGCGCGTGACGGGTGCGCCGGCGGCAAGATTGTCGAGGGCGGGATGCGCGCTCACCCGCTGCAGCTCTTCGTGCGTGAGCTCGAGTTTCAGCTCGAGCTCACTGTGCCTGGCTAAGCTCATCGTCAACCCCCTGACGCAACAGCCCTTATGCGCTTCAGGACATCAGCTCGTGAATCAGGGAGGCCGGCTGTCAATATCCAAAGCCCAATTTATCAACAGTGAAATTGCTCATGCGTCGGCGCGCCGCGGCTGCTGGCCATCGCCGGCCAACAGTTCAAGGTTACAGCTGGCGCCTGGCGATGCTAGCCTTTCCCCAACGCCTCGAGGAGCTGCGCCTTCCTGGCGCGAACATCGAGAAAGGGAACAATTGTGATGCGAAAGCGTGTGCTCGTTGCGGTGCTGGCGGCTCTCGGGGCCGCGCTGGCGCAGAATGCTGCGGCCCAGGCGCCTTATCCGACAAGGCCGGTGACGGTGATCGTGCCCTTCGCCGCCGGCGGCCCGACCGATGTCGTCGCCCGCCTCGTCGGCGAGCACATGTCGCGCACGCTCGGCCAGCAGCTGGTCGTGGAGAACGTCGGCGGCGCCGGCGGCACCACGGGCATGACCCGCGTCGCCCAGGCCACGCCCGACGGCTACACCATCGGCGTCGGCAACATGGGCACGCAGTCGGCCGCGCCCGCCCTCTACCCCAACCTCAAGTACAATCCGGCGACGAGCTTCGAGCAGATCGGCATTTGCAACTTCACGCCGCAGGCGATCGTGGCCAAGAAGGACACCGCAGCCGGCGATCTCAAGGCCTTCATCGCCTACCTCCAGGCGAACCAAGCCAAGCTGAGTTACGGCCACGCCGGCGTCGGCTCGATCTCCCACGTCTCGGGCACGCTGTTCAACTCCCAGTTCGCCCTCAAGCCCGCGCTCGTCGCCTATCGTGGCACGGGACCTGCGCTCAACGACCTCGTCGGTGGCCAGATCGACTACATGGTCGACCAGTCGCTGAACGTGATCCCGCAGATCAAGGCCGGCACCATCAAGGCCTATGCGATCGCCGCGGCGGAGCGGCTCGAGAGCCTGCCCAATGTGCCGACCACCAAGGAAGCCGGCGTCGATTTCATCTTCAGCGCCTGGAACGGGATGGTTGCGCCCAAGGGCACACCCAAGGAGATCGTCGCCAAGCTCGCCGATGCGCTGAGCAAGGCGCAAGACGATGCAACGCTCAAGGCGCGCTTTGTCGAGCTCGGCAGCACGGCGCCGCAGGCCGCGGACCGCGGCCCGGCCGCCCTGCAGAAGCTGGTCGAGAGCGAGATGGCGCGCATTACCCCGGTCCTCAAGGCCGCAGCCGCAGCCAAGTGAGCGCGCGGCGCCGAGCCAGCCGTCGTGGCCACCCGAAATGCGCCTGAGCGATGAAGAACGCGCCATGCTGGCGGGCGAGCAGGGCCCCGTCCGCCAGTGGGCCATTCGGCACCAGGCCGATGTCGGCGAATTTTTCGATGCGCCCGACCTGGTGCCGGTAGGACAGGCGCACGTCATGGCCGACACCGAGAGCCTGGGCGAGGCGGGCGTTACCTGGCTCGAGGGGCTGGCGGCGATGCCGGAGGCGCAGCGGCGCGTGCGCATCCCCACCATCACCGACCCGCGCGGGCTCGACTTCGCCTCCTACAAGCGCCTGAAGCAGACCGACGTCATGGCGTCCATCGAGGCGCGCTGCAGCAAAGCCTTCGAGGCGCTCGGCGTGCTGATGACCAATACCTGCATCAACTACCAGACCATCCTGCCGCCCGTGCGCGGCGAACACCTGGCGCTGGGCGACACCGGCGTCGTCATCTATTCCAACAGCGTGATGGGCGCGCGCAGCAACTTCGAAGGCGGCCCGTCGGCGCTGGCGGCCGGGCTCACGGGCCGCACGCCGCGCTACGGCTACCACCTCGAGCGCAATCGCGCCGGCACCCTGCATTTCCAGGTGGAGCACCAGCCCACGGACTTCGCCGACTGGGGCGCGCTCGGCGGCATCGTCGGCCGCGCCGCCAACAGCTACTGGCAGGTGCCGGTCGTCACGGGCCTCGAAGCCGTGCCCGGCTCTGACCGGCTCAAGCACTTCGGCGCGGCGCTGGCGAGCTTCGGCTCGGTCGCCATGTTTCACATGCCAGGCGTGACGCCGGAAGCGCCAAACTTGGCCGATGCCTTTCACGGCCGCCCTGCGCCGCCGGCGATAGGCATCGGCAAGGCAGACTTCGAGGCCTTCTTTGCCGGCTATGCCGCCACCGGCGACAAGGTCGACGTGGTGGTGTTCGCCGCCCCGCAGCTGTCGCTGATCGAGATGAGCCAGGTGGCGGGCCTGCTCGACGGCCGCCAGGTGCACGGCGCCACCTCGCTCATCGTCGCCACCTCGCCGGAGATCAAATTCGCCGCCGACCGCATGGGACTGACGCGCCGCATCGAGGCGGCCGGCGGCATCGTCGCGGCCGGCGTGT
>ORMF011016064.1_pt1 | contig 22628 bp, 28 predicted proteins | sample 1779871 | NCBI WGS metagenome assembly ORMF01 (sample SAMEA104232316, study PRJEB22302) | groundwater metagenome | biome: forest; feature: aquifer; material: groundwater | place: USA | collected 2011-08-07 | depth 5.4 m | reverse complement strand
TCGACATGCTCACCGCCCTTCGCCAGACGGGCTGGCTATGCATTTCTCAGCCCTCGCGTCATCCGCGGGCGACGCAAAACCCCCACACCGCTTGGGCCCAGGCACTCCTGGCTACGGCATAATGGCCGAAGTCGAGTCTAGATCTAGAGTGGCAGGCCCGTGGATTCAAGCCGGGGACCGTCGTCGAGATCAACGTTCTCGGTCCGACCGCGGTAGGCCAGATCACGGGACCGCACCTCCTCCACATTGAGGGGCAGGTCGTCGGCACGCGCTGCGAGGTCATTGTCGAGCCGGCCGAAGCGGTCAAGGGTGAAGAGATGCTCGAGCACGGCGCCCCTTCGGGTCACTACGTCCTCCAAGTCGAGGGCATTCGGTATGCCCAGCCCGGTGTCACCGAGGAACGGATCAAGACGTTCGCCCAGTTCACGTTTGCAATCGTGTACCGACCAGGCGCCGCGGTCGCGCCCGTCGAACCCGCTCCGGCGCCTCCAGAGGAAGTGCGCCGCGCCAGGGGGCTGACCGGGCGTCCCACGCCGATACGATCGGGACGGTAGGGTAATGAGCTAACGTCCCGCCGTTGTCGGCCCTATCCAGACAAGGCTCCGACCTCGAACATTCCAACATCAGAACGGGCAGGAGCATCAAATCATGAAGCTCCTGGCCGTTCTTGGATGGCACCTCGACCTATCTCTCCCGCTTAGAGAGACGCAGCGGCAACCTGTGGGCGCGGGTTAGGGGCGAGGGTTTGGGCTCGGCGGGCAAAGACTGCCGCCAGCACCAGCCAGAAGATCGTCACCCCCACGATCGAGCGCAGGCGGAATTCGGCAATCAACTGTGCGGGCAGCCGAGTCTCGTCCGGATTGGCGGGGAGGACGAAATACACCAATGCACCGAAGACGACGAAAAAAGCCGTGGTCACGAGACCTACCTGGGCCGCGGATCGGCCGCGGGCTATAGCCCGCCCCAACGCAAGGCTGCCCGCGGCGCTCGCGACTGATAGCAGAAGGATCACCATATAGAACGTCTGACGGAACCCGATGCTCTCGGGCTCCCCCACGCCGGGCGGATTTGCTGGGTACTTGAGAAAGGGGAGGACTCCGATCGCGAGATAGGCGAGGCCCGCCAGGACGATACCTCGCTCGGACGGGGTTGTCCCTGGCAGTTTGTCCTGGGTCAGCGTGTAAGCCACCGTAAACAGGAGTCCCCAGGTGAGGCCGTAGATCAGAAAGCCTACGATCAGGCCCACGCGCTGGACGTCGCGGCTAACGATCGGCTCCTCGTGCATTCCCTCTGACGCGTGGGCCTGCTCCTCCATCGTGATGGCTTGCTCGATCACAGGCTCAGTCACAATCAGGTGGAACAGCGCAACGACGAGCGCAGCGACGAGGCTCGCCACGATCGCGGTGGTGAATACAGATCGCATCGGTACGGTGTGCATCATCATCTCCTCAGTGGCAAGGAAAGCCCGCCGCGTGACGGGCGTCGTGCAAGAACTCATGAACCAGGTTCGCGTCGAACGCGGCACTGCCCTGCACCAGACTGAACAGCCAGCCCTGATCAAGGCCCATGAGGTAGAGCAGCCCAAGCGAAAGGAGCGCCGCGGGAATGAGCGCGCGCGGTTGCGTTGATACAACGTGAGCGGGATGCATCTCTTCACCTCCTCCGAAACGTAGCCCAGGCATCAAAAAACCCCTTGTCGCACCGGACAAGGGGTGGAAGCGCCCCCGAAATAGGAAGCGGTGGCCTTGGTCCCCTAGCCCGGAGGACGACGGCTCGGGATGGAGGCAGGTACTCGGGCTTTTCACCCTTTCGGGCTACTTACCGTTGCGGCACAGCACCGGATTTACACCGGATTTCCCCTGGCTCTCCATCACGGGCTATTCGGTTGTCTGATTCTGGCGGGATCTTATCCTTTATCCGACGGAGAACGCCATGGCAACCACCCCATTCTCGGTAACCGCTATTTTTGGGGCACCGCGCGTCCCTCCGCGCGCGTTGCTTCTAGCAGCTGATACCCCTCGCCGGCCAGAGTAGCAGAGACAATCTCGCGTGGTCGAATTGTCATCATCGGCGATCAGGATTTTGACCTGCTCTGTTCTCCCGGAGGCCAGGCGGCGCGAAGGAGACGAGGGTGCTGACCTATACGCGAAGACGTGGGACTTTCTGGCACGCGTTGCCTTCCGGGTTAAGGCCATGGGGGACGGCGAGGAAGAGCGAAACCCAAGTCTTATGGGCTACTTCCAGCCTGAGTCCAAGCTCATTCGCATACGTAACAGCGTCAGCCAGCTTCAGCGGACGAAGACCCTCCTCCATGAGACAGCCCACCTGATCGATGGGCTCAGACCACTTCAGGCCTCACTCGTGCGCGGTCGACGCTGGAGGAGCGCCGTTCCGGAATCTCGCTCTCCTTTTTCTCGATGGCCGATGAGCCGAGCGGAATTCATGATGACGGGGATCGATGAAAGCTCATGTAAGAGAGCTCCACTCACGGGGGTCAGAATCCCGGGGATGGTCAATCCGACCGCTATCGCCAGTACTCCCAGGGAGAACACCAGGTTCTGGTGAATCGCTCGAATCGCCTGCCGTGAGAGGTCAAAAAGATGGGGCAGCTTCGAGAGATCATCAGACAGTAAGGCGATTCCTGCCGTCGCGATGGCTACGTCAGTCCCAGCCAATCCCATGGCGATCCCGATATCCGCGGTAGCGAGCGCTGGCCCGTCGTTGACGCCATCCCCAACAAAGGCCACGGTGTGGCCCTGCTGCTGGAGTGATTTGACGATGGCGACCTTCTGGTCGGGGAGCACGTCGGCATGGACTTCACGGATCCGCAACTCCGCGGCAATCCGCTCAGCGGTCGCCTGGTTATCACCGCTCACGAGCACCGTACGGACGCCGAGTTGATCTAGCCGCGCCACGACTGCTTTCGCTTCAGGCCGCAGCGCATCCTCAAGAACCAGCATCCCTACAACAGCTTGGTCGAGGGCCACGGGAATGACCGTTCGTCCTCGGCTGGCCAATTCTTCGGCCTGGCGACCGACCGATTCGGGGACCGCGACCCCGTAGTCCGCCAGCAATCCAGCTCTTCCAAGGACAAGGCTTCGCCCACCTGTGACTGCCTGAACTCCGAGTCCTGGCAGGGGAGAAAACGATTCTGGGTCGGGGAGTGTCAGTCCGCGAAGCTCGGCCGCGTGTACCACGGCTCGGCCAAGCGGATGCTCGCTAAACTTCTCAGCCACCGCACTGAGACGCAGGATCTCCTGTTCCGGCACGCCATTGAGGGCCACGACCTGAACCAGGCGAGGCTGCCCGTAAGTGAGAGTGCCCGTCTTGTCGAACGCGACCGCGTCCACCTTTGCGAGGGCCTCAATCGTCGCGCCCTTCTTGATGAGGCTCCCACGCATCGCGGCATTCCCGATCGACGCCACGAGCGCCGTCGGGGTGGCCAGCACCATCACGCACGGGCAAAAGACGATCAACATCGTGATCGCTCGGAGCGGATCGCCGCTCCACCACCAGAGGCCGCCTCCAAGGAGAAGCGCGATCGGGGTATAGAACTTGGCATAGCGGTTGAGCAGCCGCTCGATTGGGGCCTTCTGTTCCTGGGCTTCCGCCACCATACGGCGGATCTGGCCTAAGGTCGTCTCTTCCCCAACCTTTGTCGCACGGACTTCAAGGGCTCCAACCTCGCTGAGCGTCCCGGCGAAGACGGTGTCTCCAGGATGCTTCTCCACGGGCAGGCTCTCGCCCGTAATGGCCGATTGGTTGACCGACGCGGTGCCACTCGTCACCGCACCATCCACGGCGATCCGCTGACCCGAGCGAATGAGGAGGAGGTCTCCGATGCGCACATCGGCGAGCGGAACCTCCACTTCACCATCCGCTCCGCGGACGGTGACGCGATCGGGGAGCAAGGCTGCAAGCGCCTCCAGCGCTTTCCCTGCCCGAGCGGCGACGAACTCTTCCAACATCCCACCTATCAGCAGCAGAACCGCCACCACGGCCGCAGCCGAATACTGACCGATGGCAATCGCAGCCGCCGTCGCGATCGACACGGGGATGTCAGCGGTGAAGTCGCCCTCACGGATTCCCTGGACGGCGGACCACCAGATATAGACGGACCCGACAATGGCAGCGGCGAAGAAGAGTGGGGAGCTCGCCTCGCTCGGAGCGCCACTTCCGATGAGACCACGAGGGTTATGGATAGTGGCAGCGATGAGTAGGAGAAAGCTGGCCAAGGTAAAAAGCGTGCCTGGGTCGAGCAGGAACGCATGGTAGCGGCCCGCGAAGCGCCTGGTGTTGCCTGCGCACGTCGCACAAAGGGCCTGTGCGTGATTGATCAACCTTGGCCTCCTTTTCTGTCTCTCTGTGCAGCCATTCAGATAGAGGGCAAACAATTCGGCTCGCTGATTCAGATGACGGGGCAAGTGCTACGAAAGCGGATACGGGTGGTCGGGCAGGCCGCGAAGCACGTGGTCGGCGTGGTATTCCGCCTCATGGAATAGGGCAGCAACGTGGTGATCGTCTAGCGAGTAGTAGATCACCGTCCCATCCCGTCGGGTCTTCACCAGGCGCCGATCGCGCAGAGATCGGAGTTGATGGGAGACCGCCGACTCGGTGACCCCTGTGAGAATCGCGAGGTCTCGTACGCAGAGCGGACCTTTCGTCAACGCGTAGAGCATGCGCGCCCGCGTGGCGTTTGCCAGCATCTCGAAGGTCTCCACGACGGACGTCAGGATCTCATCCGCGGGGATCGCCGTTCGCGCCTCAGCCACCGCCGCAGGAACGATGGCCACGAGATCTGGAGAGGGCGTCAATGCCATCCTGTTTTTACCTGAGCGCTTTCTCAGATAATAAGGCAAGGCGCGATCCGTGGCAATTGCCGCCTCGTATTCCGAAGCGCACGAGTTGAGTTGCATTTCGCCGTATTTGCAAGGATTTGCACAACAGTTGACTTGCAAGTGGACAAGGTTTTGTCATTAGTGGTCGCAAGTGGTACGCTCTGGCACAATAGCGAGTTCTTTTGAGGCAATCATATGAATGAGCACCATCACGATCATGAAGGTCGCCATGACCGACACGCCGATCACGGCCATGCCCACGGCGTGGTCGACGCCTCGATCACGACCTCCGACCGCGGCCTCTGGGCAGTCAAGTGGTCCTTTCTCGGGCTTGGGCTGACCGCCGCCATTCAGATCGCGGTCGTCCTCCTCTCTGGGAGCGTCGCGCTTCTCGCAGACACAATTCACAATATCAGCGATGCTGCAACGGCGATTCCTCTCGCGATCGCCTTTCTGTTTGGACGGCTCAAGCCTAGCCAGCGGTTTTCGTTTGGCTACGGCCGGGTGGAGGACATCGCCGGCGTCCTGGTCGTGTTGACGATTCTCTTTAGTGCCCTGGTTGCTGGATACCTGGCGATCGAGCGCTTGTTCCACCCTCAAGAAATAGGCCACCTTGGAGCAGTCGCAGCCGCTGCTCTGATCGGGTTCGTGGGTAATGAAGCAGTGGCGATCTTCCGCCTGAGGGTTGGGCGCGAGATCAACAGCGCCGCTCTGATAGCCGATGGGCAACATGCACGGGTCGATGGGTGGACCAGCCTGGCCGTGCTGCTCGGTGCTATTGGCGTATGGATGGGGTATCCCATCGCCGACCCGATCATTGGGCTCGTCATCAGTATCGTCATCCTGGGCGTTGTCTGGGACTCCGCTAAGGCAGTGTTCACCCGCATGCTCGATGGCGTGGATCCCTGGGTCTTAGAAGAGATTCGCCATGCCGCCGGTCATGTCGCAGGTGTGCGAGAGGTCACCGAGGTTCGGGCTCGATGGATCGGTCACCGGCTGACCGCTGAAGCCAATATTGCCTTGGACCCTGAGCTGTCTGTGCGAGAGGGCCACCGAATTGCCCATGAGGTTCACCACCAGCTTCGCCATCACCTGAGCTACCTCTCGGTCGCCACCATTCATGTCGATCCAGTCGAATCAGCCGGTGAAAGGCACCACGATATCCATCACCATGTCCACGATGGGTTAGCTGCGCACTCCCATTGATGTTGAGGCGTTTGGTGTCGATGAGGAGGACTCTTACGCGGGCCTCGACCAGATTCTCGACGAAGGCGGCGCAAATCGGCAGGGCGTCGCGCGAAAACCTGCATTTGCGAACCCCAGAGCGAGCGCCTTCCCGATTCCTCGTCCGGCCCCCGTTACGAGCGCCGCGGGCGACTGCTCGGTCATCTGGGCCTCTCCAATCCTGTGAGATCATTGCTTCGGCGGATGCAATCGAATTGCCGTCTTTCGACGCTCGGCCATTAACCCTGCCCGGCTTATCATCATGCTGTGACCCAAAACCGTGCGGATCCTCCAGGCGCACCTTGACCAAAGGGGAGCGGTCGAGAAGGCGCAAAAGGCGCTGGACCGCGCGTGGTCCGAGTGGCAACAGACTCGAGCCCGCTCTTGATGGGCGGCGGATTCAGGCTGGCGGTCGCCTCCACCACGCGGAGCGGGGCCCGCCAAGCACTCTGCATCTGGGCGGCTCATCCCGATGAAGACCTCTGGTACCAGGATATCGCTGCGCCGTTCGGCGGTGATGTCACCTCATTGCTTGCCGCCATCGGCGAATTCCTGGCTGCTGCCGACAAGGCTCGGATGAACCTTGCTTTCGGAGGTCTTGATGGCACGCCTTCCCTCCGAATGCGCGACTGGCAGGCAGAGCTCGTGCGGCAGACGCTGGGATGCCAGATTCATCAATCGACTGGGGCGGCTTGCCCGCCTTCCGGCTACACTACGCGGAGCACAGCGCTGGCAAAGGTTCATCGGAGCTGTCTGAGCTCCAAAAGGGGATGTCGCAGCGAATGGAGCAAGTCCTTCGAAACGTCGTTGTTTCCGTCGTGTTCGCGATCCTTGGGTTCGGCCTGCTCTTTCTCGGCTACCGAACATTCGACAAGCTGACGCCAACCAGCCTGAACAGCCAGATCTTCGAGGACCGAAATATGGCGGCGGCGGTTCTCGCCGGCGCCTTCGTGATCGGCCTGGCGATCGTCGTGGCCGCCGCCATTTCGTAATTCGCTAGCGCTCGCGCGGGAAGACCTCAGTGACATCGGACGGATCGAAGGTCGCGCCGAACGAAAGGCAGAGGTGCGCGGTCCAGAGGCCGAGCCCGACGTGGTCCTCGTCCTCGACATCCACCAGTCCGAAGTAGACGTTCTGGTCCGCTGCCTCGCTGAACGATCGCCAGGGGAGAAGGGTCGGCTCTTCTCCAATCCGGGCCACCTTCACCGTGCCCGTGCTCGCGATGCGGTACGTGTGCTCCTCGAAGGTCACCTCAACCGGTCGGCGCGCGGAGGTACTTTCCCGCACGTGCCGCTCGAAGCGGACGAGCGCGCCATCCTGCGCGACGAGCTCCTCGTAAAGGCCGGCGCCCTGCTTGATGACGCGGTGCTCCCGGTACCGAAAGGTTCCGTCGGGGGAGACTTCGAGCAAGGTAGCGTCGTCCAGGAACATCCAGCGCCAGTCGTAGCTCCGCTCATCCACGGTCTCGCTGCAGGCCAGCACCGTGCTCACCACACGATGCCCCTCACCCCACAGGTCCAGGACGTCACCGGGCCGCAGGCTCTCGAGCTGCGCCGCTGCTCCGTCTCCGGCGTCCGGGCTTATGCTCCCATTCATCGATCGCCCCCACCGGTCGTACTGGCGCCACGGTCGTCCGCGATAAAGGTCGCAAGCCACTTGGCATGCGACGTCGTCACACGACCGCCGAATCGCGTGTAGTATCCCACGGCTTGGTCCCGAATGTTGAAGCAGCCGACGGTCGCGAATCCAGCGGCGGCCACCGGTCCGAGCGCTGTGGGTACCACTGCGGGGACCTCCTGCACATCGACCCATTCTTGGGCGATGTAGGTCCGCTGACGCCGTAGTCCATCCCATGTGGCCTCGACGATCGCACGGCCAAAGAACACCTCCTCCCCTTCCCGCCCGAACACCTGCTTCGCAACGAACGCCTGGCGCTCATCCGCCGGCACCTCAGCGATAGGGAATGTGGGCGGCAGGTGGGTTTCGATCGCCCATCGCTCACGTTCTGTAAAGACGGGATCAGCTCGGTGGGACCAGAGCCACGCGAACAGCCCCTTGTGCTGGAGCAGCAAGCCGAAGAGTCCATTGAGCAGCCGCAAGCGGTGCGTCGCGACGGGCTCGAAGATCGCGGGAAACACGGGCGTGCCGAGCATCGCTTCGATCGGTGCGCCGCGGTACAGCGCCGCTACTTGCTCACCACAGAGCGCGAGCCGTCCCCTCGGGGAGGAGACGTTGTCGAGATCCGCCAGCACGACCTTCAGGCCTCGCCGCTCCAGCTCGGGACCAACGAGCCGGCCGGCGAACGCAAGCTGGGCCAGGTCCTCCATTTCACCCGCGTTCGTCACCAGCCCGAGCGCGCTGCCAGGCGGCAGATCGGCACAGGCGTCGATGAATGCTTTCCGCAACATCGCGCCAAACTCTGCGCTCGGCCGACGCAATCCGCGCGCCTCCTCGAGCCCCTGGGAGACAAGCCGGTCCACAACGACCGTTTCGCGGAAGCCTGACGGCGTGTCGGCGTTGTATTCCAGCAGCCACCAGTGGCCGGCGGCGTCCTGCACGAAATCGAAGCGGCCGACGATCGGCGCACCCGCGGGCTCCGCCGCGAGCAGCTCCGCCGCCACCCACGGGAATCCCATCTCGACCAGCAGCGGCACGTCCCGGGCCACGACGTCGCCCGCCCGAACGAGGGCGCTCGTGAACGCCTCGGTGAGACTGCCCAGCAGGGTGTCGTCCTCGCCGTTGAGCACGATGGCGTTGTATGCGAGGTACGGCTCGCCCTCGACCAGGTGGTCCGCCATCATCCCTTCGAGTTGAGCCGCGCGGATAAACGCCCGGTACGCGCCGGGATCGACCGAGCTCGGATCGGTGACGAGGGCGCGCATCAGCGCGCCGCAAGAGCCTGGCCTGGATCGGCAACCACGGCGATACCCGCGGCTGCGAGGCGGGCCGCGTACGGCTGCAGGTCCGGCGCTATCAGCTCGGGGACCCAGACCGCTCGCTCGAAGCCCTGCGCGATCAGCAGCTCAGGCGGCGGAAACCGACAGATCGGGTACTGATACCGGTTATCGAACCGCCGGCCAAACGAGACTCGGCGGGGCCGCTCCTGCAGAGCCGGCATCTGCCCCCTGGTGCCGAAGCGACGCCCGTCGGTGAGAAAAGCTGCACCACGGACCGCGGTCGGTGCCCTAGCATCGCCCGCCAAAGCCACCAGCAGCCCCAACAGTCGTTCGCTGCGAACCACGGCCGGTGCGACCGCCCAGCGCTGGATCACGGGCACGACGATATAGCCGAGCCGTTGCAGAGGGACGGTGGCCCCCAGCGTCGTCTCTGGCGGGAGGTCGATGAAGATCGCGGTGCCAGGCTGATCGGGACCGGGCAATATACCAGCGAGCGGGGCCGAGATAGCCGGCCTCACGTTAGACCCTGCGGCGACGGGTAATTCAGAGACCGGTAATTCAGAAAGGAAGGGCGTGGCGCAGACATACGGCCAGAATGGTCCGGCTGCATCCTGCCACCGGGCAAACGCTTCGGCGAGTGCGGGGCTCGCGCCTCGCCTAGCCGCGCCTGCCGCCATCATTCCCCGAAGGGGTTGGCTCCTGGCCGGCAAGAATTGCGCGCAGCCGCTCCCGATCGCGGGGGCCAAGGTGTGGCAGCACCCGCAGCCATTGCCGCTTGAGCCCAGGCTCGAGGATCTGCGAGCGCCGGATCATCGCTGTGAGCTCCGCCGCTCCGGGTTCGGCCGGTCGTACCGTCATGAGCCACCGCCGCCCTTTGCGCTCGCTGCGCCGGCCGAGAACCCTGACGCCTTCGCGGCCGCCGCGCCACCGGCCGCCCCTCCCGAGGTGGCGACGCCCGCACGGCTGGAGGCCGCGGTTCCGCCCCCGGTCCCGCCCGATCGGCCTGAAACGGCGTGGACCACACCAAACGTGCGCTCAGAGGGCGATGCCAGGGTGGTCGAGGCGCGCGCTTGATCCACAACTGCGGCGCTCGAATGCACCGCGTTTGGGGGGTCGTAGTACGCGGGTCCGCGGACGCCACTCGATACGTAGAGGGGACGCCAGTACCCATAGGAGGTGTAGTAGCCCGAGCTTGTCCCGCGGCTGCCGCCCGGGCCAAACGTTGGCGTAGGACCGGCCCCCGGCGCCATTGACGCGGATACGAGCTGCACCTCGCTATTCGGACGAAGGTGCAGGATCGGGTCGCCCTGGGCGGGAATCTCGAGCATCTCGCTGCTCGCCTCCGTCAGACGCAGCCGGCTTGCGGTCGCGGTTGTTCCCTCACCCTCCGTTACCCCGGGCGGGCGGTAGGCGAAGGCATACACGCCCTGCTCATCGCGCTGAAGAGACCTCTCCACCAGCGGATAGCGGCCGGGCTCGCTCGGCAGGCCGAGAGCCACCTCTTGTTGAAGCGGCGCGACGGGCGAAGCCACGTCAGTCCGCCCATCGCCGTCAGGCGGGTCGCCATCGCAGGCGGCGAGGGCGGCAGCGACGAGCAATGCGGCCGAGATCCGCACCGCCGGTTTCGCGTGGTGACGGAGACGCGAGCTAACGTCGTAGGCAAGATCGAGCAGTCGCTGACGCGCCTCGCTCTCCGACGTTGGCACGGCCCCGGCGAGATCGACGATCTCTGGATCAGAGGGTGCTGGTGATACGCGAGTAACTCGCGGATGCTGGCGTCGCGCGGCCAATTGCGGTGGTTCCCTGCCTGTACCGTGAATTGCGCGGCCAAGTCTAGCATTCAGCCGGTGAAGATGTCTGCTACGGCGAGCGGCGCCGGAATGAGCTGCTGCTCGACGAGATAGCGCACCAACCGCTCGATCTCAGGTTGGGTTCGCTCGAGTCCGTACGCGAACGGGTCCGGCCCGAGGCGGCGGTGCTCCTCCTCCAGCAGATCGTCCATCCACGCGACGCTCACCTGCGCGTTGCTGCGCTGCATGATCGATAGCGCTTCGCGCTTGGATTCTTCAAAAGCCTTGAGCAGCGATCCCGCGATGCCCGGTTCCGCTTCCGCGAGCTCCTTGCGGATCACCAGCACGTGGTTGATGGGGAAACAGCGCGTCTCATGATAGTAGGTGGCCTCGTGGCCGCGATGATCCGGGAGGAGGCGGCGCAGCCTCGCGTGCTCCTGCAGGAAGCGGTGGGCATGCTCGTGGACGATGGCGTCGAGCTCCCCTTTGAGCAGCAGCTCGACCTGATTTGAGCCCTCAGGAGTCAGGTTGACCTCGACCTTCGTGGACTCGGGCATCGGGTAGGCATTGGGGCGGTCGGTCGTCCAGATGATGTCCTCGGGCTGGATGCCGTACCCCTCGCGCAGGTGGCCGCGCAGCCAGACGCCCATCGCGTGCTGGTACCAGTTCATGATGCCGACCCGCTTGCCGCGAAGGTCGGCGAGGCCGGTCAGGCTGGAGTCCTCGCGCGTGAGCACGAGCTGATGGAAGAACGTTCGCTTGGGGTAGATCGGGAGCGCCCGGTGGTTGTCCTCCCGCGCGCGGCGCATGATCATGCCAACGACCGGCATCTCGTAGACGTCCGCATCCGGCGACCCCATCGATCGCCCGAGCTCGAGCGACCCCACGTCCAGCTCGATGCCCTCTGGCTTGACCATCCCGAGCAGCAGCGGCAGGGTCCGGTCGTACACCCCGCAGGACAGCGAAAGACGCACCATTCACATCCTCACCTCTCCGCCAGCCATCGGCAGCGCCCGTCGGCCCCATTATCCAGTTTGCCGCCATTACAATCCGTGGCCGGATCTTCGGTGCGCCTCGGTGCACAGGAAGCAGAGCGTTCGCGGCGAAAACAGTACTCTAGCGACAGCGACATTCGTCGCTCGAGGGAATGGACTGTGCGCGGGACGATGCGGTGGATTCTCGCCGCTATGGTGGCAACCGTGGTGGCGACGGCATGCGCTCCTGCCGCGACCCGGACCAACGGAGAACGCAGTGGCGTGCCCGGCCAGCGATCCGCGGCGCCCAAACGGATCACGGCGGTCATGTCCGGCGATCCCCATACGCTCTATCAGAAGCTGAACTCGAACAACGCCGTGCGCGGTATCGTCGCCGTTGAGCCGCTCGTCAACAGCGGGCTCGTGATCGAGCCCGAGGGGTTGGCGTTGCGGGCGCAGCTCGCGGAGGCGGTGCCTTCACTCGAAAACGGGTTGTGGCAGGTATTCCCCGACGGCCCGAGCCCCGCCGTCGTGGGTGACGTGCGGTTCCGGCGCGCGCTGCTCCACGCCATCGACCGGCAGCAGCTTGTCGACGTGCTCATGGCGGGCCTCTCGCAGGTGACCCATAGCTGGATCCCCCCGAACGACCCGCGCTACGGCGAGGTCGAGAGCCTCATCGTCAAGTACGACTATGATCCGCGCCGAGCAACGCAGATGATCGAAGGCCTCGGCTACCTCCGGGCGAGCGACGGCTCGTTCCACGACGCGAATGGCCAGCGGCTGGGCGTCGAGGCACGAACGATCAGCCTGGACGTCAACCGGAAGTCGCTTCTCGCCGTGGCGGATTTCTGGCAGCGCGTTGGCGTCGCGGCGGACCCCGTCGTCGTGCCGACGGCGCGCCAATCCGACCGCGAGTACCGCGCGACGTTCCCCGGCTTCGACCTGCTGCGAGGAGCGGCGAAGATCGAGCAGATGGACTGGCTGCACAGCGACGGCGCGCGACTGCCCGAGAACGACTTCCGGGGTCGGGGTGGCTGGGGACGACCTGCGCGCCGATCTATCGTAGTATCTGCCGATACACGGCGCGGAGGAGTTTGCCCCATGGCCGAGCCCATTCTGCGGTTTCGCTACCACGAGCCGGACATCGATACGAACCGGCCCATCGTCGAGGGCCAGGTGAAGATCGAGGGGTTCGAGCTCCAGGTGCTCCCCAACGAAGCGACCGAGTACGACGTCTGGGAGCTCGGCTCCTCGAGCATGCCCGTGTCCGCGGTAGGCCGGGAGCCGGACGTCTCGATTCCCGTGTGGCCGAACCGCAAGTTCCGCCACTCGTACATGTTTATCAACAGCGCGGCCGGCATCGAGCAGCCCGGTGATCTCGAGGGAAAACGAGTCGCGCTCGCTTCCTGGAACAACCCGGGTGGCGTGTGGGCCAAGGGCGCGCTTCAGAACTACTACGAGGTCGATCTGACGACGATCGACTGGTTCATCCCCGAGGCGGACCGCACGCCAATCCCTGGGGGCATCCGCACCCAGCGGGTGCCGTTGCGCCGCGACTTCGATCGCATGCTGGTGGAGGGGGAGTTGGACGCGGTCTTGGAGCCGAACCGCTTACCCTCGATCGTGAAGGGCGACCCGCGGGTGCGGCGGCTCTTCCCCGACTACAAGTCGGAGGAGCAGAAGTACTGGCGGGAGACCGGCATCTTCCCGATCAGCCACATCGTGACCATGAAACGGGAGTTCGTGGACCGCTATCCCGAGGCGCCCGTCGCGCTCCTCAAGGCCTACCGCCAGGCGCGCGACATCGCGTTCGACCGGGTGCTCGGATCTGATCCCGAGTACCTGATCATGACCTGGGCCGCGGCCGGCATCGAGGAGCAGAAGGCGCTGATGGGCGCAGACTACTGGTCTTACAACATCGTGGACAATCGGCGAACGCTCGAGGCCCTGACCCAGTTCGTGCACCAACAGGGGCTCACGCCGACCCAGGTCGACTACAACCAGTGCTTCGACGCAGCCGCGGCGTCGCTGCCCGGGGTTTAGCTCCGTGCGCTGACCGAAAGACGGGCCTCGTCGCGCCCTGCGAGGGCCTTTCATGAGTCGGCACACGGTACCATCAAAACATCGTTCTGCCGGCTCCGCGAGCCCGCCTGACCACGTGGGGGGAAGATGGAGAAGATCGTCAAGACCGACGCCGAGTGGCGGGCGCAGCTGACGCCCGAGCAGTACAAGATCGCACGCGGCAAGGGCACCGAGCCGGCATTCTGCGGGCTGTACTTCGACAACCATGAGCCGGGCACTTACTCGTGTGTTTGCTGCGACCTGCCGCTCTTCAGCTCCGACACGAAGTTCGAGTCCGGCACCGGCTGGCCGAGCTTCTACGCACCCGTCGCCGACGAGAACGTCGAGAACCATGAAGACACCAGCTACGGCATGCGGCGCACCGAGATCCTCTGCGCGCGCTGCGATGCCCATCTCGGTCACGTTTTCCCAGATGGGCCGCGGCCGACCGGGCTGCGCTACTGCCTCAACTCGGCGTCACTCGTGTTCACCCCAGCCAGGGTGGGTCAAAAGCCCTAAAGGGGCTGGGAGCCCAGAAAGCTACCCCTGGCTGATTGCCGCTGCGATGGGACCAACGTCCTATCCTCGCGCGGCGTTCGAGGTTCTATGCTTGGATCAGCACGCCGCTCGGCATGGGTGCGGTCCAATCAACCCCCGTCATTCATACCGCGCCCGCCCTCGAGCGGCTCGTGGAGGGCAACGTTGATATTTGCTACCGGAAGATCGCGCCGTCTCGGCCTGGTCGCGCTGCGGGCCGCCGCGGCCCCCGCCCCCCCGGCGGCCACGTCATCCGGGCCCGCCGATGTGGCGGCAAGCACGCCGCCAACCGTCGCCGGGTGCCCCACTCTGCCCGCGGATAACGTCTGGAACGCCCGCGTGGACCAGCTCCCCGTGCATGCCCGCTCGAGCGAATACTTGACCAGCATCGGCCTCTCCACCGGGCTCAAGGCGGACTTCGGCTCCGGGACCTGGAAGGGTGCGCCGATTGGCATCCCGTTCGTCACGGTCCCGGGCAGCCAATCCCCGGTTCCAGTCACGTTTGATTACTGGGATGAAAGCGACCCCGGCCCGTATCCCATTCCCCCGAACCCGCCCATCGAGGGCGGCCCTAACTCGACGGGCGACCGCCACATTCTGATGGTCGATCGCGACAACTGTGTCCTCTACGAGCTCTACAGCGCGTACCCGAACGGGGATGGAGGCTGGCGCGCTGGGTCCGGGGCGATCTATCCACTGAATTCCAATGCGCTTCGGCCAGCCGGCTGGACCTCCGCTGACGCAGCCGGCCTACCCATCCTCCCCGGTCTGGCGCGCTATGACGAGATCGACACGGGCGGCGAGATCAGTCACGCGCTCCGATTCACCGCATCGATCACGCAGCGGGCGTACCTCTGGCCGGCGCGGCACTACGCCTCGTCCAACACAAGTCCGACCGTCCCGCCCATGGGAATCCGGGTGCGCCTCAAGGCCAGCTTCGACATCTCGACGTTTAGCCCAACGAACCAGAAAATCCTCCGGGCGCTGAAGGCCTACGGCATGATTCTCGCGGACAACGGCTCGAACTGGTTCATCAGCGGCGTGCCCGACAGCCGCTGGAACGATACCGACCTGCAAGCCTTCCGAAACGTCCTCGGCAGCGCATTCGAGGTCGTCGACGAGTCATCGCTGATGATGAATGTAGACAGCGGACAGACCAGCCCTTTATTACCGGCGGGGACGCCGACACGGACGGCGACCCCAACTCCAACCCGAACGGCAACGCTGACCCCAGTCGCTAGCTTCACCCCGACCAGAACCGCCACACCGGTTGCCTCCGAGACTGCGGTTCCATCAGCCACGGCGACGAGCACGCCAACGGCAGCCGCAACCTCCGCAGCGACTGCGACCGCAACTCCGACGGCCACGCCGCGAAGGGGAAAGAAGCACTGACATTTCCTGGCGCTGGCTAGGGTCGATTCGCCACCCGCTGCGCCCGCTGCAGGAGCGCCGGCGAGCCAAGCAGCTCGCAGGTGGCCGCAAAATCCGGTCTCGGTCCCGCCCAGTGCAGGTCTGCGGGTGCGGCCGCGATCGGCGCCTCCGTTCGGAGCGTCGCCAGGTCGCGGAACAACAGGGCCAATTCCATGTTCTCGTGAAGGACCGCGGCGAGCTTATCCATCCGGGCGCCACGCACCGCCGGGTCCCAGTCCGCGGCATCGGCCGGAATCGTGGTGATGGAGCCGTAGTGGGCGAGCACGATGGCCGCGGACTTCGCGCCCCAGCCTGGGAGGCCCGGGAATCCGTCCGCGCTATCTCCCACCAGGGCCAGGTAGTCCGGTATGGAAGCGGGTGGGACGCCAAATTTCGCGACGACGCCCGCTTCATCCGTGACCTTTTGCGAACGCCGATCGACCTGCACGACGCGCGTCCCGACGACGCACTGCGCCAGATCCTTGTCGGGCGTACAGATGAAGACGCGCCTCACCTCGCTACTCGCGCCCGCCACCCGGGCCCCTGTGCCGAGAGCGTCATCCGCTTCGAGCTCGACCATTGGCCAGACCTTCACGCCAAGGGCCTCGAGCGATTCCTCGAGCAGCGGGAATTGCGCCAGGAGGAGAGGGTCCATACCCGCGCTCGTCTTGTAGCCCGGCCAGAGCTGGTTGCGGAACGACTCGACGACGTGGTCGGTCGCGATGCCGATGTGAGTAACGCCCCCCTCCAGCAACCCGAGGACCGAAGCCACTACGCCACGCGTCGCCGCGACTTCTTGCCCTGCCGCGTTGACGTACGGCGGCACGGCAAAGTGGTGGCGAAAGAGCTCGTAGGTTCCGTCGAGGAGATACACGTCCACGGCAGCGTTATAGAGCGGCGCGCGGGCCAGGGACAAGTTGTGCCGGCACGTTGGGCAGGCGCTCGCTATACTGGGGCCAATCGCGAGCGCAAGATCATGCCGCTGCAAGCGTGAGCACAAGGAGCACAAGATGGCCGAAGACCAGCGAGCCGGGACCGCGTACTGGATCGATCATTATGTCGTGCCGACCGCCGATGCGGGCCGATTCATCCAGTTCTACACCGACGTCTTTGCCGCGAAGCCGCGCGGTGGGGACGACAGCCGCCCTGGAACGCGCTTCACTTGGGTCGGCCAATGCCACGTCGGCGGCTCGCCCGCGCGGGACGGCAAGCTGACCCCGGGGACCGGCTTCCCACGGTATAGCTGGTTCATCCGCAAGGAAGAGATCGCGGAGCACGTCGCCCGGTTGGATGCGCTCGGCATCAGCCACTCCGCGCCGATCCAGACCAGCGCCGAGGGTGAGGCCGGCACCGCGATCCGGTTCACGGACCCGGACGGCAACCCGCTGGAGCTCTGGGCCCCGGACCGCATGCCCGATGGCGCGATGGCTGGCGAGACGGCGGCAAAGGTCGGCCGCATCGCCGCCGCGACCCACGAATCGCGAGACCTGGCCCGCACCGCGGATTTCTACCGCAGGTACTGCGGACTCGATCCGCTGCAGGGCGGACAACTCGCCGACGACACACTCGTCTTCCCGCTTGCCGCAGCGGGTCGGGTGATCTTCAAGAAGGTCGACGTCCTCGGCAATCGGACTCTCGGGCACGCCGTGTACCGAGCGATCCACACCGCGCTGGTCGTCCGCCACGACGAGTTCATGCCCACCCTCGAGCGCATGTACGCCGACCTGCCCGAGTGGGACTTCGACCCGGACCATCTGCCGACGCTCAGCCCGGCTGAGGCGGATGCAATGGCACCACGGACCGGCATGCACGGCAACCCGATTGGCGCGGAGTGGAAGCGGACGATTGGTCGCGCCGACAGCTTTTTCGACTGGGACGCCAACTGCTACCACTTTGTGCCGGCGTCACCCAAGGATGGCTCGATGGCCACCTTCAACTTCGTCCCCCAGGAGGACTTCCTGGAGGCCCGCCGCGCCTAGCCCAAGTTCATCCTGCCAGGTGGGAGTCGCCGCTACCTGCCTGCTATGGCGCTCGGGCCGGGGCCGCGGATCTCGACTTCCTCGGCGTCCGGACCGCTGAAGACGCAGCGGAGCCAGCCCTCCTCGCCCGGTTCGCGGGCGGAGGTTGGATGGGGCTGCTGCTTCACGGGCACGCCCTCCTCGACCAGGCGGTCGAAGGTGGCGCGGAAGTCGTCCGTCACGAAGCAGAAGTGGAACGCGTCTCCCATCACCGCCTCGGGGCGAAGCATCAGCTCCAGCACGCCCTGGGGCGAGCGCATGTAGGCGATTGCTTGCAGCCGGCCGACGCGGTTGCGCTCCACGAAATATGGGTCCATCCCGAAATGGCTGGAGTAGAAGTCGATCGAGCGGTCCAGGTCCGCGACGCTGATCGCCACATGGTCGAGCCGTTGAATCATGACCGATTCTCCTCGAAAGGGATCTCCTCGCGGTGGCTGAAGCCCCGGGCGTTATCGATGTACAGGACGTGGGTCGGCGCGACGCGGTAGATCCGCACGTCTAACGCCTTGCCGGCGATCTTCATCCCGCCCAGAAGCTGACCCGGGCTCAGAAATTGGGCGACGAACGGATACTTTTTGATGTAGGCGGGCAGCACCCGCGCCAGCTCGCGCTTACTCGTCACTTCACCGCACTGCGCCGCGATCTGTATCCCCTTGATGTCGCGCCAGTCCCGGTAGTCCTCATTCACGGTGGCCCCGATCGTCGCGCTGCGGGCGAGGTTCTGGACGTGCAACGTCTTCGGCTCAGAGAGAAAGTACAGCGTGAAGCCCAGATTCACATAGAACACGGTGCTGGCCCACGGTCCACCCGGTCCGAGTGTCGCCAGCGAAACCGTGTTGTGGCTCGCGAGGTACTCGAGCGCGATAGCGCGCATGTCCTCGCCGCCCGGCGCTGGCTGCGCCGCGGCCTGGCTCACGACACCACCTCGAGCACGCGCAGGGTGACACGATCGCCGTCGACGAGCCCAAGCTCGCGCCGCAGATTCGTCGCCGCGAGGATCTCGATCTGATCACCCGGATAGTCCGCGACGTGCGGCAGGATGATTGCACCTAGGACACGCTCCTGGACCAGGACCTCGTAGCAGCGAGCGACGCATTCCGAACGGCTTGGTGGCTCGATCTCGATACCCGGCTGCTCGCTCAGCAGGCGCCACTGCTCGAGGCTCTCCGGCTCCACGAGCCGCAGGTTGAGCGTCCCCGGCCACGCCTTGAAGCGTAGCCTCTGCGCGAACTGCTCCCGCACCCAGGCAATCTCGGTGAAGCCGGCCGCCTTGCCCAACCCGGAGGCCACGATCCCCTGGAAGTTGTGGTTTGGGGCGTTCCCGCCTCCCCTAACCCTCCTCCCCTGGGAGGAGGGTGCCGCCTGCTCAGCCACCGGCGGCTTCCGCGCCCACGGCAGCCAGCTCCATCTTGCCCTCTGGCTCGCGCTCGGGCTCGAACGGCACCGCCACGGATTGCTCGACGGGGAGCACGAGCGCTACGGTCTGCCCGGCCTCCAGCGGCGTCAGCGGGTGGAGGCGGACGTGCATCGGCTGCCCCGCGACACGCACGATGCAGTCAAGATACTCGCCCAGGAACACGACGTTTTCGACCTGACCGCTCACGACGTTACCACCCGGCCGCCCGGCATCGGTTGCTAGCTCGACGAACTCGGGGCGGATCGAGACCAGCACCTCCGCGTCCGCGCCGATCTCCGCGGTAGCAAGGCAGGTGATGACGCCGGCATGCGTCTGGACGCGCACCGTTATGCCGTCGACTTCGCGGCTCGCAACCCGGCCGGGGATGAAGTTCGTCGTGCCCACGAACTCCGCGACGTAACGCGAGTTCGGCTTCTCGTAGACCTCGCGCGGCGGCCCCTCCTGGGCGATGATCCCGTCCCTCATCACGGCAACAACCGATGACATCGCCAACGCCTCGATCTGGTCGTGGGTGACGTAGATCGTCGTGATGCCGAGCTGCTGCTGAAGCTGGCGGAGCTCGATGCGCAGCCCTGCGCGCAGCTTCGCGTCCAGGTTGCTGAGCGGCTCGTCGAGCAAGAGCAGCTTCGGGCGCCGGACCAGCGCCCGCGCCAGCGCGAGTCGCTGCTGCTGACCGCCGGAGAGCTGCGGTGCCGGTCGGTCTTCCAGCCCGTCGAGCTGGACCACCCGAAGCGCCTCGCGCACCCTGTCCTTCACTTCGCGGTCGGGAACTCGGCGCTTCGCCACCCGCAACGGGAACGCGACGTTCTCGAAGACGGACATGTGAGGCCAGATCGCGTACGACTGGAACACCATGCCGATGTCGCGCTGGTGAGGCGGCACGAAGCCGCTCGGGGAGGACACGACGCGGCCGTCGAGCTCGATCACGCCGTCATCCGAGCGCTCCAGGCCCGCCACGCAGCGCAGGGTCGTCGTCTTGCCGCACCCCGAAGGGCCGAGCAGGGTGTAAAACGCGCCCTCCGGCACCTCGAAGCTGACGTGCTTCACCGCGTGCACCTGGCCGCGGTCGGTTTGATAGATCTTGGAGAGACCGGAGATCGTCAGCATGTTGCCCGTCACTATAGCGAAGGTTCAGAGGCCAACGTTGTACGTCGCAAAGTCCTGGCCGCGCGTGCCGAGGCGGCGGGCGCCGGTCGCCGTAACCGCGACGCTGTCGCCGAAACGTGCCGTCTCAGTGTAGCCAGCCTTATTCACCGCGGGCTTGATCACGAAGACGTTCCCCTCGGCGAGCGGGCGATCCAGCACGGTCTGATTGTGGGGCGGGTTGGTGATCAGCGGTCCGTCATCGCCCAGGCCCCGGCCGTGGAGGACGAGCCGGGCGGCCCAGCCGGCGGGCTGCGGGGTGGCGGCGCAGGCGGCAACCAACTCGCCGTACGTCACGCCCGGCTTCATCGCTGCCACGGTGCGCTCGAACGCCTCGACCCCGGCGGCCCAGGCGTCCCGACAGAATTCCGGTACCCGCCCCACGAAGGTGGACTGATCGATCTACGCGGCGTAGCCGCCCCACCGCCCCTCGATCTCGTTCAGGATCACGTCCCCCTCGGCCAGGACGCGCTTCGTGGGGTGCGTGATCCTGCCGTAGGCCTTGCCCGCCGGTCCAGACACCCAGCCCAGCATGAACGGCATCGTGCCGCCGCGCTCGATCGCCGCCCCGTAGATCGCCGCGCCGCACGCCGCCTCCGCGACGCCCGGGCGCGCCGTGGCAAGGAGCGCTCGGAGCGCCACCTCTGCCACGGTGGTTCCCTCCTCCAGGAATGCGATCTCCTCCTCGCCCTTCACCATGCGGGCCTCGCCGGTCACATCGGTCGCGCTGACGATGCGGGCGCGAGGGAACTCCGCGCGCAAAGAGTCCATGAGCGCGCTACCGACCACGCCGTCCGGCGCCCGAACGTAGCTCAGAAGTCCATCGGTCAGCCCGCACACGCCGATGGTGCCGTCGCCGGCCTTCAGCTCCTTCAGCGCGTCGATCATTCCGTCGACGAATGTCCGTCGCAGCGTTCGCACGTCATCGATCCACCCAGCCGCGAGTCGCGCGCTCGGCCCGGCGAAGCCGACGGCCTTGCCTGAAACGGAAAAGACGCAGGCAACGCTCTCCGCGTTCATGCCGAACTGGGTCAGGTAGCGGGCGTCCGCCTGGAACTTGTCATAGCTCCCGGTATTCGGCGGGGCGACGAGTACGTCGATGCCCCGCTGGGCCATCAGATCGCGAACGCGCCTCCAGCGGCGGTCGCGCTCTGCAGTCGAAAAGGTGGGGAGCGCCCGCTCCATGTCCTCGGGTGCCACGTCGTCCTCCGTCCGCACGTCCCTTCTCGGGCGCCGGGTCGTAATGCTTTCGTCGTTCCGCCTCTGAATACCCGCCCGTGGGGCGCACGTCAAGCCGGATCTCACGAATCGTGATGATGCGCGCAAGCTGGCGGCACCGAGGTGCGAGCTGGCGCCAGCATCGCGTTGCGTGGCCCCTCACCGACGCGTCATACTCGCGCGCGATCCTCTGGCGCGCGAAGTGCCGACGCGGCAGGGCGGCAGGAACGGAGCTCGCATGCGGTGCCCATCGTGCGGCGGCCACGTGTCAAGCGCGCAGGCAAGTGTCCGCCACCTCGCCAAACTGATAACCGACGTGCTCCCCTTCGGCGTTGGCGGACTCGTCGCGTTGCTCAACCCGCGTCGCCAGGCCTTGCACGACCTCCTGGCTCGCACAGCCGTCGTGGACGCATGAACCACTACATGGCAGACCCATGAGCGCCCGAGCGGCGGGGGTCACGACCGGTGTCGCCATAGTGCTGGCGCTGGTCCTGAGCATGGTCGTGGGCACGCTCATCGGTCCGCTCATTGCGGTGAGCCTGGTTACGGGAGCGGCCATCGGCGGCCGCACCGCGCGACGCGTGACGCCGGCCACGGCCTCTCGGGCGCTGGCGCGCGGATCGGTGGGCGTTCTTGTCATCCTGGGCGTCGTGTTCCGCACCCTATTGGTGGCGAATCAGAGCGACAACGCATACGTGTGGATCGCAGTCCTTGGCACGGTGCTCCTGTTCCCTGCCGTGCCCTTCGCGCTGGCGGCCATTGTTCCCCGCGCTGGCGCGACGAGCTGGCTGATACGCATCGGTGTCGTCCTGTTGTGGCTTATCGCAGCACCAGGGCTGGTGCTGCTTGCGATAGGCGGGGGGTTGTCCGTGATGGCGACGCTGAACCGCCCCGGGTTTTGTAGAGACTCCGGTTTTTGTGTGTCGCGCACGGAAAAGTTGGCGCGGAGCTGTTGTACGGAAAGCCCGCCGCCGATTGCGAGGCTTGCGGGGCCGGGCGCCTCGCGGATGGACGAGGATCGGTCTTGTCGAGTAGCGCGGTGGCACCTCCATTCATGACATGGGGAGCAGATCGGCGAGCGCCACGGGCTCGTCGCAGTGA
>ORMF010360683.1_pt1 | contig 22648 bp, 14 predicted proteins | sample 1779871 | NCBI WGS metagenome assembly ORMF01 (sample SAMEA104232316, study PRJEB22302) | groundwater metagenome | biome: forest; feature: aquifer; material: groundwater | place: USA | collected 2011-08-07 | depth 5.4 m | reverse complement strand
AGCGCATCAATCACCAATATTTGCTCTGCCAACAAGACATATCCGTCACCACTTTTATCGTGAAAACGCACCGTATTCTCGCCAAATGTCACCAGCAGTGCATACACATTATTCGGATTACGAATATCAAACGAGCGATGATGCAGCAATTCTTTCACATCATCAATCACACTTTCCCTTGCTGAGCTCGCATGCAATGACAACCACTTATTCACCACCAATGGCTCATGTTGATATTGATGATAAAATTTATCGAGAGCAAATTTTCGCTTTTCAATTGCCAAATCATTTAACGCATACAATGCGCCAAGTTGATCTGTCATATTATTTGCGCATGTTGCCTGCAGAACAGCGAGATCAACATATTTTTCGTTTTTTGTGCGCAATAAATAATACAAAGAATTGTTTTTCAAACGACGATGACCGCAACTTTTTGCATCATAAACATAATCGCCCGATAATTTATTTTTCTCATACAAAGAAAACAATTGTTTTTCTAATAACGTGGCAATTTGTGTTTCAACAAATAATTTTGCCGCATAAAGAATGTCTAAATCGATGCCAGAACAATGCGTGGCAATATATTTTAATGCAGGCAGCGTTAATAAACGCGATAACAAGCTGCGATCATCCATCGGTTGCGATATTAATTTTTCAATACCCTGCACGAGTAACGGATCAATTTCAGGCGTTTTATTTTTTTCTATTGCCCTAGCAACTTGGCGGACGACATTCACATATAATCTTTGTCCCGCTTCCCATTTCGCAAATGGATCAGAATCACATTGCAATAATTGCGCTAATTCCGCATCCGAATAATCATATTGCAATTCCACTGGCGCAGAAAAATGACGCAAGAATGACGGCACTGGATTTTCCATTACATTAACAAACGTGAACTTTTCTTCCGAGCTTCTTACTTCTAAAATTTTTGTACCTTTTGTAACGGTGCTTTCACCGGCTAATTGCAAATCTAGATCTTCGCATGCCGCACCAATTAACCCCATCGCAAACGGCATATGCGCAGGTAATTTTTCTAATTGTCCCGGCGTTGGTGGAGCGCTTTGCGTAATAACAACATCGTAGGTTTTTTTATCCGCATCATAATGTGTTTTTACGCATAAAACAGGCGTTCCCGCTTGATGATACCATCGCGAAAATTGCGATAGATCTTTTCCAGAGGCATCTGACATCGCACGTAGAAAATCTTCTGTTGTGACAGCTTGACCATCATGACGCGAAAAATATAAATCCATTCCCTTTCGAAAAATCGCAGGCGTTAACATCGTGCGCACCATGCGAATGACTTCAGCACCCTTTTCATAAATCGTCATTGTGTAGAAATTATCAATTTTCATGTAGCTATCAGGGCGAATGGGATGCGCCATCGGGCTTGAATCTTCAGGGAATTGATTGTTACGCAATGTATTCACCACATCAATGCGCGCAACGCCAAGTGATGTCATGTCTTCTGTGAACAATTGATCACGCAAAACAGTTAACCCTTCTTTCAAGGTTAATTGAAACCAATCACGACACGTGACGCGATTACCGGACCAATTGTGAAAATATTCATGCCCAATAACACGTTCGATATTAATGTAATCTAAATCAGTTGCCGTTTGTGGTTTTGCGAGAATATATTTTGTGTTGAAAATATTCAGGCCTTTATTTTCCATCGCGCCCATATTGAAATCACTTACCGCCACAATCATGTAACGATTCAGATCATATTCACGACCAAATTTTTCCTCATCCCATTGCATCGATTTTTTCAGCGCAATCACGGCATAATCACCTTGATCACGAAATCCTTTTTCCAAATACAAATATAAATCAACTATGCGTTTAGACATCGTTACAAAGGTATCTTGAATTAAATCAAAATCACCCGCGACCAACGCAAATAAATAACACGGTTTCAATGAAGGATCTTCCCAATGCACCCAGTGACGATTATCACTCAATTCTTTTTCTTCAATTAAATTTCCATTCGACAACAATGTCGGAAATTTATTTTTATCAGCAGTAATGGTTGTGGTGAAGTAAGACATCACATCCGGACGATCTAAAAAATACGTGATATGACGAAATCCTTCTGCTTCACATTGCGTGCATAAATTATTACGTGATTGATATAACCCCATTAAATGCGTATTTTTTTTCGGATAAATCACAACATGGGTTTCTAATACAAATTTATCTGACACATTCGGAATGGTTAAATGTGTTTTTGTTACCTGATGATCAACTGCCTTTCCATCAAGAAAAACTGCTTCTAATTTTAATTCTTCACCATTTAACACAAGCGGCGCATTTAAATTATTTTTCTGCGCATTACGCTCGATGTGCAGAACACTTTTTACACGCGTCTCTTCATCATGAATATCAAAATGCAAATGCACAGTTTTGATAAAAAAATCGGGGGCAGCATAATCTTTTAAATAAATCGCATGGGGATTCGACATAAGCACTCCGGAAAGCTTAAGCGTAAGCATATCGCAGTAAAAGATAGCCTAAAACGCCTGAAAAAAAGGATCCAAAAATAACACCCATTCGTATAAATGCGGCATAGGACGCAACGGAATGGAAGGCCAATGTACCAATAAATAGACTCATAGTAAAACCAACGCCAGCGACTAAACTCAAACCGTACAAACCCAACGAAGTGATATTTGCAGGCAATTTTGAAATACCACATTTCACACCCAGCATCGTAAAGGACCAAATGCCAAACTGTTTTCCAAAAAACAAGCCGCATGCAATACCCAAGGGAACCGACAAAAATAAATGATGTATAGCAAGCCCAGAAAAAGAAACACCCGCATTAGCAAACGCAAATAATGGCAATATTCCAAATGCAACCAATGGGTGTAATTTACGCTCCAATCTATGCAAGGGTGATTCCGCACTGCTTTTCGTTAAATTAATGGGAATAGTCATAGCAATCACAATACCGGCCATTGTTGCGTGCACACCCGATTTCAAAACACATAACCACAACAAAATTCCCACAAATGCATACGCACTGATTTTTTGCACTCGACAATAATTCAACAATATCAACACGCACACCAACACCAACGCGATTAACAACATCAACAATGAAATACGTGACGTGTAAAAAACCGCCATAATAATAATGGCGCCAATGTCATCAAAAATCGCAAGCGCTGTTAGAAAAATTTTTAAACTCTCAGGAATGCGCTTTCCTAAAAGCGATAAAATGCCGAGAGAAAATGCGGTATCGGTTGCAGTAGGAATCGCCCATCCTTTTAATGCAAGCGGATCATGCCAATTAATTCCTAAATAAATGGCAGCGGGTATCACCATACCACCCATGGCTGCGATCAACGGCAGCATTGCTTTTGAAACAGAATTTAATTCTCCCACGAATAATTCACGCTTAATTTCCAATCCAACCAACAGGAAAAAAATCGTCATAAACCCTTCGTTGACCCACGACAACAACGGTTTTTCCAGTGTAAAACCAGCAAATGAAACGCTGAATTTGAGATTAAAAAAACCTTCGTAATAAGATGCCAGTGCAGAATTATCGATGAATAAAGCGAGTAATGCAGTGGTAAAAAGAATAATACCGGCGCTGGCTTCTAAACTAATAAACTCGCGAATCGATCGAATCGCCATAGCAAATTCACCTAGTAGATAAAAAAACAGCCCCTAAGTGTAAACTCAAGAGCTGCAATATCAAAAAATCAAAAAATCAAAAAATATTAGTGGCACGAATCACAAGATTCTGCAGAGCAAAACCAGCTGGTCGTACTGTTGTAAATCACAGCAGTGACAACGCCAAAAACAAGACCATGCAAAAATCCAAAAACCAACCCCCAAAATGCACCCATCATGGTAGCTTCCACATGATGATACACTGTGCCTGCTAATGAAATAACGGGCAAACCAACACCCCAACGCGCTCCAATCAAGCACAACAACATAAAACTCAAACCAGAAACAATTCCCCATCCCAGTCCAAAACTAACTGGATGAATCTTTCCATACTTAACCATCACACTCTCCTTTGTATCGGTTCGGCTAAAAGCCCCACCCAAGAATTATACTGAAAAATCGGGACGTTAGCCAAATGTACAATGCAAAAGAACGTCCAATAACATAAATATTGTGATTTTTTTCAGATTCCGTTAGTTTATACAGCTCAATTAGCCGATGTAGCTCAGTTGGTAGAGCAACTGATTCGTAATCAGTAGGTCGTCCGTTCGATTCGGATCATCGGCAGTAATGAAATCAAGTGGTTAAATCACAAAATCCTTCGGCAACAATCCTAAAAATTTTCAAAGGTTCTTCTGGAGGTTCCTACAAAGGGTTTGCTGGGAGCATGCAAGAAAAATTGTCAGACTTAATATTAGCTACAAATGCGGGCGATAAGCGGGCTCAGGAAAAATTATTTTCGAATCATGAAAACACAGTGGAAGCTATAGTCTACGGGCTCAGAAGAGGAGCGGGCTTGGCGAAAGACTTTTGGACTGATGATGACTGTTTGATTTATTGTGGCTCAGATCGAATTAAGTATCACATAAGTGCTTTTGAAAATGTTATAAGTACCTGGAAAGATGAAGGCGTGTGTTATGAACCTTTTTGGTATTTAGATAAGATTTATGAAAAATGTGCATATTTGAATACACCCTACATAAACTGGGATTCTGTAATTATTCTTACAGATGGCTGTGCTGATATTTATTTGGGAAAACCTACCCTGGAACAAAGGGCGTTTCGAAAAAAATATAAATTTCTTCATCAAGAAATAGAGCAATTGATCAAGAAAAGAAAAATCAAAAAGCCTTTAGCTACTTCAATAGAGCAAACACCATCACAGCTCGGTGCAAAAGGCGCTGTAGTTTCTAATGCGCGCCACAATAAACCAAAAGAATTGGCGAAAAAATTTGCAAAACAGTGTTGGCAAGAAAATCCAGATGCGACGAAACAAGATGTTGCTGAAAAAACTCATGTCTATTTTGTCGAACAAAAAATTAGAAATAATGATGACTATTATTCTATCGGAACACTTATTGATTGGACGAAAAGTGAAATTCCTTTAACAAGAGCCAGTGGCGGTCGTCCTAAAAAACCCAAGTAAATCCAAATTATTCTATCAGAAACCTACCCTAACAGCGCTGAAACCCTATGTTTTAGCGTTGCAGCGTCACGTTTAATTAAATTAACCAGCCTACAATTCATAACTGTTCTTAAAACATATGAGGTAGTTATGGTTATGCATGAAAACACGGATTCAATAATTCGTAAGTCGGAAGTCAGAAAAATCACCGGTCTCAGCGACACAACAATTTGGCGACTAGAAAAATTAAAAAAATTCCCTCAGAGAAGGCGCCTCTCGGCCTCAGCATGTGGCTGGCTGATGTCTGAAATAACAAACTGGGCAAAAACACGACCCGTAGTCGAAATTATAGAACAAACCAGTTTAGCACCCTCACATGAAACAGGAGTGTAAAATGGAAATCAACACCAATCCATGTGAAATAGAAAAAAAATTTCAGGACTTCTTAATAGAACATGACCACCCGCTTTATAATCAGGTCGATCATGACGACAGCAAGTTCCATCACTTAAAATGTCCCAATGGTTGCGCAACAGACGCTCGATACAAGCTATACTCAAGCGGCTTCGGTTATTTGAAGTGCTGGAAATGTGATGTCTATGCAAAATTTAATCCATACCAGCCTGGACAAAAACAAACAACCCAATTTTCAAAGCCACATAAAATTGGGCAACAAAAACCTCCCGAAGATATTCGAAAAAGATATTCGGAATGCGCTACGGCAGCAGAACACATTTTCTCAATCGCCAATAACCAATTAGCCAATAATCACAACTACTTGCGCCTAAAACAAGTTCAAAACTATGGGCTGCGTGTTCTCACACTTGAAACTGACACAACAAAAACAGCAAAGTGCTACCCAGGCACATTATTAGTTCCATGCCGCACGATTGATGGAAAACTCGTCAATCTTGAACGAATTTATTTCTCACGCAAGGAAAACAAATTCCAAAAACGCCCCCTAGAAGGCGCACAAAGAAATAACACCTTTTATTTAATTGGCCATATTTCAGAAACAACACCCCTAATTTATATCGCAGAAGGTTATGGAACGGCCGCAACGATCTTCGAAGCATTCAATTGCCCAACTATTACTGCATTCTGTTCAAGCAACCTACCCTACGTAGCGCAAACAATTCGCGCACGTCATCCAAAAATAAAAATCATTATTCTTGGCGATATAGATGATGACTCAAAAGGAGAAATATATGCAAAAAAATCTGCTGCATTAGCACATGGCACATATGCGTTACCGAATTTTTCGGAAATACCAACCCAATTAAAACTAACTGTAAAACGCAGTGATTTTAATGATCTATTTGTTCTTTTAATGGCAAATGGATTAAACAGAACCGCCGCACTCGCAACAGTACGGCAGCAAATACAACAACAATAAACAGCAGAGAGATTTTATGATAGAAAAACAATCTGAACAACTATTAGATTTAATTAACAGTGATCTTGAATTTTTTCACGACAAAAACGATAAAACGTTTGTAACATTTTCAGTTAATAATCATAAAGAAACATGGGAAATAAAAAGTGAAAAATTCCACCAGTTCTTGGCAAAACTGTTTTGGGAAAAACATAATAAACCAATCGGAGCAAATGGCATAAAAGAAGCATTAATGATTTTAGAATCAAAAGCATTATATGAAGGAGAATGTCATCAAGTATTTCTTCGTGTCGGCAATCATGGAAACAAAACTTACATCGATCTATGCAATGATTTATGGCAAGTAATTGAGATATCGGATTCCGATTGGAAAATTTTAGATAATTCGCCAGTCAAGTTTCGCCGAACCGATGGTATGCAGCCATTGCCGATGCCAAAAAAAGATATCGGCGATATTGAGTTACTATGGAAATATATAAACATCCCTAAAAACAAGGAAACAAAACTTCTTATTCTTGCATACATGTTAGAATGTTTTAGAGTTGAAACCCCGTTTCCTATATTGACACTAATTGGATTGCAAGGAAGCGCCAAAAGCTTTACCCAAAGCAAATTGAAAGACTTAATTGATCCGCATAACGTAAATCTACGCTCAGCCCCAATCAAACCAGACGATCTACCGGTTAATGCATCAAACAATTATCTCGTTTCATTTAACAATGTTAGCGTTCTTAAAAATAGTTTACAGGATACTTTGTGCTGCGTATCAACTGGCGGCGGATTTTCAACAAGGCTACTTTTTACAAATGATAAAGAATATGTCTCAGATACCATGCGACCCATCATAATGAACGGAATAGATAACTTTATTACCAGACCCGATTTATTGGATAGATCAATCGTTATTGATTTACCCAACATTAAAGACACAGAAAGAAAATCTGAAGCAGAAATAAACAAAGCTTTTATAAAAGATCGGGAAAAGATTTTTACCGGCTTGCTCGACCTGCTTGTCAAAACACTAAACAAAATTCCAAATACAAAGATTAACAAGCTACCACGCTTAGCTGATTTCGCAATATTGGGAACAGCCCTAGAAAAAGTGCTTGATTATGGTAACGGCTCGTTTTTAAAAACATACCGATCAAATTTTCGTGCGAGCATAGAAAGCACAATTGATGCATCACCCATTATTAGTGCGCTCGTTGAATTGATGAGGTCTGAAAAAGTATGGGCTGGGCGTTATATCGATTTGTTAGATAAGTTGATATTAAAATTCCCACCAAATTACAGGACACAATATCCAGAAAACGCAAAAGAGATGGCATCCTTAGTTAAGCGGTATATTCCAATGTTACAAATTCTTGGGATAACTATCACAGAAATTGAACCTCGCAAAGAAGATGGCCGTCATATAGAAATTCAATATGACCTACAGCTTGTTCAGGATGATCAGTGCGACAAACACATCAGCACTTCAAAAATCGAACCTGTATGTCCTGCGCATACTGTAGATAAAACCGAAATTATGCGCATCGTTGACGAATACAAACGCGAATGCAACCTTGTCTAAAGAAAGGCGAAATAAGTAACTATCACAAAATATAAATGATATTAACAATCAAAGGACTGAAAAATGACTACCATGAAATGTAAATTAGGTCGACCAACTACTTATACACCCGAACTCGCCGCAGCAATTTGCGACGCCATCGCGTCATCAAGTAAAGGCATAAGGAGGCTCTCAAAGGAAAATGAGGGCTTCCCCAACCCTGATACAATTTATCGCTGGGTGAAAGAACATAAAGACTTTTCCGACCAATACGCGCAAGCAAAACGCCAACAGATTGAAGTCATTGTCGATGAAATAATTGAAATTGCAGATGATACTTCGCACGACACGTCAATCAACGATGCTGGCAAAGTGATAATTAATCACGAGCATATCAACCGATCCCGTTTACGAATCGATACTCGCAAGTGGTTAGCCTCAAAGTTGGCTCCTAAAATATATGGTGAAAAGCCAGAAGATCAGGAAGTTAAAAACGAACTGGACGCTCAGTTTATAGAAGAATGCCAACGATTTAGAAAAAAATTTGAATCAGAGTATTAAACTTTAACGGATCATCCTTTCTAAAAATTTACTCAAGCGTTGTCTCTGATCATCATTCAGCTTGGAATACATTTTTATCAAATTCGCGAGATGATTATCATTGGTGTAAAAAAACGCCGCCGGAACTTTTAATACCTTGGAGATGCGTTGCACCATGTCAAAATCTGGCGAGTGTTTCCCGGTTTCATATTGATTCATGCGAGCACTGGCGACAAACTCATCCACACCGGCAGCAATACCCAATCGTTTTTGGGATAACCCCGCCTCCAAACGAGCCTCTTTTAACCGCTTGTAAATCGGTGATCTTCGCGCCACTCTCAGCCTGCTTTATCTGTTCATATCAGCTAAGAATTACTTAGTTATACCTTGACTGAATACTAAGACTTCCTTAGTATCTGCACCTCATTAACGCGATCAATTAATGTACAGTTCAGAAGATCATAAAGATGAAAGACACTCAAAAATATTTTTTAATCCCGTTACTTCTATTCGTAGCAACAAAAGTATTAGCTTTTGGTGAATTTACATGCGGTATACGTCCAATCCCCAATATTGGGTGTCGTATTGGCCAATGCGTAGATGGTCAATGGCAACAAGTATGCGACTCATCCCCCGCTCTATCATGCGGTCTTCAACCTCTTCCAAATCCAGGCTGTGAAATTGGGGAATGTATCAACGGACATTGGCAGGAAGTTTGCAATAATAGTCCAACGTTATCATGCGGTTTACCCCCTCTTCCAAACATAGGCTGCAGAATTGGACAGTGTGTTGACGGTCACTGGCAACAGATATGCAATTAAATACAACTGTTGACTCGCAAGATTCACTATCAACCAACGAAAAAGAAAGGCTTCTATCACTAATAGAATTTTCTCAACATTCCGCACGATTAAAACTATCCACCATTACAGATGTTACAAAGCACAACGTATTCCAAAAATTTGAACATGAAATCGCTTTCTTACCAGGCGTAAAACTAAATTCATCAGAAAACGAAGATGAGGTATGGATAAGCATAAAAAGGTTATTTGAATCCTCCCCACCAAAACCCGAAAGCTTTTTCAGCTACCAAATCATTCATGCAACTCCAGACAAAGATCAAATTACATTATGTGAACAAGAAAAAAGTATTTTGTTTGAAAAACATGAAAATGATGAATGGTATATACATTTTATCGACAATGAATCGACTTATCAAAACAGAATACTCAACGAAACAACACACATAGATTTTTTAAATCGCTTTGAAATTATAACAACAAAAAATCAAGACGTTTTTTCTGAAGATGATAAAAGCAAACTGAATGAAATTGCTTCTCAATTTAGCAGTAAAATATCGAAATGCAATCTATTATCTATTTGGCTCGATATTTCAAAATCAACGGAAAATAAGCCGAAACTTAAAACATCCATTGAAAAATCCGAACTTGAAAAATTGCAGAAGACCTCTATTGAAAACATTTCTCATGACTGCGATACAGACCAACCAATTGTCATTCTATCTGAATATAAACACCGCGATCTTCTCGAAAACTTGCTTTCAAGCTATATTAAAAATCTATGGGTACCATGGGCAGATGAAGAGAAAAAAAGGCGCCGAACAACGAAGCTTTATTCAGAATTTTTTACACTTAAGCAGCAATTAGAAGGATCAATTGTAGATACGCAAATTGAATTGATTTTTGGTCTTGGTATCGGGATATGGAAAACAAAAGAGTTTCATATTCGTTATCCGTTGCTAACACAATTGGTTGAAATTTTCCTAAATGAAAAAGACATGACCATTGAAATCAGACCTCAACGATCAAGTGATTCACGGTTTGAGCTTGATGCTTATATGGCTGTCGACAATGTTGGTGTTGGTGATTTGGAAAAAGCATATTCTGAATTAGTATCAGAACAACTAAATGACTTTTCGCCATTTGATTTAATTTCATATGAAAAACAACTGCAACTTGCGGCAGCACACCTTGATCCAAAAGGTATTTATTGCCCGAATCAAATGACGCTGGATGATCGTAAAGTTCCAGAAGCGGATGACAATTTAAAAGTAACAGATACGTGGGTTTTGTTTGCGAGACCTAGAAGCAAAAGCCTATTCATTCAGGATTTAGAGAACTTTAAAAAACAGTGTGATAACAATGATGTCGTTGATGTAAAAAGTGTTATCTCTAAATTCATTACACCGCCATCAGATGAACACCGAGAATTAAAATTACCAAAATTTCGCGGATTATCAAATCTTGCCTATTCTGATTCATATGACAGCGAACCAGTTTCAGAATTATTTTTCCCATTACCTTTTAATGAAGAACAGGTAAGCATCGTTCAACAATTAGAATGCTCCAAAGGTGTTGTTGTGCAAGGACCGCCTGGAACAGGAAAAACACATACTATTACAAACATCATTGCGCATTATATGGCAAATGGTAAACGCGTTCTTGTCACTTCAATGAAAGAACCAGCCCTCTCTGTATTAAAAGAGAAATTACCAAAGGCAATTCAGCCACTAGCTATTTCACTTTTGACAAATGAACAAGACGGCATAAAACAGTTTGAATTTGCCATTTCTAAAATCGCTCAAGAATTACAATGCATCAATCGTTCCACATTAGAACAAGAAATCAAAAATGCAGAAGAATATATTGATAAACTGCATTCCAAATTAGCTTTTATTGACCGCTCTATTAATGAATGGGCAAAAAACAATATTGAAAAAATACAAATTGACGGCGATCTTATTCATCCAGGAGAAGCCGCTTCAGAAATTAGAGAATTTTGGGACGAGTTTGAATGGCTTGACGACAAAATATCGATTTTTGACGATCACAAACCAAAATTTGATAACACAGATATCATTCATCTCAGAGAAGCCAGAAATCACGTAAAAGATGACTTGTGTTATCTTGATAAAAAAATTACTCCTCTCGATGCCACCGTAAAATTAGATGAGATGCTTTATACTCACAATGAATTATTAAAAGCATCCAACTTAAATGATGAGATTGAATCTAAAAATATCCCAAAAATATTCAATATTTCAGATAATATTATCGAAATCGAGACGCTCCTAAGAAACCTGGTTGAATTAATTTCAACCAATCAGAAAATTGAATCTAACAATGAGCCATGGTCAGACAACCTAAAATCATTATTGAAAAACAACACATCAGAATCGACAATTTCTGTGCTTAATAAATTGCTTACTGAACTCAATGAAATTTTTATAGAAAAAAATGCGTTTTTAGAAAACCCTGTTGTAATGCCAAATGATCTTGATTTAAACGATGAGATCATACAAGCCATTTTAAATAAAAGCCTTGGTAAATCAGCTTTTGGGATTAGTGGCTCAATCATTAAACGATCACTTTCAAAAAAAATTGATGCGATTTGTATTCTGACTGATCAGCCAAAAACAAATGCTGAGTGGGAATTCGTATATCGTTATGCGTTGATCACAAAAAAATTTAACGGTTTGGTTTTACGTTGGAATAATATTGCTACAGAAACATTAATACTATCACCTATCAAAATTGATGATCATGAAAATGCAATAACTCAATCATTAAAAAAACAAATAGAGTCTTTTCTGAAAATCAAGAAATCACATGAATTGGAATCATCGATTTCAAATAGCGCTTTTATCCTTGCTTTAACAATGCAAGATTCCATCAGCGATTTATTTAAAAATGAATCAAAACTAAAACAATTAGTGAGTCATATAGAAATAAACTTAAATCATTATCGTGCATTCGATGCGTTGCATAAAAAAGATGCTTTTATATGTCAAATTTCTTGTTACGAAGGTGATATTTCACAATCGATGAAAAAATTCGTTGATGAATGCATTGGAAATCGTCATGTTAGCGAAATAAGCATAAGAGAAAAATGGAATGGCCTACTAGATGAATTAAAACGAATACATCAATTGAGACCTCGATTTGATGATATTGAAAGCATATGTAATTTGATTAAAGAATCAGGCGCCGTTAATTGGTCAAACAAATTAAAAACACAACCGTCAAATGGTATATCAGATAGTTTGCTTCCTGATAATTGGCAACAAGCATGGCGCTTACGTCGTTTAGCAACCTACATTCAGTCAGTTGGTCATTTTGATAAATTTAAAAAATTAACAGAACAACGCAAAGAAGTTGAAAAACAGTTGGCGAAAACTTATCAGGATATTGTAGCAAATAGAACGTGGCTTAAATTATCAGAAAATGCCACACCAGATATTCGCGTAGCATTACAAGCATTTTTGTCTGCCATCACAAAAATCGGGAAAGGCACTGGCAAAAGAGCCATTCGATACAGAAGAGATGCAAAAAATGCCGCTTCTCGTACAAATAAAGCAGTTCCCTGCTGGATTATGCCACATTATCGAATTTCAGAATCACTACCTCCAGAATTTGGTTCATTTGATCTTGTGATTATTGATGAGGCATCACAATCTGATCTCACTGCGTTACCAGCAATTTTACGTGCAAAAAAATTATTAGTGGTTGGTGATGACAAACAAGTATCCCCTGAAGGCATTGGTTTAGAAGAAGAAAAAATCAATAATCTTATGACGAGATTTTTATCCAATCAGGTCGATCTCTATAGACAAGTCATGTCACCGGAACGATCTATTTATGATTTATGTAAAACTGTATTTGCAGATTCGCAAATCATGTTAAAAGAACACTTCCGATGTGTTCCTGCCATCATAGAATATTCAAAACGTGAATTTTACGACCACGAATTGAAACCGCTACGCTTACCATCAAGATCTGAACGACTTGATCCGCCGTTGATTGATGTTCTTATCGAAGATGGTTATCGCAACAATAAAGAAAATGAGGCCGAAGCAGAATTTATTGTTAATGAAATTATTAAAATTTGTAATGACACATCGCTAGATAACAAAACAATTGGTGTTGTGTCATTGCTAGGTAACGAGCAAGCTAGGAAAATTTGGGAAATGCTTCAAAAAGAATTATCACTTGAAACATTAACCAAACACAAAATCGCTTGTGGTGATGCCCTAACTTTCCAAGGGAAAGAACGCGACATCATGTTTTTATCCATGGTTGTTACAAAGGATAATCACAAGGCAGATTCCAGAGAATCTTCAGCACAACGATTTAATGTTGCCGCATCCAGAGCGCGTGACAGAATGTATTTAATTAGAAGCATTGATCTTTCTGATTTAAGCCATTCAGATATACTGCGCCGTCGGTTAATAGAACACTTCACATCGCCATTCGCTCAAGATGAAGTCGCTGTCAAAAATTTACGTGATCTGTGCGAATCCAGTTTTGAACTTGAGATATATGATTTATTAACTGAGCGTGGCTATAGAATTGTACCGCAGGTTAAAGTAGGTAGCTTCAGAATCGACATGGTTGTTGAAGGGCATCATGATGCACGCTTAGCGATTGAATGCGATGGCGATCGATATCACGACGCATCACGATGGGATGCTGATATGAACCGTCAGCGAATTTTAGAACGTGCTGGCTGGAAATTCTGGCGATGCTTTGCATCCACCTTTGTAATGAATCGTAGCAACGTGCTGCAAGATTTAATTAACACTCTGACCGAACACGGCATAGAACCCATCGGAAAAGATGGGGTCATTTACAGTATTCACTCGGAACATAGAAAAATAAATGTTTCTGCTCAATCAGTTTTTAATAGAGAAGATCTTGAAATCAACAATACTGATGATGCTTGTGAATCAATCGAATAAATAATTAGAACACGGGGAATTATGAATATTATTTTTATGACGATTAGTTTTTTAATTACTATCGGTATTGCGTTATGGAGAGCAGAAAAAATATTTGAGGAAATTGCAGAAAGGACTGTTCGAAAATGTATTATCGAAGTGCAAAAGAAAATTATTTCCAAACCCGATGAATCAACTAAGAACATCATTGAAGAATTTAATGACAAACACAGTCTAAATAAAACCAACATTGAATCTTCATATCCCCGCAATAATAAATATAACACCGTTTCTTTTATGGATGCGCTTTCAAATGAAATCATGACCATGCGATCAGACTTAACAAATATAAAAATAAAACAAGCGCAGCTCGAAAAAAAAGATGATATCAATCGATCAAATCCAGGAAATGATATTCATCACATGCTTAAGGAAAATGTTTCGCCTTGTTTTATTTATAAGTGGATTATGGCTTCTAACTATAAGTCGAGCTATTTATGTGCACGATATAGTATAGAAGAAAATCAAAAGCAAGGTTATATCATTGTTGTTTTCGTCGCTGGCAATGATTTCCTTTTCAAAGATCATTTTTACGATGAATATGATTCTGAAAAATTCAAAATGTTAAATGACAAACATAAAATACATAACTTAAAGAGCGGTCAAAATATTGGAGTCTATTTATGGGAACCGAGTTTTGAAAACCATTATTTACACGACGAAAATTATCACTGGCGGGATATGAAAACTGCAAAAATCTTATCAGTGACTCAAAAAGGTGATATTTTTGATGATTATCCAACTTCATCATTAGCAATTCTTGAAATACAAATGTCGCGGGGTAAAATAATTGAAGTTGAAATGCGTTGGGGACAGTGTATTCCAGATAAAATTATTTTTAATAAGGAATTACTAAGTTAGCAAGGAGGAGTTTAATCAAATTACACATTAAGTGTTGTTTTTTATTAACAACATATGTCCAGAAAGTTGCTTAACATGTAACGACCACCACAGGCTAATTGCGAAACGGGGAACCTATAAAAAAATTTACCATCCCCCTAGGAAGTAGAAAAATACACCCAACGAATATCTGCGAAGAATTATTCACAGTCCACGCAAACATACAAAAATCGCTTTAATTTCTTGATCGCTAGCATAACCAATAAATTCGCAGTAATATGACGCAATTAGCTGAATGTCTTTTTCTAAACCCACCATTTTTACACCATGGAACACCAAATGACTTTCCAAAGGGATATTGATTTAATTGATGATCTGTTAAATCACAATAGTGAATTACCTTGGCTTGAATTTAAAAAAAACAACGCCGATCACAATGTGATTGGCAAGCTTTGTTCGGCAATTTCGAATAGTGCGCGACTGGATGATCGAGATTTTGGTTACTTATTATGGGGCGTCGATGATATCACCCACCAAATCATTGGTACTAATTTTGACCCACATAATACAAAAATTGGTAATCAGCCATTGCAATTTTGGTTAGTGCAGAAATTAAAACCTAACATTGCATTTAACTTTAAAATTGTTCCACATCCTAATGGGCGAATTGTTATATTAGAAATTCCCGCAACAACGTCAGCACCTATTGAATTTGATAATATAGCCTATGTGCGAATTGGCAGCACAACACCAAAATTAATTGATTACGACGCCTATTACAAAAGATTAATTGATTGTTTACGCCCTTATACCTGGGAACACGGGGTGGCAAAACCATATGTAACTGCTGATGTAGTTTTAAATTTATTGGATTATGCAAACTATTTTCGTTTAACAAAACAACCATTGCCAGAGCAAAGCAACGGCAAACTTGAAAAGTTAGAAGCAGACCGCTTGATAACAAAAGATGTTGGTCAGAAATGGAATATTACAAACCTTGGTGCAATTCTTTTTGCCAATGATTTAAATAATTTTGACTCAAGTCTCGCGCGCAAGGGAGTCCGTCTTATTGTTTACAACGGAAAAAACAAAGCATCCCAGGTTACGCATCGCTATGATGGTCAAAAAGGGTATGCTTGCGAATTTGAGCGAATCATTGATTACATTAATAACTTACTGCCGATTAACGAACATATTGGTAATGCACTGCGTGAAGAGCAACCACTTTTCCCGAAAATAGCTATTCGAGAGTTAATAGCAAATGCGTTGATTCATCAAGATATGACTGTGACAGGCGCAGGCCCTCAAATTGAATTAGTCGAAAATCGCATTGAAATAGTAAATCCTGGAAAACCATTAATAAAAGCGGATCGCATGATTGATCTACCGCCAAAATCACGCAATGAAGCGCTCGCTTCACTGATGAGACGCATGGGGTTTTGTGAAGAACAGGGTAGTGGTTTGGATAAAGTGATTTATGCTGTTGAAACATTTCAGCTTCCGCCCCCACTGTTTTGTGAAAACGATGCATCAATGCAAGTCATTCTTTATGGTCCAAGGGTATTTGCCAATATGACACTCGATGAACGAATTAGGGCATGTTATCAACACGCTGTTTTAAAACACCTGAGCGGCGAACGCATGAAAAATTCAACTTTATGCGTGAGATTTGATATTGAAAAGCACAATGCAGCTCAAGCAACTAAGGTGATCAATCAAGCTCTGAAAATAGGGCTTATAAAACCAGCTGATCCCGAACACGCACGATCCGGATACATACCATTCTGGGCTTAACTTTCTTGATCCGGTTTTGATTTTGAGCGCAACACAAGGCGCTTTGCAAAAAATAATACATTTTATATCAATAAGTTATGTTTTTTGATGGGTTGAAAGTTTCTTGATTGAGTTTTGATTGGCATTTAATGAGGTTAACCCACCGCCTTCAATTCCACCACATTATCTTGCAAGGATACATAGTTAACGATCCTATTAAGCCGATAGCTCCACGCCTCAAGTGCAAAACGCTTCTCATCATCATAACCATGTTTAATATAATGCTGCTCTGTCACACCCTTTTTCGCATGATTTAATATGCGACTGATCGTCTCACCAGAAATTTTTAGTTCCGCCATGTGTGTAGCCGCTGTACGACGACAATCATGAACACAAAAGCCTTCCATATCAGAAAATAATTTCATACTGCGGCGCAATGCGTGATCCACAGATTGACCGCGTATTGGCAATCCAGTATTTGGCGATGGAAACAACCACTGCGAATCTCCACCAATCTTTTTAATTTCCGTTAATAGCTCGAGCGCTAATTGTGAAAGCGGTACACGATGCGCTTGTCCATTCTTTGCTTTTACTGCAGGAATTGTCCATATTCCACTCTTAAAATCAAACTCGCACCATTCAGCGTTGATAACTTCGCTTTTGCGTTGCGCTGTTACCAGCAAGAATTTCAAAGCCAATTTAATTGCTTCGGACATCGTAGAGTCATTTAAACCATGCCAGAACGCTTTTATTTCATCGGCACTGAGATAACGATCACGACGATTTTCTTTTGCTGGCGCCTCAATCATTACGCAGGGTGAAAAATCAAGCAGTGCTCTTTTAATTGCGAAATTAAACATTCTGCGAACACAGGCAAGCGTACGATTGGCAATGATAGGTGCGCCACGTTCTTTGATTTCATCTAGCAACTGAATGACATCGCGACGCGTAATATCTTTGGCTTTTCTTTTTCCCCATTTGGATGACACGTCTTTGCGTAACATGCGTTCGTCTTCTTTCCATGATCGCTTGTTCGGTTTAGCGTGTTTTTCCATATACTCTTCAATTAGTCCGTCGATGGTTGATGAGTCGCGCGCTTCCACTTTTTCTTTTTTCTTTTCGAAAGCTGGGTCTTTGTTGTCGTTCTGCAAAATGCTCAGTGCTTTTTTATGCTCAAGTTTGGCTTGTTTCAAAGGCATGGTCGGATATCTACCAAGCGTCATGCGCCGTTTTCTGCCTTGATAGGTATAAATAAACACCCACGACTTTTCGCCTGATGGAAAAACGCGCAAAGCGAAGCCATCACCATTGGGCTCACGTACATCATAGATGTGATCTTTTGGCTTTTTACTTTTAATTTCTTTATCGGTAAATATTTTGATCATTAGCAATCCTAGTCAAAGGTTCCTTTCAAGGTTCCTCTAGATATGTGGCAGCGGATGAAATACGATGAAACAAGTTGAACGAATAATATAGATAAATCACCGAGAAAAATAGTGTTTTTAATAAAGTTGTGAAATGAGATGAAATGGGATAATATGCCGTGAATTGAGTTATTGCCCGATTCGTAATCAGTAGGTCGTCCGTTCGATTCGGATCATCGGCAGTAATAATATGCTAAAAATCATATAGTTAAACAAGTCATTCTGAATCAAAATTCTTCTGAAAAATTTCGTGCTACCGCGGTGCTACCATAAAATCAGACGACGGTGCAATTCGGTTCCATACTCTCCTAATTTTTTTGGTCTATAATAAACTAAAATTATTTTTATAAAGTTAAATAGGTGGCCATAAAATGCGCAATTTACTTGACGAAGTGGAAAAAATTGTTGGGAAATTTTCAACGTATGAAACTACTACGGGCAAAGCTGAAAATATACAATTTCAGGACAAACCTGCCCAACAACTATGCGCATCACTTGGCTGTTCTGCCAACGCGGCATCCGCGCTGACATCACCCCCCGCTACTGGCTTATACTTTAATAGCGACGTCACACTTCCTAGTGGTTTTTCACCAGGGTTGTCAATATCAAAGGAGAGACTTAAAAGACTACATGCCAGCGCAAAAGTTTTCTTGAGTGAAGATCTGGGCTGGACTCCCGAAAAGTATAAAAAATATGTTGAGAGCAACCCTAAAGCTCAAGACAATAGTGTTGACAGTGAAAATTATTGGCAAAATATGGCGGTTGGTGTTTGTCATACGCAGGAAATAGATTTATTAGTGTCTCATCAAAAATATGAAGATGGAAAAGCTTATACCGCTCCAAGAGAAGGGGCAGTCGACGACAGCAAACCTCCAATTCTTTTATTATCGTCCCCAGCATTAAATATTACCTATGGCACAGCCGGAAACCTTACTGATCTACAACGTAAGGCACATATCCAAGCAATGTATCGCAATATTTTTAATGCCGCAGTTCAAAGTAAGCTAGCATATATTGCCATGCCAGCTGCAGGATTAGGCGTTTTTGGTGGGAATGCAGCAGAGTATTTTTCAGCGCTAATGGCAGTTGCAAAAGAATTCCCAAAGCTTAACATCATTTATCACCCGGGGCATCCAAACAATAATACCCCGTTTCAATCTGCTATGGAGGCTGCGTCTAACCCACTTAATGTTGCTCAAGCAACAAAAGATGTTTTATATATTGCAGATGAACTATGTAAAAGAGGCATTCAATGCGCCCTTCACAATCCATCAGATGCTGATGTTGTTTATGGTGTATATGATGTTGGCGAATACTGGAAGAATGGGAAAGGTAATGGATTTGTTGGTGAAGAAGATATTGGCGCAAAAACAACTGCTGTCCTAGGCAGTAAAGGCCTAAATCCTAACGCTTATGCGAACCCAGTTTTAGTGCCTAAAAAAATTATGCAATCTAGTATGGCACAAGAACAACAACCCCCACCAACAGCCTCACCTCTTACTGCCGCTAATGAAGAAGTTGCGAAACATGCCTCTGAAGCGCCTACAGCTAATATTGGGCATAATAATTCCCCCTCCTTGTCGGTACAAGCAAATCAACAATCAGAACAATACGTTCAAGCTAAAACTGTTGAGCAAGCCTCTCAAGTTGATGACCAACACCCCGCCCATTCTTTGGCGCAACCGGCAGCTTCTAACGTCAGTCCTCCACCTCAGGCATCAAGTACACGCCTGCCACCCCCACTACCACAAGACAACACACCATCGGTCGCGAGCAACAGCAATGAGCAACAACCGGTAGCACCTAAACCACCGCAACAATTAAGCTGGCAAAAAGGTCCTTGGACAAGCGTGATCATTGATCAAGTTTATGAAGTAAACGACTGGAAAGCTGTTGCTGAAAAAACCAAAACAGCCCTTGAAGGAACTGGAAATTTTAAGGATGTAAAAATAGAATTAGATTCCACAACCAATCAACCAAAAAAATACGAGGGACAATATAAAGATAAAACAGGTAACTTTGAGAATTTTTCGGCAACCCTGGAAATTAAAACAAACCCAGAAAAAAATGCGACACAAATTACCTGTCAGAGCAGACAGCTAAGCTATGAACAGCAATTTTTGTTAATAGCAGCACAGGCATTTGCTGCGCAGCAAAAAGCCTCCAATATTTCGGACAAAACCAGCGTATCTCTTTTAGAAATTAGTCAACGCAAAGGAAAAGATTCTGCAGCAACTGAGTTTCAACTCAAAGAAGGAACTCAAGATATCCCACTCTCTCATGATGAAAACGCTGCAATAGCTGCTTATTTCAAAGCTGGATTTGAAAAAGTGGAATACAAAGGGCACACCTATTCGAAGGCAAATAATTTGGCAGCACTAGAGGAACCAAAACAAGCGGCAGTGGTCGTACATCAAAAAAACACACCACCACCCAGCAGTTCAGGAGGACCCACGCTTTAATCGTATTATCTAGACTTCGCTTCGTCTTGGCCGATTTCTGTGCCATGCTTCGCTTTGCCTACCGTGTCTCACATGATATCGGATTGCGCCCGCACCAGTGTTCGATGAAAATGGGATATGTAATTAGATAAAATCAATCATATTCTTCAGTGAACACTTTTGCTGCGCCATTTGTTTATATGCTTCACGAACTTCAACAGAGCGCGCACCATGCTTCAATGCGTTCATTTTACTAGCTGCTTTGCCTTCTGTTGTTTTAGCGCCTGTCGACCGGGTCCATGGTTGCCAACATTGGATTAATTGTGATTGCTTCTTCTTTGCTTCTATTGTCCAGCGACTCATATTGAACCTCACTTAATACTTCGTTTGCAGGATTTTTTAAATTTTCAGAATTGTTTATTTGCTGATTTCCAATTGCATTGTTTTGCTGCTTGATAAACATGGCGCGCTTTGGGTTCTTAATATCAGCAAGTGTTGCTAATGTTTTGCGGCAATTATTTTGAGCTCGCAATGCTAAATCGGACATTACTTGAATCTGATTCAAAAACTTAGTATCAGCAACCCGCGATAAACATTGATTAAAAAATACGTTCAGAATCTGCGCTTGAGATAGAAGCATCGCTTCCACCTCGACGAGATTACCTTTTTTTACTTTTGAAAAACTATCGCACATTTCATTTGCTACAGTTGAAAAATCCAAAACCTGGTGATGTAACTGATTAATAGTTAACGCTGCGTTTGCGATTGGGTTGATACGTGCCCATGATGTATTAACTACGTCTTTTTTTTGTTTTTGTTTGTTGCCCACCGTTTTGTCCTTATTGTTAGCCGGTTCTTTTTGCGTAAAATTTAGTTTTTACTAGATATAAAATTTATACAAGTAGCAACTCTGGCCGTCTTCTGTTTATATCAATACGGCTACTAACTTTAAATTTCTAATTAGCCTATAAGCACACATACTTTTTATTTTCTTCAAACAGCGAACCTACATGACCTACATTTTGTGATTTGTAGGCTATGTAGGTTCCATATCTAAGTAATTTTAAAAATCACTCCTGTAAATGCTCTGGGTTGATGTAATATTTATCACCAACTTGCTCTGAGATATGCCCCCTGCTTGTAAGAGCGCCAATAGCTTCGAGTCTTTGCTCCTTAGTCTTTAAGTCTGACCAGTCTTTCGTTCTGATCTGACTGCGCGTAAAGAAGTATTTTTTTGAAGCTTCATCATAGTGTTTACTACTTTCCCCCTGCGCAACAAGCTTGGCTAGGTTCTTCGATAATGATCGCGCAGGCATGTTGTCTTGATAACCAAGCCCGTACATGCGTTTTGCGTGACTTAAAAAATAATTGCCAAGCCCGATTGCCGATAACACAAAATCTTTGCTAATGAGCTTATCTTCAGTCAGAGAGCCATTGTTTTTATACAGGTATAAATATCCGGAAAGAGCTGCTACAAACTCATATGATTTACCAATGTGCGCACTGATTGGATTGTTTGCCTCTACTTTGCATAATTCATGTGCTTCCTCCGTTGCTGTTTTTCTCCAATTATCAAATACTGATTGTGCCTCCTCATTAAATCGCAATGTGGTAACGTTGGATGACAGTGTGGCCAGCTTTTTAAATAATTCAGCAACGCTATTGACAAGATCATCATTACTTTTTTTATCGACAGGCAACATTAAACACTTATCCGGATAAACGACACCTTGAAATCGTTGTAAAAACCCATCATCATGCGTGCCATTTCTCGCTTCATTAATGAAACGTTT
>ORMF010136048.1_pt1 | contig 22654 bp, 28 predicted proteins | sample 1779871 | NCBI WGS metagenome assembly ORMF01 (sample SAMEA104232316, study PRJEB22302) | groundwater metagenome | biome: forest; feature: aquifer; material: groundwater | place: USA | collected 2011-08-07 | depth 5.4 m | reverse complement strand
TAGCTTAGACCGTTTTATTTCAGCAATTGAACGTGGAATCATCTATGTAGATTTTGATGCCAGAACTGGTCACAATCATGGGACAAAATTCAGAATGAAGGAAAATCAATGGCCCGAATTATACGAAGTTATCACTAACATTGAATAAAAACCTGCTTTTCGGACAGAATGAGGACTATTCGGACAGAAGCCACTAATCGGACAAAGCCTATGCCCGATTAGCTAGTGGAATCCCCATCCACTCCCTTAAGCTATCCAATGCGAATTGGTTTGCTTTTTCATAGAACGCATCCCTTTCTGTACGGCCATACACGTCTTCATGCTTGAGATCGAATACAAGCCCCGGGTTTGTTGATTGAAAATATTCTGCAATGTGCGCTGGTTGTATGCCCAACCCTCCAAGTTTTTCCTTGGCATGTGCCATAAAGCCTTGCTCGTAATCATGCTGTTGTAGTAATGCTTGCAAGTGATAAAAAACAAATTGGCCAGCGCTCACTGAGAAACGGCGCGTTGCCACCTCACTTCCAATTTCATCCAAGGTTGCACATTGCGCAAGAATATTAGCGTTCTCACGGACACTATTTGGTGATTGCGGAGTGTCAGGAAAAACGCCGAGAGTTCTTAACCTTTCTACTAAGGTGTCCTCAGCCATTGCCATCTTCACTCCTCTATCTGCTGTTTTGCATCGCCTTCTTCGGATTCCCTTCTGATTACTTTGACTGCGTCAAGCTTCAGCGTTATTGGAATCGGGACCGCAGACTCGAGCAGCTCAACAACCACTTCTTCCTTGGTCTTGTCAATCCTCGTGACTTTCGCTTGCGAGTGCTTGAATGCTGCGCCGCTTATTATCTCCACAATGTCGCCCTTTTGTATGTTGACTTCGACTTTCTTGCTTGGCTCGAGCATGTGCTCAATCTCTTCGTATGAAACCTCTTTCGGCAGCAGGCCTCTTGCGTATGGAACCCTGAAAGCAGCCTGCTCGGCATCCTGCCTGTTCTTTGCTTCCACGAAAAGGTAGCCGCGCATGCCGTGAGGGTGGATGATTGAATAGACTTCAAGCCTTTCCTTGGTGCCAGGCGACTTTTCCGCATCCTTGTTTTTTTTCTCGACATTTGACTTTATGAAGTCCATGACCTGCTCTTCCCTGTTGGCTGTTGTCCTTAGGGCAAAAATCGGGAATCTTTCACCTTCGTCCTCGGCCGCCGCTGCAGCTTCAGCTGGCTTTTTCTCAGCTTCTTTAGCTTCTTTTTTGGAAGTTGCAAACGGGTCGTCCGGGTCAATCTCCTCGTCAAGATTTAAGTCTAGCTCTTCAGGTTCTTCTTTCATGCCAGCATCCTTATTGTTGTCAGCCATTTTTTGGTATCACCACTAATAGTTTTGTTTTTTCACTGAAAAATTACGCGGTTAATAATGTGCAGGACAAAGCCTATCAGCCCTATGAGGCCTATGCCAATGCCTGAGACTTTCACAATCGTGATAAGCTCGGCCTTTGTTGGCTTCTTTGTCACAGTGAGCACCCTTCGGCACTCTCCGGCAAAAGCCCGTAATTTTGTAACCGCAGCCATGACCATTTTCAAGCCTTAATTTATCTTTTTAGTTATTCATGCAGCTTTCTGCGGCTTTGCTTATCCGACTAGCTCTTTTGAAAAACGCGCTCAAAAGCTTATCTTAAAGCCACATAAAAATCGCACTATTGGCAAGAGTAACTGCCCCTTTTTTAAATCTTGCGGTTTTGGGCTAATCCACAAACTCTATTCCCAGGTCTGATTCCATCTCTTTCTTTGCTTCTACAATCCTTTTCTTGCCGAAAATCTGCGATGACTTTACGCCGGTTACTATCAGCATTGCCCTGACTGTCCTTGCAAGGTCTTCGTAAATCTGCGCTCCCCAGATGACTTTCGCGTCCTTGTCAAGCTTCTGGCTGACTGTCTCAACTACTTTTCTGGCTTCTTCAAGCGTCATGTCTGGCCCGCCTGAGATGTTAATCAGCGCGCCTCCTGCGCCTGAAGTGTCAACGTCCAGCAGGGGATTGTTGATTGCCTTCTCAACTGCCTCAACTGCCCTGTTTTCAGAATCACTCTCGCCAACTCCAATCAGCGCAACCCCGCCGCCGCCCATGACTGCTTTTATGTCTGCAAAGTCGAGGTTGATAAGCCCGGGCTTTGTGACCAGCTCGGCAATTCCCTTCACGGCGTTTGTAAGTATCTCATCAGCAACCTTAAATGCTGTCAGGAGCGGGAGGTCAGGAGCCAGCTCAAGCAGCTTGTCATTAGGAATGACGATAATCGTATCGCTGACTGACTCAAGCCGTTCAAGCCCGCTAAGGGCGTTGTCGTACCTTCTGTTGCCTTCCATGGAGAATGGGAGGGTTACCACTCCCACAACCAGTGCGCCGAGCTTCTTTCCAATGTCTGCGACTACCGGCGCTGAGCCAGTGCCTGTCCCGCCGCCAAGGCCGCATGTGACGAAAACCATGTCTGCGCCTGTCAGCGCTTCCTTGATGTCGTGTTCAGTCTCGCGGGCAGCTTCCTCGCCGATTTTTGGGTCTGAGCCTGCTCCCATGCCGTGCGTCAGCTCTTTTCCTATCAAAATTTTCTTGTCAGAAGTCGTGTACAAAAGGTCCTGCGCGTCAGTATTAATTGCTATTGTTTCAGCGCCTACAACGCCAACTTCGGAAATTCTTGTTATGGTGTTGTTGCCTGCCCCGCCGCACCCGACCACCTTGATGGTTGCGCGGTGCTTGGACAGCATCTGTTCAAGCTCTGCATCAGCAGCGTTGGTCTTGCTTAATGACCGTACAGTATCCTTGCTTGATAGCACAACACTTCCCATAGTTAGCCCAACTCACAAAAGATGATAAAATTCTCCCTGAAAACAGTTCTTTCAGTCCCTCTACTAATATTTATATTTTATCGTTTCAAAAGAAAAACGTGGAAGATTATTGACGGTTATTTTAGGTTATTGGTGTTTTTTTGAGTGACAAAAACCAGCCAAACGTAACTGCCACTATTCTCCAGTTGGTGCATTAGCACTGCCTGCAGGCTTCTCCTGCTGGGCATCCTTTGAGGCAGCCTTCGCCTTGGCTGTGAAATAAACAGTTTTCAGCTCTGCAATTGCTGACTTCAGCTTTTCTTCAAGGTCCTTCTTCAGCTGCTCCGGCAGTTCTTCTGGAAATTCAATGGATGCTGCTGAATCAGAAACTGTGACTTTGACAGCGTTTATGCTTATGCCAATGAGCTTTAGCACTGCGCCCACCTTTTCTGAAAGGCTTGTCACCACGCGCTTGATTGAGAATGAATACTCAAGTTCCCGCCCTGACAGCGGGTGGTTGAAGTCCACTATGGTCCTGCCTCCGGTCACTGTCTTGACAACGCCCATGATGCCGTCAATGTTCACCTGCATTCCAGGGAATGGCACGAGCTTCTGCTGCTTGAACTTGGCAGTTGAGATGAGCTGGATGAGCTTGGGGTTCTTCCTACCGAATGCCTCTTCAGGCGGAAGCTTTACCGTGTATGGCTTCCCAGCCTCCTTGCCGGCAAGCTGCTTGTCCAGCCCGGGCACGACGTGCCTTTTCCCGACGCAGACAACAACAGGCGCGTACGTCGTGTGCTCATTATAAAGCCCGCTTTCCTTTGCGATTTGCGGAGAAGTCGTATCAAAGACATCGCCAGTGCCAGCTATCCTGCCAGTATACTCAAGCTCGACAAAATCGTTTTCCTTGATTATTGCAGCCGAATCCATGCCGAGACCGAAAAAGTTGCAGGTTTAAAAAAGTTCTTGTTTTCAAAAACCGCCATGCACATATATGCCATACTTATTCTGTGTTGGGAGTCTTAGAAATTCAGCCGTAGCTGATAAGCTGTTCATCACCTGAAAAGCGCTTCCTTCCAGAAGGCTAAATAGTTTGTTTTCACTGTGATTTCCTCTTAACATAACAGCCACATCGTGATAGGCTGCCTTTGCTGTGGTGGCTTGATAAATCCTGCGATCATTTGAGCAAAAGAATCCACCATAAAAAAGGGCGGTATCACCAACCTGAATTTGACCAAGTATAGAGTTAAAATAGTAATCGCCTTGTAACATTGCGAACATAGCCCTATGCCTATGATAAGCCGCCATCATATCAACCCTTGTAAATCCGCCAGCCATAACTGTGAGGTAGTTCTTCAATGTATCAACTAACGGCTGCCCTCCGTTCACGTTTGACAGTCTTTCATCAAGACCAGTGGATCGGAGACCATCTTCTATTGCCTGAGCCAATAGTGGGTAAATAGTAATAGCTGATGTTACCATTTAGCAGACACCTTAAAGTTTAAGTTTAAATAAGTTACACATATAGAATTAAGACACTAATGAATCAACATGTCTGCCGGCTTTTCTTGACAGCCGCAATGACTTTTTCCACTGCCTCTCCCTGGGTTGTTCTTGTTGTGTCAACCACAAGATCGTATTGTTCCTTGTCATAAGGGTCTATGCCGTAGTATTTCCTGTAGCGATGCTGTTCTGATTGCTTGCGCTTTTTGATGTTTGCAAGCGTTGCTGAAAGGGTTGTGCTTTCCTTCTCAACCCCTCTGCTTGCCTTCTTTTTTTGGATGTCGCCAAAGATTCTTCTCGCCGCTTCCTTCTCATCAACAGCTAGGAAGACCTTGAATGACTCCGGGATGAAGTGGTATGCCAGCCTTGAGTCCATGACAAAGTCGTCCTCTTTTTTGCCAAGCTCAATTGTCCTCTTATCCAGTTCCTCGTCTATTGACCTGTCCTTCTCTGCTATTCTGCTTATTTCCATGAGCGTGAGCCTCCTTTTTGCAGCTGCATCCCTCATGAAATCACCTGCGGAATAGTGCCTGAAGCCAAGTTTTGCGGCAACCAGCCTGGCAACTGTGCTTTTGCCTGAGCCTGGGGCGCCTGAGATGGTTATTATCATTGGCAACATTGTGGCATAACTGCTTTTTAAAAGTATTGCAGAAAAGGCTAGTTAAGATTCCTTATTTGTCTTCCATCAGTATCTCAATTATCTTCGCATAAGCCGGCCGTGTTATGAAGACTCCTATAGTCATCCCTATTATGGTTGTGAGTGCAAATCCTCGCAGCATGCCTGCGCCTATTGCGAAGAGCGGGAGCATTGCAAAGACGAGCGTGAAGTATGCGCCGAAGATGACGGCAAATGCTGATTTGAGCTTCTCTTTCCATGATAATATTCTCTTCTGCCCGCCCCTGAGAGCGTCGTCTGTTATGATGATTTGGTCATTAACGCCTGTGCCCACTGCAGCTATAATTCCTGCTATTGCTGAGAGGTCTATGTTCCAACCTATCAGCGCAGCCGCTCCGAGCAGTATGAATATCTCAAGCAGGCTTGTGAGCATGATGGGCACTGCTATCTGAATCTTCCTGTAAAAGGCTGACAGGACGATGACCACAAAGAGAATAGCTACAGCGCCAACCTGAAGTGCGTTTTTCAGGAACTGCTCACCCAGGATTGGTGATATTGTGTCTGTCCTTACGACTTCAAGCTTCACTGGAAGCGAGCCTGTTACAAGGATTGTTTGCAGCCTTTTCATGTTGTTTATCGCGCTTGCTGTTGCGGATTTGCTGCTTGAGCCTGAACCGCTGCCAGAAACAGTTATGGTTGCTACAACATTGCCTTTGAGCTCTTTGCCTATCTGGAGCGTGTCAACAAGCTCGTCATCGAGGTAAAGCTCAATGGGCTGGCTGAGGTAGTCGCCAACAACTGCAAGCTTGCCTGTTGCGTCTGCTTGCCTTTTCGCCGCTTCCTGGTTAAGCGTTATAGTGAAGTAAAACCTGCACGCCCACTCTGTTGCAGAGTCCTGGAAGCATCCTCCTGACTGAAAATCAACACCCGAGCAGGTTGCGCTCCTGCACACGTCAACCAGCTCATCGCCGCTGAAGGCTGTCGCGTTGGAAATCTTGGCTTCAAACTTTCCCTGCTTGGCTATTAGCTGCCTGACCTCATTTTCATTCGCGCCGGCAACCTCCACCATGATGAACTGGTCCCCTGCGAGGTCAGAAGAGTCCCTGACAACGACATCGCTCAGGCCGAAAATGTTTAGCCGCTTGTTCATGTTGGCAATGAGCAGCTCAAGGTCTGGCTCATCGAGCTTTGCCTCTGGCTTGAGCATCACCCTTGTCCCGCCCTGTAGGTCAAGCCCTAAGCGTAGCTTGGTCTTTGGTGCACTTGCGGCCTTGATGCCAATGTCCTCAACGCCAACAATCCGCTCAACAGTCTTGTTTACCGTTATCTTTTTTGTTTCGTTAGTTGTTGCATTGACAGTTACAGTTTTAGTTTCCAACTCTGGCAGGACAGTAACTTCTATTTTTGGCTTGGCAGCCACGCGGTAAAAAGCCTTTTCAGTCTCAATAAGAAGCGATTGGTTTGGCTTCATGCCCGAGACTGCATCAGCATAGTCCTGAAGCGTCCTTATTTTTTTTCCATCAATTGTTACTATAAGCTCTTTAGCCGATAGTGAAGCGTCCTCATTGCTTTCCAAGCCGGCATCGTAGGCTGCGCTTCCCTTCTCAACAGACCTGATGACAACGCCTTCTTTTCCCAGCGAGAAAGGTATGCCTGTAAAATATATTGCTGCTATGAACGCTACGAGTACGATAACCACGCGCGGATTTGTGAGTATTCTCTGCAATTTGCCCTTTGAAGCCATTTTTACATGACACCTTTTTTCCCGAGATGCCATCGCAGCAGCCCTGCATTGGTGAGCCATGTATGGATGATGTCAAAAACCATGCCTACACTGAGTATGAGCATTATCTGCTTGATTGTTTCTGGCTGGGCGAAAAAGTAGCCGGCAACAGCTGCTCCAAAAGCTGTCAGGCTCATCAAAACACCCGTTTTCACGGCAGACCTTACCCTTGCCGCAAGTGTTGGCTCACTGCTTTTAAGTGCCCTGACAGTCAGCAGTATGTTAGTGTCAACCGAGTACCCTATCAGCATGAGGAAAGCTGCAAGCCCTGCTGCTGAAACATGCATTCCTATGAGCGATACAACAGCGAGTGTGCAGAGTATGTCAACAAATGATGCCCACACCACAAACATGCCAGGCAGCCAAAGCCACCGGCCTGCAATAATCCTGAAGTAAACAAATACCGTGAGTGCCATGAACAGGAATGCAACTGCAATTCCCTTCATGAGCTGGTTGAAAAAGCTCTTGCCAAGCGATGCCCCAACTTTTTGCACAGTAAGCTGCGATTCTGGGATTCCAAGCTTGCCTGCAAGGAAACTGATAAGCCTGCTTATTTCATCATCGGCTTGCAGCCCGGCTTCCACAGACAAGCCTGTTGATTCCCCTACCTGGGTGAGCTTTCTCACTGAAACATCTGCGTCAGGGAACTGTTCTGAGAGCTCAGCCTCAAGGGACAGCATGTCGCCGTAATCTGTGGCAGCGATGACGCTTACGCCTCCGCTGAGCGAAATGTCCTTTTGGAAGAAGCTGCCCGTGCTTGAATAAGACGTGATAAGGATGACCACGGCAGCAATTATGGCTATTGCAGGGATGATGAGCAGTTTCTTGTATTGGGTGTCGTATATGTTGATAATTAAGTCTTTGATTGGCTTATTTTGCTTTTCAGTCTTTTGTTTCTGGGAGTTTTTATTCTCTTTTGGCAACTGCACGTGTTCGGTTTTGTGTTCTGCCTTGTGCTCAGCCTTTTGTTCAGGTTTTTGCTCTGCAGGGGTATCTCTGGATGCGGCAACTGCAGCGGCATTGCCAGAAGCAACTTCAGAAGTATGAGAATCCTTCATTTCATCAGTCATTAGCTCGCAGGTATAATGCACCTTTAATAAATTTAACGAAAAAATATGCAAAGGTAACAAATTTAAATAAAGCCTATAACCTCTCTTTTGATGGGCTATTACCAAATAGGAACTTACGATATTGGGACAATCACCGCTGCCAATCGTCCTTACGACAACACAAAAGTTACAGTTCAGAGTTCAGTACCTCTCCAACAGTCTGGAATGACTCTGTTCATAGGCGGAGCAGCCTTTGAGAGATACACACTCTCTGCTAGCGGAATTGACATACGTGCGTTTAGCGCTGCTGCCGCTGTAGGCGAAACTGTTGCTGAGTTGAGCCGCGACATTCCCATCAATCTGTTCACAGGAGGCCCATGCGGCTTGGTTGGCATAGTAGCTGAAGCTGCAAGGTATGCAGAAACCTCCGTGTTGGAAAATTTTTCATTAAACAGCTATAATAGCCTTCCAGAAAGAAAGATTACTCTGGCTGCTTTTGTTGGCACTAAATCTCTTGAAGAGCACGGCATGGTTACTCGCTGCTACAAGCCTGGTTTTGGCACTTCTGCCATAGCTGCTTATGATATGCACTTTTTCATGGATTCGCATATTCAGTTTACTGAAGTTAGCCGTAGATATAAATTTCCGCGCAGGCAGCTTCCGCCAATTTCTTTTGCGGATGCTACACTGATACTGCCAGGATCTCATGGCAGCCTGGAAGAGGCTTTTTTTTCAATAGCGTTTGGTGTTCCCTTATATGTCGTTGTTGGCTTAGGCGGACTCCCGGATAAAGATATAAACCGTATTGAGTCGGTTGGCCAAATGCGTGGAGTTCCAGTAACAAGAGGAACTAATCCTGTTGAATTGCTAGAGCAGGCTGTTTCTGATTATGAGCAACGGCAGCGTCCCATAAGCCAGGAGTGGGAAGGCTTTGTTAGTGCGCTTGAGAGAAAAGTTCTTGCCACAGAGTTTTAACTTGTATTTTTCTCGCGGCTGCCTTTATCAGTTAGCATACTTAGAGCATCATTCTCACTATGGCAGCCGCTGCCACGATTGCCCAGATAATGTTGATGGCCGCAGTCTGGTATACCTTTTTTGCCAGTGAAATTGCGAGGATGCCAATCGCGCCGGTAAGGTTTAGAAGCTGGAAAGCGAGGCTACTTGAATTCATGATGGAAAAGCTCACAAGGACATAAGCGGTGATTATGGCTGCTGCGCCGTACCATCCAAGCAGTTCTCCCAGAAGCTTGTTCATGGGTTCCTCAAAGCTTGAGCCTGTATTTTCTTTCTATGGCTGCTTTGATAAGGCCGTAGTGAAGCGGTGATGGGCGCTCAAGGCGCGACTTGTATTCCGGATGTGCTTGGGTGGCTGTGAAGTAGGGGTGATGTGCTTGTGGCAGTTCTATGAATTCCACCAGTTTGCCATTGCGGCTTGTTCCTGAGATTATCATTCCGTGCTTCTCAAGTGTGGCGTGGTATTTCGGGTTGACTTCGTAGCGGTGCCTGTGCCTTTCAACCGCAACAGTCCCCTTGTACAGCTCGGAGGCGATTGTTCCTTTTTTGAGCTGTGCTGCTTCAGCTCCCAGCCGCATTGTGCCGCCCAGCTCCTTTACGCTTTTTTGCTCAGGGAGTATTATGACGACAGGATTCGGAGTTTTGGGGTTGACTTCGGTGCTGTTGGCATCTTTGAGCCCGCAAACATTTCTTGCATATTCAACAATTGCGAGCTGCAAGCCGAGGCATAATCCCAGAAAAGGCACCTTTTTTTCTCGCGCATATTTGATTACGCTTATCTTGCCTTCAACGCCTCTTGCGCCAAAGCCGATTGGCACGATGATGGCGTCCATGTTGTGCAGGGCAGAGTCAACTGTAATCTTGCCTTCTTCAAAGTCTGTTGTTTCAACAAATGTTATGTCCACGCCGCAGGTGAGGTTTGCGCCTGCGTGGCGCAGGGCTTCTATCAGGCTGGCATACGAGTCATTCAGTGCTGTGTACTTGCCGCAGATTGCGACCTTGGCCCTGTACTTCGGGGCTTTTATGTTTGAAATCAGGCGCTTCCATTCTGTAAGGTCCTTGCGAGGCGTGAATTTAAGCCTGCTGGCAAGCAGCGACACTAGGTTCTGCTCCTCAAACATCACAGGCACTTCGTAAATAGTTTCAATGTCCTTGCCTGAAATAACTGCTTCTTCCGGCACGTCGCAGAACAGTGCAATCTTTTGCTTTGATTCATTGCTGAGGTGCTCCTCGCTCCTGCCTATTATGATGTCAGGCAGTATGCCAAGCGACCTGAGCGTCTCAACATCCCTTTGCGCAGGCTTTGTCTTTTGCTGGCCTATGCTTTTGACGTATGGCACATAGCTCAAGTGAACATACAGTATGTTCTCATGGCCGACCTCTTTCTTTAGCTGCCTTGCAGCCTCAATGAACCATGAGTTTTCTATATCGCCAATAGTGCCGCCAATCTCTATTAAGACAACCCCGGCATTTTCTGCCCGGGCAATTTCCATCCACCTTGCTTTTATCTCGTTCGTGATGTGCGGGATTACCTGGACAGTCTTGCCAAGAAAGAGTCCCTGCCTTTCCTTCTTTATTATTGACTCAAAAATCTTGCCGGTTGTGAGGTTCCAGTCCTTCTTGCAGTTTATGTTAAGGAACCGCTCATAGTGGCCGAAGTCCATGTCAACCTCGCCACCATCCTCAAGCACAAACACTTCGCCATGCTCAAATGGGTTCATCGTGCCAGGGTCAACGTTAAGGTAGCCATCACACTTTATCGGCACAATCTTGAAGTTGTTTGAAAGTAGCTTTCCAATGGAGGCAGCCGCTGTTCCCTTGCCAAGGCCCGATACAACGCCTCCGGTCACTATTATCCATTTGGCATTCCTTGGAGGAGTGGCAGGCTGGTCGTTTTCGGCAGCTGCAGAAACAGATAGGTTCCGCTGTAAAACCTCTTTCTTTTTGGTGGTTTTATTAGCCAGCATAGCAGGATCTTACTATAAGAGGTATTTAACTTTTTCGGCTGCTGGCAGGGTATTGCCCCTAATTTGCTCTGCAAAACTATTTAAAGCATCATCAAAACCTGCCCCGGGGTGGTTTCAATGGCTAATACAACAGCAAATGACAGCAAGACTGCTGCTGAAAAGCCAGCAGGTGTTGTGGCAAAGGGAAGCAAGGTTTCTATTGACTACACTGGCAGGCTTGAGGACGGCACTGTTTTTGACAGTTCAGAAGGCAAGCAGCCAATAGAGTTTGTTGCTGGCTCAGGGCAAGTCATTAAAGGGTTTGACAATGCAGTCATGGGCATGAGAAAAGGTGAGGGCAAGCAGGTTAAAATCGAGCCCCAGGATGGCTATGGCGAAAGGGACGAGAAGCTCCAGCAGCACGTGCCTAAGAGCGTGTTCCCTCCTGAAATGAAACTGGAAGCCGGCATGGGCTTCAGCTTCAAGACTCCTGATGGGCAGGTAATCCACGCATCCATAACTGCCGTGAGTGCTGACTCTATCACACTTGACCTTAACCACCCTCTTGCCGGGAAAACCCTTGCGTTTGACATAAAAGTTGTTGACATAAGCTGAGCTTGGGAAAGATGAAAAACAAGGAGCTTAATGGCGTTTACACCCTTCTGCTGGCTGAAGATGAGGAAATAATAAGCTCAGTAGCAAAGTTCTGCGAAGAAAAGGACATTGCAGCCGCGCAGGTTTCTGCAATAGGAGCTGTGAAAAGCGTTGAGCTCGGATTCTACAGCCTTGAGTCAAAGGCGTACAAGTGGAAAAAGGCAGAGGCTGAGCTGGAGATTGACAGCTTGACAGGCAATGTTGCGCTGCTTGATGGGAAAATTCTTGTGCACGCCCACGCAACAGTCTCCGATGCGGAGATGCACGCTTTTGGCGGCCACCTGAAGGAAGCAATAGTTGGCGCCTCCTGCGAGGTGTTCATCACGCCGCTGCAGGGGAAGCTCGAGCGGAAGCACGATGAGAAGACAGGGCTGAACCTCCTGAAGTTTGACTGACCCATAGGTGCGCCGGGAGCGGGACTCTCACAACCTTTTTAAGCCTTAAGCTATCTTTATTCCAGAATGACTGAGCTCATTGCGTGCCTTGGGATTGGGAAGGGGACTTGGAACGAAGTTGCCAGCCTGATTGCTGCCGAGTCCTGGGCGAACATTTTCCTGATTACAAATGACTTTGGCAGGGATAACTTTGCGCAGAAATTCCCGGCGGTAAAGGCGACTTTCGTTGTTGTCAACGACTTCTCCCCACCGCAGCAACTTGTTGATGACATAAAGAACTGCCTGGCGGGGAAGATAGCAGACACAGATGTTGCTGTAAACATGTCCTCCGGGGCTGGCAACGTTCACATGGCGCTGATTACTGCATTGCTGCGGCTCGGGCTTGGGATAAGGTTTGTGACTCCATCAGAATCAGGAGCGAAGGAGTTGTGAAGCAGCAGTAGACTCGTGGCGCAACGTAGGTTTCGTGCACGACAACCTTAATAAAGCAAACACTAACTCTACGCCAATATGGTAACTATTGACGAGGTTGCAACAGATCTTTTAAAACTTGGATTTATAAGAGCCCCCGAAGATAGTTGTCAACATAGCCTCGGATGGCGAGTCTACACAGTGGGAGTACACAATCCTGATGGGACATTTATCGATAACTCTGAAGCCAGTTCATACATTTTAATCGGTCAGCACTTATATTCGCCAAGTCACCCAAATGAATTCATCTCTATAGTTTACTATGCTCATGTTGGTCATAGACCTGTAATGGGTTTACATGGAGAATACGACGAATATGGTTTTTCTTTAAATGCAGGCGCCAAAAAGATTGTGGAAATTCTAAGAGTGCCATCATTACAGTAAGAATCCTGCCCGGACCCTCTTACAGTTTAACTAATGGTCAAGGATATACTTCACCCCATCTAATAAATCTTTGGCTACAAAGTCAGGTTTTTCTGCCTCTGCTTTGTGAAGTGAATCTCTTCCAGTCAGTACGAATATCGTTTTGCATCCCATGGTTTTGCCAAGTTGGATGTCAGACTGCCTGTCTCCAATCACATACGCTTCTTTAAGGTTAAGCTTGTACATCCTTTTTGCCTCTTCGAGCATTCCAGGCTTTGGTTTCCTGCAGCGGCAATTATCTTTTGGTCTGTGAGGGCAAAAAAATGTTTTTTCTATGTGTATTCCTTCGCTTTCTAGTTTCCTTATAATGTGGCTGTTGATGTTGTGGAACTGCTCAATGGTAAGCCTGCCTTGGCTTATCCCAATCTGGTTTGTAATGATAAAGAGTTTAAATTCGTTTTTCACGAGCAATTTTAGCGCGGGAATTGTATTTGGCAATATGCGGACTTTTTGTATTGAGTCTATAACTTCGTCTTCAAGCTCTTCAATTAACGTTCCATCCCTGTCCAATAAGATTGCATGTTTCATTCGCCTTCACTTCTTTATTATTCCCAGCCACTGGTATATTGCCTTGTCTGCTGCCTTGGTCAGGTTTTCTTCAACGCCCTGAATAAGTGCGCAGTTGCCGTCAAGGAAGATTGCTGTTTCGTTGGCTACCTTCAGGTAGATAACCGAGGCATTTGTTGAGCAGGTCGCAATCGGCCTCGTTGAGCAAGCATCTGTCACGTTGGTAGAGCAGGCTGCAATCACGTCCTTTTCAAAGACAGCTGTAAGGATTCTTGCTATGTTGAATGACGAAATGGCAACGAAGGATGTGCTCCTGGTCAACTCATTGGTGGGGTCGTGCGTCAGGAAAATGTGCGGCCACAGCCTGAACCTGTCATCGACGCTTCCGCTCACTGTTATGTTTTCTACATCCCATGGACTGTTCCTGAACTCAAAGCTGTAGTTAGTGCCGTCCTGGCGCTCCCAATCAGTATACCATAAATTGCCGCGCTTGACAAACTCAAAGCCGTTGTAGTAGCGCTTTTCGTTATTTTTATCAGGGTTTGGCTTCAGGAAGTTTGTTGTAAGCAATGCAAGAAGTAAGCCAAGCGCAATGACTGCCACGAGCACTATTACTGCGTTTCGGACAACCTTTTCATTATGCAAGTCAAGGTGTACTTTGCTGTGAGGCTGCTGCGCTCTTGGCTCTTCGCTGCTTTCTGCTGGAGCTGCTGCTTCTGCCTCTGTTTTTTCAGGTTCGTTACCTTTCATGCTCATTTGTTTACTGGGCTGATTACCCCGCCCATTGGGGCTTCTCTTGTTTGCTTACTGGTGCCCAGTAAACATTGAAAATCCCAACACGCTTAAACTGATACTCACCGCTCGGCGGTTGGGATTTTCATTTTCGACCTGCGAGAAGCTCGTACAAGAGCCTTTCGCTTACTCGTGAGAAGCCAAGTTCGGTTGATGCTGTCAAGACAATGCAGCTTGGATTTGAGGGGTCAGCTTCTATTGCCGTGTTGTTGGCATCCAAAAGCAGCAATACAGGCACGAAGCTTGTTGCGTCTGCGCATGTTACAACAGGCGTATTCAGCTGGTTGGCTGTAGTGAACCCTGGCTGGGTGAAAACATTGTACCTCGCAGCGAGCACATTGGACGCGTCAAGCTGGAATAGCGCCATGCCTTGCGCCAAGCTGCTGTTCCAAGGGTAAGTAATCGATATGGCATTCGTGCTTGTGATGTCTTGCACAATTTCCTCTGGCAAGCCAATGTCAGTGAGGTCATCCGGCCTGTACCTGAAGCTTATAGGCTGGCCATTTATTTCCGAAGTGAATAACCCGCTAGTGTCCTGCCTAAATGTTAATCCGCCATGGCGGAAACTGCTTGACTGGGTGTTGGGGCTTAGCGACAGCACAAATGCCGCTACGCTTGCTATCATTACGATTCCAACGAACAGTGCAAACCACCGCTTGCTGCTGTTCCCGCTTTCCCTTCTTGCTGCTAGTGTGCGAAGCGCCATTGCACTGGCAAGCATGAAGCAGCGTTATTTATAGCTTTTGATTGGTTCTGACTGAATTGCGGCATTTCTTCAAGCGTAAATTTATATAATGTAAAGGAAAACATGGCACTCGTAAGCAAAGGGGTGTTTTGTTGGAAGCTGTAATAAGGATGGAAAACGTTTGGAAGACTTACCGGCTTGGTGAGGAAGTGGTGAATGCCCTTCGGGGAGCTTCGCTTGAAGTGAAAAAAGGTGACTTCTTTGCAATACAAGGCCCTTCGGGGAGCGGCAAGTCCACTGCAATGCACATTATCGGGGCGCTGGACACGCCGGACAAGGGCACAGTTAGGATTAACGGTAGGGACATAAGCCATCTTTCAGAGGATGAGCTTGCCGAATTGCGTGGGAAGGCTATTGGGTTTGTCTTCCAGCAGTTCAACCTTGTGCCGACTCTGACAGCGATTGAAAACGTGATGCTTCCGATGATTTTTCAGGGGAAGCCTGAAGATGAGCGTAAGAGAAGGGCGACCGAGTTGCTGAGGGAGGTTGAGCTCCTTGAGCGGAAAGACCATAAGCCGAGCGAACTTTCCGGCGGGCAGCAGCAGAGGGTTGCCATAGCGAGGGCGCTTGCAAATGACCCTGAGCTGATACTTGCTGATGAGCCAACTGGCAACCTTGACAGCGTGACTGGCGAAAAGATTTTCATAATGCTTAAGAAGCTAAATGCCAGTGGCAAAACAGTTATAATAATAACCCATGATGACCGGATTGCAATGGAAGCTAAAACAATTGCGTATATAAAGGATGGAGCTATAGTTAAGATAAAGAGAAACTGACGTAAAATGATGAACAATGCTGATATTCCCTGTAAAGAGCTAAAAGGCACTCGGCTTATCATGTTCTTGTCCATACTTATCGTGGTTGCCGTGAGTGCCAGTGCCGGGGTTGACGATTCTGTTTCTGACTCTGCATTCGTGGCGATAAGCCTGGTCAACCAGGCGCCAGAGCCTGTTGGACCGGGCGAGAAGCTTGAGCTCAAGTTCACTGTTGAGAACATCGGAACAGAACCTGCAAAAGACGTTGTTGTAGAGCTGGTTCCAAGGTTCCCTTTCCTGATTGATAACTCTGAAAAAATAAAATCTTTAGGGAGCATTTCCGGTAGGCAAAAGGGAAAGGATGCTGTGCTTGCGAGGTTCTTCCTGACAGTAGACGGCGGAGCCGGCTACGGGATAAACCAGATTGGCCTGCGGTATAAGACAGCAACCCAGGGCTGGACTCTTATTGACAACTTTAACGTGAGCGTGGGGCAGCGTGACCTGCCTCTCACGGTGACTTCGGTATCGACTGTGCCTGATACTTTGGTTCCAGGAAAAGTATCAGTGATAAAACTGGGAGTGGCAAATTTGGGGAAAGCCGATGCCCTAAACGTGAGGGTAAGGCTGAACTTCAGCGATTCTTTGCCATTTACTGCGTATGGCACAACCAACGAGGTGCTTATTCCAAGGATTGTGCAGGGCACCGTGGCAACAGCATCGTTCACCATAATGACTGACCCTGGCGCCAGCAGCGCAGTTTATTCTGTGCCTGTGTTCCTGAGGTATTTTGACAATAGCGGCAGGAACTACACATTGAGCGGCGAAACTTTTGGGGTTGCTGTCGGCTCAAAGCCTGAGCTCACTGCCGCTGTCCTGGATAACGAGCTGCTTAAGCTTAACTCAAAGAGGAAAGTGAGCGTTGAGGTAATAAACAGCGGCCTCACCGATGTGAAGTTTCTCACAGCAAGGCTCTTGAAGTCAGGCGGCTATGAAGTGCTGTCAGCAGGCACGGCATACATTGGCGATATAGATTCAGATGACTCTGAAACGGTCAGCTACGACGTGTTCCTTACAGCGCCTGGCCCGCTGATGCTGCAGCTTGACTACTTTGACGCCCTCAACAATCCGCACCAGCAGCTGATTGAATTGCCTGTGAAGGTTTATAGCAGCAGCGAAATAAAGAGGTTTGGCCTTGAGAAGAGCGACGGCAAGGGGTTGCTTGTCACCGTTGCAATAGTTATCGCCGGCCTTCTCGCTTATCGAAAGTTTCGTAAGAAGAAATAATAGGGGCGCCAGATGGAAGGACAGCTTATCAGAAGACTGAAAGACTATTTCTCGCTTGCAGTAACTGGAATGGCGAAACGGAAGCTTAGGAGCTGGCTTACAATGCTTGGGATATTTGTTGGCATAGCTTCAGTGGTTGGGCTTGTCTCCATAAGCCAGGGCTTGCGGGGAGCTATTGCCGATGAGTTCAGCACGGTTGGCGCTGACCGCGTGATTTTGCAGCCAGGCAGCGCCTTTTTCGGGCCTCCAGGCAGCAGCTCAGGCCTTTCAAAAGTGACAAAGCATGACCTTGACTTGGTAAAGAAGATACGCGGAGTCAACGAGGTTGCCGGCTTTGTGTTCAAGACAACACGGTTTGAGTTCAACGACAAGACCAAGTTCGTTCTTGGGATTGGGATACCCACCGATGACAGCATAAGGGTTTTTGGAAGCAGGTTTGAAGTTTCTGAAGGCAGACAGTTCAGGAGCGGGGAAAAAAGCGTGGCAATAGTGGGCAACTCTTATTCAACTGATGAGAAAATTCTCGGAAAGACTGTGAAGGTAGGCGACAAGGTCATGGTTGAAGGGAAGGAGTTCAAGGTTGTGGGCATCAGGAGGAAGCTTGGCGACCCGACTAACGACGTCAGCGTCGTGGTGCCAATCGAAGCAGCATGGGACATATACGGCAACGAGGATGAATACAGCCTGGTAACCGCCGAGGTAGAAAAAGGCTTTTCACCTTCCGAAGTTGCTGCGAAGATAAAAGAGGATATAAGGAAAGACAGGAACCAGGAGGAAGGAAGCGAGGACTTCCAGGTGCAGACGTCAGAGGAGCTTTTCAGCAGCGTATCAGCAGTGCTTGACATAGTGCAAGCTGTCATAATAGGCATAGCCGCAATCTCACTGGTAGTCGGCTCGATAGGCGTGATGAACACCATGTACACTGCAGTTCTTGAGCGCACGAAGGAGATAGGAATATTGAAGGCCATTGGCGCGAAGAACGCTGACGTGATGCTGCTGTTCCTGATAGAGTCCGGGCTTTACGGGCTTATTGGCGGGCTTATCGGCATAATATTCGGCCTCGGAATGGGAAAAACTGTGGAGTTCGCAGCCAGCAGGTTCCTTGGCTCAGAGCTTCTGAAGGCCTCCACAAGCCCGTATCTTATATTCGGTGCGCTGGCTTTTTCCTTCGTCCTCGGCTGCCTGTCAGGCGTTGCCCCCGCAAGGCAAGCCGCCAGGCTCAGCCCGGTAAAGGCGCTGAGGTACGAGTGAGTAACTCTGGTTGATAATTAGAGATACACTTAAAGAACAAAGTTGTCAAGACCATGTAAAAGTTCCTTTGTGGTGATGACTAGCTCTAAGCGGCTTAGGGTCGTGTAAAGCAGCTGTCAGGGCGCGGTAAGTGTTTCGTAACTCTCGCACCCTATCTTCATTGCCCTGCGTCTCAGCCAAGCTCGCAGCAGCTGAACACCTTCCACCGTATAAGTCGACAAAACTGTAAAGCTCTTCTTGTGCTACCCTTTCTATTGATAGGCCAAACATTTGTAAGACTCTCTCTGTTAAAGCCATCTGCTGAGGGGCAGCGACTTCCCAGTCAGGATCGTGTCTCACAATTTTTCGCGCAAATGCTACGCCGCCTTCAACAATCTTTGTCCTAATATCCAAAGCTATAGTATGTCTGAACGTTGTCCAAACATCCAATTTAGGGTTTAACTTAGCGCCTTCATGATAAGCACGTGCTATTGCCATGAAATAATTACTTACCCCTATTTGGTCAGGCACATTAGCGTAGTCACCCGCTCGTTGAGTCATTGATAACAGGTACTTTTGAGGGTCTGACAATTCATCTTTGTTGAGTCGGGGGCCTAAATTACCAAGAAGGTATGTAGGTTTAAAAATCTGAGGGACCGTTCTTGCCGAATCAACAGGTGATAATACCAACTCTTTTGCTTCCTTCCCAACAACAAGCGCAACAATCCCTTCAAATCTTTGCGATTGTTTGAGTACTGCCGCCCCCCCTGTACTTGTATAATGCATTACAGCTAAATCTCTACTATTGCGGGTGCTGGCCATTTTCACTTCTGCGTCTCAATCTCCACTATCTTCGCCCTCAGCTGTTCTATTGTCTTCGTGTTGTCCTGGTTCTGAAGCGGGTTGCCGCATTCAGGGCATCTGAAGCTGATATCCGCGGCCTTGTCAAACTCAAGCCTTACGCACAGGCTTGGGCAGATGTAGAACAGGTCCTTGTTAACTTCCTCTTTATGCAGCCTTTCCTGCAGCTGCTGAAGCTTCTGCTTCCTTGTGGCAAGTGACAGGTAATCGAAAGACTCAGGCTTAAGTGTCCAGTAGCTGATGTACCAGCCCTTCTGCCTGTCCTTTTTCCTGTAATAGCTTACAAGGTTGCTTGTTTGCATTGCATAAAGCATCTTCCTGACAGCGTTAACTTCTGCCTTGATGCTTTCAGCTATCTTGAACTCAGAAATGTTCTTCTTGCCCTTGAGGTATTGGACTATTGGCACAGCATCTTCGCCGATTACTTCAGCAACTGTCTGAAGCGGCTTGCTTATCTTTGCTGGCCTTGCTACCGTGGCAAGTGTCTTCATTTTTTGCATTTTCAAAACTTGTTTCATTGTGATTGCCCTGTAATTGATAACGCTGTTTAGGCAGAGATTGCTATAGCTGCCTTCTTTTTAGCCAACTATACACCCCTGCCCACTATCTAGAAGTAACTAGTATAAATACTTTTCGCTTCTCGTCATTACAGGGTAGTGAAAGAGATGCTGGACGTCCCTATTTGCCCCTTTCGCAAGTCTAAAAAACTAAAAAAAAGGCTTTACTTGCCCTTCTTCATGCTGGGAGCTTCTCCTTTGCTGTGCGGGCAGCCTGGCATGATTAGCTTAAGTGCTCCCTTTATTATAAATAGAGCTGCAAAAAATTGCACCCACTGGTCAAATCCGCCTACCCACTTGGGCCACACATATATGTTGAGCAGAACCAGTGCTCCTATAGCTATTTTTTCAACAGCGTGGCAGCGACCACATACACCATCTGAACATCCTCCTCCACACATACGCAACACCTCTTTTAACCCGATACGGGCTTTTTTACTACTTCAAAGCCACTTTTTGGTTGTTTAGTATAAAAAACTTCCTAATTTTCACCTGTTTTCAGGAGTAGAAAAGCCTCCGGGGGGAGTTGCACCCCCGACCTATTGCTTTTTCTTTTTGGTTGAGCTTTTTGCCCGCATCAGCGGGGAAAAAGGTCATACGAAGCAATCGCACTGGCTACTATGCTACGGAGGCAATTATGAGCTTCACTTCATCTGCTGAAGCAGTGATTCCTTGTCCTTGAACTTGGACTGGCATTCAAAGCACGCTGCGCGGAGCTTGCCCTTGGAGTCTTTCACCCTGGTGCCTTTTATTTTCTCCAAAAAGGTGGCCGCAATGCTTTTGCCGCATATTTCGCACTTCATGGCCTCTGTTGGCTAGGAAGTTTTTATAAATCTTTGCGGTCGAAAGCAAAGAAAAGTAAGTAACGGCAGCGAAAGTAATAAAAGGGGCGGAAGGAGATAGGAACAGCATGATTAGCGTTTACATAACATGCAAGGACCAGAAAGAGGCCAGGCTCATAGCTTCCCATCTTCTTGAGAAGCGGCTCATAGCATGCGCGAACATTTTTCCAACCGCCAGCATGTACAGGTGGCAGGGCAAGATCAAGGAAGAGCCTGAAACGGCAATGCTTTGCAAGGCAAGGAAAGAGAGCTTCGAGAGTATAAAGGAGGAAGTCAGGCAGCTGCACAGCTATGAAATCCCCTGCATTGTTGCGCTGCCATGGCACGGCAGCGATGAGGGATACAAGAAATGGGTTGAGGAACAGACCAAAGCTTAGGTTAGCTTATCAGGGTGCCTGTGAACTGCTTGCCAACCATGAAATTTTCAAGGTTCTGCAGATCCTTGCCCATGACGGCAACCCTGAGCTTTAATTTCTCAGCCACTTTTGCAGCAACAGGGTCAAAAGGCGTGTTAAGGCCAGGGCTCCACTTGCTCACGCCAATCAGCTTCCGGAAATCCTTCCAGCTTACCGCATGCAGCGGCTTTGCGTCCCCGAACTTTGAAGGGTCCTTGTCGTAGACATAGTCCGTATTTGTGATGTTTATCACAGTCCTCGCGCCAAGGTTCTTCGCAAGCAGGACAGCAATGTAGTCTGTGCTTCTCCCGGGCTTCCAGCCCGCCGCTACAACAACCTTTTCAGACTCTTTCAAAGTGATCTTTTCGTTTGGATTCTTAACAACATTTGCATGCGCCATTTCCCGAAATATTGTCCTGAGAAGGTGGGCGTTGAGCCGAGTTGCATGGATGCCAAGCCAGTCAAGGTCTTCATGCACGGCATTTACGACTTTCCTTGCGGCATCCTGGTACTCCCTTGCGGTTTTGCCGCCGCCGCAGATTATTGCAAACCTGCTGCCATTATGGACGAATTTAAGGATAAGCTGCCTGAACCTGTGGAGAAAATCAACATCTATCTGTGACGGCGCCATGACAGAGCCGCCAAGCGATATGACAATTGTTTCAGCCTTTTTTTCCATCATTATCAAAAAAAGGAGTCTGGATTGGCAGGTTATAAATCTTTTGATACTCTCACTTTTTAGTTAGTAAAAGAAATAAACGGGTTCACAGAACCCGGCAAACGCATCGGTACGACTTTAGAGCTATCAAGAGGTACTTGTATTTAATCTTTTCGGCGCTATGGCTGCCACAGTGAAAAAGCAAATATAGTTTTTACATAAAATCCGAAAATATTTCATCTTTTGCGTATTTTTCTGAAAATCTTGCATCTCATAATCAAAATCTTGTGCTTTAGTAGAAAGAGTTTCAGCAATTGGGAGATTAAGCATATGAAACAGCAAATAAAAGAGGATGTGGGACATGCCACGGTGGCGGAACCCGGTAAACGCACTCGTTTGAAAAGCGAGGGAAGGTACGACTTCATACGGGTTCAAACCTCTGGCAACAACAGAGTGAATCTCCCGTCCGTGGCTGTCCCACTCTTTTTTTACGAAAGCAACAATCTTTTTAAACCCGCCACATGTTACGGTTCTTGATTAACCTTCTTCACAAGAAGGTTACGCGGCGGTGGTCTAACGGCATGACCTCAGCCTTCCACATGTGACCCTTTTGCGAAAAGGTTCAATCCAAAAACGCAAAGGATGACGAAAGCTGATGGTCCGGGTTCAATCATGCCTGCTGGCGCTCGCAGCTTTCAACGCCAACAGCATTGAAAGTCCCGGCCGCCGCACTTAAACTTTTAAGGCTCCAGCCTCTTTATCTCCAAATTATCAAAATCCTTGTCGTACGAGAATATGGTATCACAGTTGCTTAGTAGCGCTGTAACAAAGTGAATCAAATCAAACACATTAAGCTTATATCGCGCTGTCCTTTTATAACTTTCAAAAAGCAGGTTTATGTCCAGGGGAACTATTGTTCCTCCAGACTTAAATAAGGATTTGACACAATCGGCAGCCGATATCCTGTCTCTGGTAATTACCCCTATGGCGTGTTGGGCTTCAACAAGACAGAGGGTGTTTGTCACAAAGTCCCCATACAATAAGTGACGGCATTTCTCCTTATTTGGATTATCGGTAAACGCTTTAATTATCACATTCGCATCAATAAACGCCTTCATCTTCTTGCTCTCAAAGCATGGCTCAACTCTATAATCTCCTTCGTTGAGTACTGGCGCGACTGCTTCATGCTATCGCCCTTTCTAAACATTTCCTCCATTGAAGGAATTTCCTCATTCTCAAGAATTTTCATTATTACCTCGTTGTAGCTCTCCCTTGGATGAGCCTTTTTGCTTTCCAGCTTTTTTCGCGTTTCCTCGCTTACCTGGATTGTTGTCAGCTTCACTTTAATCACCTTCTCCATAGT
>ORMF010001298.1_pt1 | contig 22658 bp, 19 predicted proteins | sample 1779871 | NCBI WGS metagenome assembly ORMF01 (sample SAMEA104232316, study PRJEB22302) | groundwater metagenome | biome: forest; feature: aquifer; material: groundwater | place: USA | collected 2011-08-07 | depth 5.4 m | reverse complement strand
TCGGGGTCGGTCTCGGGGACCCCGTCGGCGGCTCGTGTGCCGGGGTCGGAGCCGGTCTCGGTGTCGAGCGTCCACTCGACGTCCCGGCCGGGCGTCATCTCGATCGCCAGCCGCTCCGGCCCGAGCCGACGGACGACGACAACCGTTCGAACCGACGGCGCAGCCGAGACCGCCGCATCGGCGACGGCCTTGAGCGGGACGACCGCCCCGCGACGGAGGAAGCCATCGGCGGTGATCAGGTGGGTGGCCGCGAATGCGTTGAGCCGGGCCGCGATGGCCGGCGCCGCGTAGCCGCTGAAAATCGGCGTGAACACCGCCCGGAGCCGCCCGAGCGCAAGCACCGCGATGGCCGTCTCGACCAGCATCGGGAGGAGGATCCCGACCCGCGTCCCCTCCCCCACGCCAGCCGCGGCCAGATGGCGTGCGGCGCGGCGGACGTCCCGGTCGAGCTCGGCCCAGGTGAGGTTGACGGTCGCGCCGTCCTCGCCTTCCCAGGTCAGCGCCGCGTCATCGGGTCGGGTGGCCGCCCAAGGTTCGGTGGCCGCGACCGCGTGGTTGAACGCGCCACCGATCCACCAGCGGGCCCGCGCGGGACCGCCGGTCAGGTCGAGGATCCGGGTCGGTCGACGCTGCCACGGGATCCCGATGTCGTCCGCCGCCGCGCCCCAGAACCAGCCCGGGTCGGCGACAGCCCGCGCCTGGAGCCCCTCGAGGCCGTCTCCGCCGCCGGCTCCGTGAACGGTGCCCGTCCCGACGGTGCGCGCCACGAACCGGGCCAGCCGCGACTCGGCCAGGTCGGCGGCCGATGGCTGCCACGGTGCCTCGCTCCCGGGTCGCGCGAACGCTCGCTCGCTCACGCCATCAGGGTACCCGTCGAGGGTGATCGCACACCGGGTGTTGGGCAAATACAGACGCCGCTACCGCCAGTGGCCGATCAGCGGCCCGACACGCTCAGCCGGGCGCACGGACGTCCAATTGGGCGGACTCCCATACGTGCTGAACGAGGTTCCGGCCACTGGTGGTGGCCGGAGCGCACGAATTGAGACCCGTCACGCGTGATGAACCCGGATCCGGCCACTGGCAGTGGCCAAGGGGCGCAACCTGCCGCGGATCCGATGGCTCGCCTCGCCCCGCGGTAGGATTCGGCCACCGAGCCGAGCACGTCCCGGCGTCCCCAGCGCCCTGAGCGGAGGTCCCATGTCCCTGGCGATCGAGGCGATCGGCCTGACCAAATCCTACGGCGACGTCCACGCACTGGCCGGGATCGATCTGAGCGTGGAAGAGGGCACGGTCCTCGGGCTGCTCGGGCCGAACGGCGCCGGTAAGACGACGGCGGTCCGGATCCTGACCACGCTCCTGTCGCCCGATGGCGGCCACGCGACCGTCGCCGGCTACGACGTCGTGCGACAGCCGAGCGAGCTCCGCTCGGTCATCGGCCTCACCGGACAGTTCGCGGCGATCGATGGCAACCTGACCGGTCGGGAGAACCTGATCCTGGTCGGGCGGCTGTACCACATGAACGTCGGGGAAGTCCGGCGACGGGCCGTGGACCTGCTCGAGCGGTTCGAGCTGACCGACGCCGCCGACCGACCGGCCCGGACCTATTCCGGCGGGATGAAGCGACGGCTCGACCTGGCCGCCAGCCTGGTCGGTCACCCGCGGGTCCTGTTCCTCGACGAGCCGACGACGGGCCTCGACGTACGCAGCCGGATCGCGCTGTGGGACGTCATCGCCGGGCTGGTCGCCGAGGGAACGACGATCCTCCTCACCACCCAGTACCTCGAGGAAGCCGATCGACTGGCCGACAAGGTCGCGGTGATCGACCTCGGCAAGGTCATTGCCGAGGGCACCCAGGACGAGCTGAAGGCCCGGATCGGCGGCGATGTCATCGAGCTTCGAATCTCCAAGGACGCCGATCGATCGGGCCAGCTCGAGCAGGTCGGAGCGCTACTTCGGGATCTGGCCACGACAGAACCGGTCCTCGACCACGAAGCCCACGCTATTCGGCTCCCGGTCGAGGGTGGCTCATCGATCCTGGCCGAGACGGTCCGCCGGCTGGATGGCGCCGGGGTCACGGTGAGCGAGCTCAGCCTCCATCGCCCGACCCTCGACGATGTCTTCCTGACCCTGACCGGTCATCACGCCGAAGCCGAAACCGGCGATGCCAATGGCTCGGACGGTAAGGTCGGCCGCCCCGGCCGGCCGGCACGCCGCAGCGGCCCGCGCCCCGGAGGGACACCCGCATGACCGCCACCTCGCAGACCGCCGATCGGCCCGCTTCTGACCGGCCGTCCCACGCCGCGCTCTACTGGACGTTCGCCGACGCCGCCGCGGTGACCTGGCGCAATCTGCTCCAGTACATCCGCATCCCGCAGCTGTTGATCTTCTCGACGATCCAGCCAGTGATGTTCGTGGTGCTGTTCACGTTCGTCTTCGGCGGAGCGATCGCCGCCAGCGTCCCGGGCGGCAACTACGTCAACTTCCTGATGCCCGGGATCTTCGTCCAGTCCGCGGTCTTCGGGGCGACCGCGACGGGGATCGGATTGGCCGAGGACCTCAGCCGCGGGATGATCGACCGGTTCCGGTCCCTGCCCATGGCCCGCTCGGCGGTCCTTGCCGGACGAACGTTCGCGGACCTGATCCGGAATGTCTTCGTGGTCGTGCTGATGACGATCGTCGGCGTCCTGATCGGCTTCAAGCCGTTCGAGCACGGGGTCCCGGCCTACTTCCTGATGCTGGTCATCGTGGTCGGCTTCGCGTATGCGTTCAGCTGGATCTCGGCCCTGATCGGGCTGCTGGTCAAGGACACCGAGTCGGTCCAGGCGGCCGGGTTCATCTGGATCTTCCCGCTGACCTTCGCCTCGAGCGCGTTCGTCCCGGTCGCGACGATGCCGGACTGGCTTCAGCCGATCGCCAAGGTCAACCCGATCACGGTCACGGTCAACGCGGGGCGAGCGCTCCTCGGCGGCACCGCGTCGCTCGACACGATCCTGCCGCCGCTGTTCTGGATCGCCGCGATCATCGCGGTCTTCGTGCCGCTGGCGGTCCGCGCCTACCGCCGGGTCTAGCGAGGCAGCGCGCCGCCCGGGTTCATCGCGGCCCACCGAGGACCAGCGCGGCGACGCCCAACCCCAGGCCGGCCAGGCTGGCCCCGATCATCGCCGGGCGCCCGGCGTCGGGCAGCGTCCGCGGCAGGACCCCGCCGGCGAGGGCGAACCCCAACCCCAGGATTCCGAGCAGCAAGAGCAGGACCGCCACGATGAGACCTGGATCGAGGGGCGGCGCGGCGCGGCCCTCCGACACGCCATCCGCATCGAGCGCGAACACGAACCGCTGGCGGGCCAGCTCCCTGCCGCTGGGATCGGTTGCGATGACCGTCGCGTCCCAGCGGCTGCCGGCCGGGAACGTGGCGTCGGCCAGGAACGACGGTCGCCGAGCCGTGAGGTCCGGACGGAGCGGAATCCTCGACGTGCCCACGTCCCGATCCAGCCGCTGGAGGACGAGCTCGACGACCGTGCCCTGGACGGGAGCTTCCGCCAGACCCGCCACCAACCGATCCGGGCCGGGCCGGGCCGGCAGCAGACCGAGCGAGGCCGGCTCCGCCGAGACCCCCGAGCTCGCCGCCGGGGCGATCGCCACCGGCCGATCGGCGCCGGTCGGTGAGCCGCTGGTCAGGTTGGCCGTGATGGCCAGGACGGCGACGCCGAGAACCAGCTCGAGGAGCAACCGGCGCGACAGGCTGAACCGGCCGCCGAGCTCGCGCCCGCCGTCGAGGTAGTTGGTCAACCCGACGATCAGGGCCAGCACGAAGACCACGATCTTGACCAGCAGGTTGATCCCGTACGGCGTGTCGAACGCGAGCAGGTCGCGGGTCTGGACCCAGTCCGCGTAGACCCCGGTCAGCGCGATCAGGGTGATCGACACGAGGGCCACGGCCGAGAAGCGCGGGATCAACCGGCCAAGGGCACCCGGCTCGAGGCGGCTCTGGCCGCCGAAGTCGGTGAGGGCACCCAGGAGGACGAGTCCAGCGAGCCAGACGCTGGCCGAGGCCAGGTGGACCACGTCCATCGCCGCCGGCACCGGCGAGCTGTACGCCGACGCATGGCCGCCGGCAGCGGTCAGGGCGAGCGTGACCAGACCCGCGATACCACCCAGGACAAGGCTCGGTCGGATGCCGCGGGGGCCACCGAAGCGGGCCGCCGCGAGGACCGTCGCGCCGGCTGCCAGGCCAATCGCCGTTCGCGCGGTCAGCAGCTGGCCGATCCGGCTGGCCAGCGCGAAGGCCGCGTAGTCGGTCGCGCCCCCGGCGTTCGCCGCCGCGGATCCGGGCAGCGAGTCCGCCGCGACGACGATCAGCAGGAGGCACCCCGCGGCGGAGGCCAGCAGCGCGATGCCCGCCCCATAGGCCGCGCCTCGGGGCACGGTTCCGAGGGCCGGCCGAAGGACCAGCCAGGCCAGGATGGCCAACCCGAACGCGAGCATCGATCCGCCGTAGGCCAGGACCTTGCCCTGGATCTCGGCCGCGACGGCTCCGCCAGAGTGACCGCCGTGGAGCGCGCCACGGTCCGTTGTCGTGCCGGAGCTGCCGCCATGACCGACGCCATCCGGCGCCACGTTGCCCAGCCCGAACGTCAGGAAGCCCTGGGTCGTGTGTCCGTCCGCCGCCGAGAGTGCCCGCCAGTTGACCGTGTAGATCGTGTCGGTCGGGAGCCCGGTCGCGGCTGGGACTGCCGCGACCAGCACGCGGGCGTCGGCCGGATCCGGGCCGCCGGCGCCGACCAGGACCGCCTTGCCCGTGCCGTCGAGCAGGTCGAGCGACGTGTAACGCGGGTCAATTGGCTCGCTGAACACGAGCCGGATCTCGGTCGGCGGTGCGCCGACGACCTCCCCGGAGCCCGGCGAGCTGGACACCAGCTGCGAGTGGCCGAAGACGACCAGGCCCGCCGCCCGGTCGCCGCCCGGCCCGAGGGCCAGCGGGCCGACGAGCAGCACGGCCGTGGCCGCGCCGAGGGCAACCAGGCCCCGGAGCGCGGCCACTAGACGGAACACGGTGACGGCCGGTCTCAGCCGGCTGGTCGCCGGCGCGCGGCGAGGCCGACGCCCAACCCCAGTAGCCCAACGATCAACCCGCCGCCGCCGAGCGCCAGCGCGACCGGCACCAGGGCCGCTCCATCGGCCCCCTTCCTCGCCTGGGCGGACAGCTCGGTGACGTTTGGCAGGGCAACCGGGAACTGGCCGGCCGTCGCCTCCTGGACCTCGTCGAAGCCGGTCGGGCTCGAGGTGAACGACTCGTCGACAGCGGTCCCTTCGATCGTTCCCGCCAGGTGGAAGGTGTACTTGCCGGCGACGGTCGGGATGAACACCGACTCATACCAGCCGGGTTGATTCTCCCGCGCCGTGAGCGGCAGATCGCGCGTCGCGTCGCCGAAGATGACCGCCGCCTTGAGGCTGTCCTCGAGTCCCGCGACCGGCTGGTCGGCCTTGGTCACGTGGAGCTCGAGGCCACTCCGCTGGCCGACATAGATCGGCTCGCCGATGAGGCCGACCTCGAAGGCATAGCCGGAGACATCGCGCTGCTCGTGGGCGAGGGCGGGTACGGCCAGGCCGGCCACCGCGAGGCCGGCGATCGCGATTGCTGCGAGCCGCCTCAGAGCGGTCCGATGGGGCAAACGAAGCAGGTCCATCCGTAGGCACTCCTGATCGGGTTTCGACGCCGCGGACCGGGCGCCGGATCATACGGCGGCCACGGCCCATTGCGCCGTGGACCCCGGATTCACCAGCCTCATGGCGACGCGGTCGGGCGGTCCCCCCACAGACCGACCCCGGCCTGTCGGGCTGCTCGCTGGGCGGCCACGAAGCGATCCGCGTAGCGAACGTCTGGCGGATCCGTCTCGACCTGGGCGAAGCCGCGTCGGACCAGCTCGAGGTCGACCATCGTCCAGGTCCCGCCGTCGTGGAGCCACACATAGCGCAGCAGCCGGTCGAAGCGGTCGGTCTCCGAGACGTCCTTCTCGAGGATGACCGTCCGACCGGCGACGAGAGCCCGGTTGGCCGCGGCCGCCTCGGGACCCATCCACTGAACCGGCGTGCTTGGTTTGACCGTCTCCGGGGTGTCCATCCCGATGTACCGCAGGCGATGGTCGCGACCGTTGAAGCGGACGACGATCGTGTCGCCATCGACGATCCGGACGACGGTGGCGGTCTGGGTCGGCCCGACCGGTCGGAACGACTCGCTGCCGGTCGTGGGACTCGGGGCTCCGTTCGCAGCCGTCGACCCGACCGGGATCGGCGTGCCGGCCGGCTGGGGCGCGGACTTCTCGAGCGAGGCGTCGCAGCCGACCGATGCGGCCACGAGGACCAGGATCAACGCCCCTCGAACGAGCTGAACGGTCACCGAGGGACAGTAACCCTGATGGCCATTCGAAGAGGTCCCCTATCATGGCCGTCCCGTGACCACCGTCTTCCTCATCCGCCATGGCCTGACCGCGCTGACCGCGGACACGCTCGTCGGCTGGACACCGGGCGTCGGACTCGACGCGGCCGGCCGGACCCAGGCCGAGGCGGTCGCGAACCGTCTCCGGCCGATCCAGTTCGACGCGATCGTGAGCTCGCCGCTCGAGCGCTGCCGCGAGACCGGCGAGGCGATCGCCGCCGATCGCACGCCGAGCCCGCCGTTCGAGATCGACGAGCGTCTCGGCGACGTTCGCTACGGCGACTGGACCGGACGTCCGTTCAAGGAGCTCCGGCGCGATCCGCGCTGGAAGACGATCCACGCCGACGCCGGGGCGTTCCGGTTCCCAAACGGCGAGGCGCTCCGGGAGATGGGCGCCCGCTCCGTCACCGCGGTCCGCGACTGGACCGAGCGGCTTGGGCCGGAGGCCGTCTACTGCGTCGTCAGCCACGCCGACCCGATCCGGGCCATCCTCGCCGACGCGCTGGGACTGGGCTTCGACGGGTATCTGCGGCTGGCCGTCGGGCCCGCCTCGGTCAGCGTCGTCCGCTACGGGTCGGCCGGAACAACGGTCCTCCGGGTCAACGACACGGGCAGCGATCCGATCGACCTCGTCCCGACGAAGTCCAGGGTATCGGCGCCGCGCGGCCGGTCGACCAAGGGCCGGCCCGGGTCGAAGCTGCGGATGTCGTAGAGTCCAGTCATGTCCCGTCGCGTCTACACCTTCGATGGTCCCGACCGCTTCGTTGCCGGCACGATCGGCGAACCTGGCGGCCGGACGTTCTTTCTCCAGGCCCGCAAGGGCGGCGACGTGGTCAGTGTGGTTCTCGAGAAGACCCAGGTCGCCGTGCTCGCCCAGCAGCTCGATGCGCTCCTCGACATCCTGGCCGACCGGGGTGTCGAGAGCGTCCCTGTCGAGGCGGACCCGGCGCAGGCGGACGAAGCGCCGCTCGGTGAGCCGTTGGTCGAGGCCTTCCGGGTGGGCGCCATGGCCCTGGCCTGGGATGAGGAGCACGACCGGGTGGTGATCGAGGCGGCGGCCGTTCCCGAGGACGGCGAATCGTCGCCAGACGACACCGACGACGACCCGGAGGGCCCCGACCTGGTCCGGATCCGGATCGACGGCCCGACCGCCCGCTCCTTCGTCGAACGAGCGACCCGGGTGATCGCCGCCGGCCGGCCGCTCTGCCCGCAGTGCGCCGAGCCGCTCGACCCGCAGGGCCACATCTGCGCCCGACCGAACGCCTACCTGAACTAGGCGTGGACGTCCTCCGGCTCCTCCGCGAGGGGGAGCTCGAGGTGCGCGGTCGGTTGACCGTGTCATCCAATGCCGCGCTGGTCGGGATCGTCAGCGCGCCGCCATCGCCCGGCGAGCCGGGCCGCCGCCTCGGTCGTCCCGATGGGCTGCTCGGCCAGCTCCAACCCGAGGCCGCCGCCGCGGCCGACGCCGTGCCCGACGATCGGGACCTGGCCGCGGTCGTCTACAAACCGATCGCCTTCGAGCGGCCGCTGTGGGACTTCCCGGACGGCACCCTGGCCGCCCGCGAGTTCGCCGCGTTCCTCGTCTCGGAGGCGAGCGGCTGGGGGATCGTTCCGCCGACGATCCTCCGAGAAGGACCCGCCGGACCCGGGATGATCCAGCTCTGGCTCGACACCGATCCCGCGACCGACGCCTGGCAGCTCGTCGAGGACTCCGATCCGCGACTCCGCCCGATGGCCCTCCTCGATGCCGTCCTCAACAACACGGATCGAAAGGGCGGCCACATCCTCGCCCTCGGCCGGGCCGACGACCCGGATCTCCGCCTCCATGGTGTCGACCACGGGGTCTGTTTCTCAGTCGACCCGAAGCTGCGGACGGTCCTGTGGGCCTGGCGCGGAACCCCGATCGCCGCCGAGGAGCTCGCAGTCCTGGCTCGCGTCCGCGACGAGCTCGACGGTTCGCTTGGCGCGGCCCTCGAGGATCTGCTCCAAGCGAGCGAGGTCGAGGCCACGCGGGCCCGCCTCGACGCCCTCCTGGAGACGCGCCGCTTCCCCGAGCCGAGCGAGGACTGGCCGGCGGTTCCCTGGCCGCCCTACTGAGGCGGTACGAACGGATCGTCGAGCGTGGTACGGCGGGGGTCTGGTCGCCCTCCTCCATCGGTGGGACCGTGCGCTCAAGCCCGGGAGTGGGAAGATGCCGATCCGGTTCGAGGCCTATACCGCTGAAGGCGTGCGTCGCGGAGTCGCGACCGGCGACGCCCGGCTCGGCGATCTGATCGAGCTCCAGCGCGAACTCGAGATCACGGGTGGCCACCTTGCCCCGCTCGATGGCTCGCCGCCAGTGCCGGATCCGCCCGCCGGGATCAGGATCGCCACCGACGACCTGTTCGTGGTCGTGGCACCGCCGGGCACCCCGATCCTCGTCCATCCCGCCTGGCACGACGTCCAGCTCGACGCCGGCCCCTACCAGGTATCCGGCCGGATGCCGACCATGCCCGGTTTCGACCCGGCCCGTGCCCTGGCCCGACCGACTGGCTCGTTCGTCCTCCTCGACCACGTCCGGCTCACCCTCAACGCGGAACCCGACGGCGGTTCGATCGAGCACGGCCTGGCCTGGGTCAACCGCTATGTCGTCGAGCGCGTCGTGAGCGACCTCGAGCTCGGGTTCTACTTCCCTGGCGCCGAGTCGCACATCGTTCAGGACACCTACATCCCGGGCTCCGACGTGCCAGCCGCGGCGGGTCCGGCCGCCTGACCCCTCAGACCGGCGGAGGGTAGCCGGTGATCCGGCGGATCGCGCCGTACAACGGCCGGAGGGCCGGGTACATCCGGCGATAGACGTCCCGGTACAGCGCGTCGTACATGGCGTGGGCAACGGGATCCGGATCGCGCACCTCGACCACCCGAGTCATCGCCCTGACGGCCGCCTCGAACGATGGGTGGATCCCCAGACCGACCGCGGCGTCGATCGCCGCCCCAAGGGCGGATGTCTCGTAGGTATGCGGCCGACCGGTCGGAAGGCCGAACACGTCGGCGGTGAGCTGGACCGCCGCCGCGCTCTGCGAGCCGCCACCCGACACCCGCAACTCCGTCAGCCTTACGTTTGTTCGTCGCTCGGTCCGCTGGGCCCCTTCGCGCAGGGCATAGGCCAGCCCCTCGAGGATCGCCCGGTAGAGATGGGCCCGGGTGTGGACGTCGCCCCAGCCGATGATCGCGCCCTTGGCCTCCGGACCAGGAATTCGCACGCCGGGTGACCAGTACGGCTGAAGGGTCAGACCCATCGAGCCAGGCGGCACGCTCCGGACGAGCTCATCGAACAGGGTTTCGGGTTCCACGCCTTCGTCCGATGCCCGGGCCACCTCCCGGTCGCCGAACTCGCGCTTGAACCACTCGACCATCCAGTAGCCGCGCATCACCTGGATCTCGAGGCTGTAGGCGTCGGGGATCGCCGCCGGGTAGGGCGGGATCATCGGGATCGCCTCGACGTAGCGCCGCTGGGTCGTATTGAGGGTGGCGGTCGTGCCATAGGACAGCGCCCCGATCGAGGGCTCGATCGCGCCGGCTCCGAGGACCTCGCAGGCCTTGTCGGCAGCCGCAGCGATGAGCGGCAGCCCGACCGGGATCCCGGTAGCCTCAGCGGCCGCCGGGGTGATCTCGCCGAGGCGACCGCCCGGTGACACGAGCTCCGGGAGCATCGCCGGATCGATCGGGGCGACCCGCCACTTCCAGTCGCCGGGGGAGCTCCAGCGCAGCCGCTTGTAGTCGAAGGGCACGTAGCCGACCTGCGCCCCGACCGAATCCACCTGGCGCCCGACCAGCCGGCGGGTCAGAAAGCCCGACACGAACAGGAAGCCGGCCGTTCGCGCCCAAACCTCCGGCTCGTGGCGGCGGATCCAGTTGACCTCCGCGTCGGCCTGGAAGGCGGCCACGATCTCGCCCACCCCGAGGGCGCGGAAGGCGACGCCGGTCAGCCCAGAGACGGGTGGCAGGCCCTCCGTCCGGCGCTGGTCGAGCCAGACGATGGCCGGCCGGAGCGGGTCGCCGGCGGCGTCGACGGTCACGATCGAGGCGCGTTGGGTGGTGAGGGCTACGCCGGCCAGCGAATCGCCTCGGACGGCCGGGTCGGCGAGGACCCGCCGACACGCTTCGCCGAGGGCCCGCCACCAGACCTCGGGGTCCTGCTCGGCCCAACCCGGCTGGGGCGAGACGTACGGCTCGTAGGCGACCCGGGCCTTGGCCACGATCGCACCGGTCGGCCCGATGACCACGGCGCGCAGGCTCTGCGTCCCGCAGTCGATCGCCAGGACGTGGTCGGCCGCGGTCATCGGGTGTCGCCGAGGAGGACGCCCGGGTCCATCAACCCGTCGGGGTCGAACGTGGCCACGACGTCGCGCAGGGCGGCCATCCCCAGCTCGCCCTTCTCGAGCGCCAGGTACGGCTGGTGATCGCGCCCGATCCCGTGCTGGTGGCTGATCGTGCCGCCGTGTTCGACGATCGTCCGGCTGGCGGCGGTCTTGAGGGCCAGCCAGCGACGATGGGTGCCTTCCGGCCGGGGCGACTGGCGGAACAGGTAGCTGACATAGATGCTGGTCCCGGACGAATAGACGTGGGACAGGTGAGCGAACGCGTGGACCCGCTCGTTCTCCGACTCGAGACCCGCATCGAGGGCCTGGACGAGGGCCGCGGCCAGCGCCGGTGCACGCGTCCAGTCGATGGCCGTCTCGAGCGTATCGACGGCATAGCCCGCGTCCCACAACGCGTTGCGGAGATACGGTCCGTGGTAGCGGTTTGCCTCCCAGGCCCGAGCGAACGCTCCCGGCGCGGGCACGCCGCGCTGCTTGCGGACGATCCTGGCCGCCTCGCCGGCGGTCGCCTCGGCCACCCGCGTCCGCCCCGCCAGGCCAAGCAGGAGCAGGCACGGATCGTCGCCGGCGCCACGCCGCCCGACCCAGCGCATGGCCAACCCGACCCGCCGCCGTCGGCCGGCCAGGGCGAGCGTCGTCCGGGTCTCGGAAGGAGTCGACAGCCGGACCATCGCCAAGGGCAGCCTGGCGTCGGCGAGGTGGCGCACGGCGGTCATCCCATGCTCCCAGTCGGGGATGAAGATGGCGACGACTCGCTCGTACTCGGGGATCGTGACGGTCCGCACCGTCGCCTCGGCGAGGATCCCCAGCCGGCCCTCGGAGCCAAGCACGAGCTGGCGGAGATCCGGGCCGGTCGCCGACGCCGGGCTGGTCGGCAGATCGAGCCGGCCCGCCGGGGCCTCGAGTCGCCCGCCAGCGAAGAGCGCCTCCATCCGTCCGAACCCGAGCGAGCGCTGACCCGACGAGCGGGTGACGACCCAGCCGCCGAGGGTCGAGAACTCCCACGACTGCGGCTCGTGGCCCAGCATTCGACGGTGGGCCCGGAGGGCCGCCTCGAGCGCCGGTCCGGTGACGCCGGCACCGAACGTGGCCAGGCCGCTCGTTTCATCGAGCGTCCGAAGGTCGGCGAGCCGTTCGAGCGAGACGACGAGGACCGGCGGGTGGGCGCCGCGGGGCGCGTCGAGTTCCGCCGGGGCGAGGCCACCGACCACCGTGGTGCCACCGCCGTAGGGCACGACCCGGGCCCCCGCCGATCTGGCGTAGTCGAGCAGGGCGCGCACCTCGTCGGCGCTGGTCGGCCGCGCGACGGCGTCCGGGACGCGCCCGATCTGACCGCTCCGCAACGCGATCCAGTCGCCCAGGCTCTGGCCGCGGGCATGACGGACCCGATCCTCGGGGTCGGCGGAGACGAGCGGGTGGCCGGGGAGACGACCCGCCGGGACGGTCTCGAGGACGTCACCCAAGCGCGCGTCGGGCGTCGGTCGGCCGGCTCCGACGAGGCGCTCGAGGTGGGCCAGCGCCTCGCGTGGGACCTTCGCCACGATCGACTCGTCGCCCCAGCCGTTCCAGCGTCGTGTCACCGCACCATGGTGCCCCATCGCGGCGGGCACCGGGAGTCACGATCAACCGAAGCGCCGCCCGCCACCTCGGCGCGCAGACAGAAGCCTGGACAGGAGCCCCGGGACATCGTCGACGGTGGACGCGAGTCGGGGCAGGGCGATGTCGTTGGCGTCGACCACCAGCAGCCGACCCATCGTCGCGACGAACTCCGCCCAGCCCGGCCCGACCAGGATCAGCGGCGGGGTGATCGCCGGGTCGGTCTGGAAGTTCGCCCAGGCGGTGCTGAGCTCGGCGAGCGTCCCGACCCCGCCTTCGAGGGCCACCAGGGCGTCGCAGGCGCCCAGCCCGCGGAGTCGGTCGAACCAGTCCTCGGCCGGCGCCGTCTCGGTGACCCAGCGGTTGGGAGCCAGCTCCGTCCAGGCCGCCATCGTGAGCCCGACGACGTGACCCCCGGCCTCCGCGGCGCCCTGGCTGACCGCCGCCATCAACCCGCCATAGCCGCCGGTCACCACGTCATAGCCGGCCCGGGCCAACACCCGGCCAAGCGAGATCGCCGCCGCGTGGCGGACGTCGCCGGGCCCGATCCGGGCCGAACCCAGGACCCCGATCCGCAGCCGGCGCCGTGCGTCGCTCATCCCGACACGAACTGGTGACTGCGGACGCCCTTGCCCGCTTCCACGTTGAGGATCAGCCCACGCAGGACACCCTCCGAATACTCGCTGCCGGGGTTGTACGCCTGGGTCCGCCCGATCCTGACCACGCCGCGCGACTCGTGGATGTGGCCGTGCAGGGCAACCAGCGGCTGGAACGTCAGGATCGAGTTCCGGACCGCGACCGATCCAACCCCGCCCATCCGGGGGCTGCCGCTCTGCATCACCGGGCTGAGATCCTCGTTGAGCAGGACCGCTTCGTCGAGCGAGCTGTCGCGCGGTGGCACGTGCAGGTTGAAGATCGTCCGGTCCGGCCGGGTCGCCTGGCTGGCCAGCGCAGCGATCCGGGCTTCGAGGGCCGGCTCCGGGAGCTCACGCGGCGAATGCCAGGGGGTGATGTTCGAGTAGCCGACCGAGACCAGGTCGAACCCTCCGGGCAGCTCGACGACCCGGCCTTCCGGGTTGATCACCCGCTCGGCGTCGCGGAGCAGATCGTCGATGAACGGCTGATCGTCGTTGCCCGGCGACATCACGCACACCGTCGGGCTCCCCGCCAGTCGCTCGGCGGCGATGTCGAGCCAGCGGCCGAGCGTCTCGCCCATGACCCGCCGGAAGGCGGCCTCGACCTTGGAGCCGTCGGCCTGGAGCTCGGCCAGCTCATCCGGCGTCGTCTCGTAGGGATAGTAGCCAGCGTCGCCGATGAGCTTGCGCACGCCGGGCAGCTCGTCATCAGCGAACCGCCGGGTCTGGCCGAACACCTCGGCCAGGTAGCGGCCGCCGCCCTCGGCCACGATCGGCACGAGCATCTTGCCGGTGATGTCGCCACCCATGATCACCACGTCGACCTTGTAGAACGCAGCCGCGTTGATGAACTTGCGAAAGCAGCGCTCCGAGCCGTGGATGTCCGTGGCGAAGAAGAGCTTGAGCTGGTCGCTCATCAGGCCGGTTCCGCCCGCGTGTCGCGATGGATCGTGGCGTAGTGCTCGCGCTCGTGCTCGAGGCTGGGGAAACCGTACGAGCGGGTCCCCAGCCGCCCGGCAAGATGGAACGCCAGCAGGGCGATCGGCAGCGCGGCGAGGATCGGCGAGTGGGCCTCATCCAGACCGTCGGCGAAGGGCAGGACATGGCGGGCGGTCGCAGCGACCGGGTCGTCGACCAGGTCGGAGACGAGGACCGCCGGCACCCCGACAAAGGCCATCTCGGCCAGCAGCTCCCCGGCCCGATCGCGCGACGCACCCGATGGCGCGACCACGATCACGGGCGTCGCTGGCCCACTGACGAAGTACTGCTCGTGGGCCCACTCCTCGAGGTCCTGGACCACCCCGTAGCGCTGCGGACCCTCGAACAGCTTGGCCGCTCCGAACGCGGCGCTGGCCCGCGACGGTCCCGCCCCGAGGAACGTCGTCGTCGGCGCCGAGGCAAGGAGCTCGGCGACCGCCTCGGCCGGCCCGGCGGCGCGATCGAGGGTCTGCCGGGCCAGGTCGGGAGCGGCCCCCAGGGCGCGCTCGATCCGGGCCACCCCGTCGGTCCGGCCACGGGCGCGGGCGAGCTCGAGGGCCAAGGTCTCGAGAGCCACCAGCATCGCCACGTAGGTGCTCGTCCCGGGAGAGAACCCCAGCGTCGGAACGTCCATCAGGATCGATCGCGAACTCGCCCGGGCCAGCCGGCCATCGGGTCGGCCGGTGAACGCGACGGCGGTCCAACCGAACCGTTCGGCCGTGGCCGCGGCCTCGATCGTCCGGCCGACCTCACCCGAGTAGGACACCGCGACGAGCAGCGGTGGCCGCGGCGTCAACGGGACGTAGCGGGCGTCATAGCGGGTCAGCTCGAGCGCCTCGGGCGCGCGGCAGCGGACGCCGGCGTCGCGCTCGAACACGAGGCGCGTGGCCAGGCCGGCGAAATGCGAGTCGCCGCAGCCGGTGAGGATGACCTCGGGTGGCGTGGCGGCCAGATCGCCATCCGCCCCGAGCGAGGCGACCAGATCGTGGATCGGCGCCCGGAGCGCCGCGACCTGATCGGCGATCACGCCCGGGATCGTCTCGATCTCCTGGCGCATGACGTCGATGGCTCGGGTGTCGGCGGCGTCGGCGCTCACGGCACCTTCGCCGGATCGAGCCGCTCGACCGGGGTGGCGGCTCGACGGCGCTCCGCCTCGTCGGGGCGAACCCAGTCGTGGAGGGCCCCGAACCCGCCGATCGCGAGCGAAGCTCCGGCCGCGCCGCGGCGGGCCGCCTCCTCGGGTGGATCGCCCAGGGCGAGTCCCGCGGCGACGCTGCCACAGAACGCATCGCCCGCGCCGGTCACGTCGACCACCGGACCCGGCGCCAGACCGATCCTGGCCAGCCGACCCGTCGCCTGGTCATGGACCAACGAGCCGTTGGCCCCCATCTTGATGATCGTGAGGCGCTGGCCGAGACCACCGAGCTCGACGATCGCCCGCTCCGGGTCGTCCCAGCCGAACCAGCTGGCGACCTCCTCGCGACTTGGCAGAAAGGCCGTCACGGCCGGGAGGATCGCCCGGATCCGGTCCTGGAAGCCGGCCACTTCGTCCTCGTGGGTATCGAGGGTCACGATCGCGTCGGGCGCCCGTTGACGGATCGTCGCGATCAGCCGCTCGACCGAGCTCAACGGCATCGCCGCGAGATGGAACGCGCGGGCTCCCCAGAACCGCTCGGGCACGTCGGTCGGCTCCGGAGCCATGTCGGCGAAGGCGGATTCGGGTGAGCGTTGGACGAAGGTCCGTCGACCGTCGGCCTCGTAGAGGACCCAGTAGCGGATCGCCGGCCCGGTCGCCCGACGGAGGCCCGCCAGGTCAAGCCCACGGGCCGCGATCGCCGCCAGGTGCTCGGTCGGGAAGTCGACTCCGGCCGGCGCGACGACGCCGACCGGCTGCGTCCAGAGCGATGCGCCAAGCGCGGCGTAGGTCGCGTCGCCGCCGCACGAGGCCATCGCCGTCAGCCCGTCGGACAGAACGACATCGTCGATCGACAGCTGGCCGATGACGACCACAGGCGGCGGCGCGGCGTGGGCATCGGTCATCGGTCCATCCTGCATCCCCGCCGTCCGATGCGCTGACGAAATCGCGCCCCGGGCCCGAGGGAACGGCCCGGGGCGCGATCCTCCCTCCGGAGTCGGGGGGTCACTCCGGCGGGATCTCCGCATACGCGAGGGTCACGTCGACACCGCGCGAGCGGTTGTAGAGATAGGCGCCGATGTACCAGATCACGCCCAGTCCGATGACGCTGCCCATCACCCACAGCGAGATGTCGCGGGTGACGGCGAACGTGGCGTTGAGGACCGTGTTGGTCACGAACAGGTACATCAGGTAGCCCAGGCAGACCACCCCACCGATCCCGGCCAGGGTCACCGTCGGGACCCCGAACAGGCGTCGCCCGCCGGCCGATTGCCACAGGGCGGGCAACCGGTACGGGAAGGCGATCCCCGCGATCGAGACGACGATGAAGGCCACCAATTGGGCGATCAGCGCGCCGAGCAGGCTGGCCTGGGGGATCCAGATCAGCGCAGCAATGGCGATCTCCCCGGTGATCGTGGCGAACACGATCGCCTTGACCGGGGTGTGGTACTTCTCGGACACGTCGCCCAGCTGGGGCGGGATCATCCGATCGATCGACCAGGCCAGCATGTAGCGGGTCGCCTGGAGCTCGGACAGCGGCGTCCCGTTGACCGCCCACATCACGAACCCGATCCCGATGATCGCCAGGATGATCACGTTGTTGGTGAGCAGGCTGACGATGAAGTTGAAGCCGACCGGGTTGACCGGGAAGCCCAGCGGGTTGTCCGGGTTGAAGGCGAACGTTCCGACGGCCCCGAGCCAGGACTGCGAGACGACGTTGGTGACCAGGATGACCAGCAGGGCCAGCACGGCGCCGTTGATCAGCACGCCACCGACCATGGCGATGTACTGGTTGGTCGAGGCGCGCTTGACCTCGCCGCCGATCTGGGCCGAGCCCTGGGCGTAGCCGACCACGAAGAAGACCCACGGCAGCATCAGGATCGTCGACGTCAGGTCGAACCCACCGCCCGACGGCGGGGTGTAGCCGGCAGCCTGGGCGGCCGGGATGACATCGGCGAACTTGAGCCCGCTGCCGGCCTTGGCCACGAAGGCATCCCAGGCCTGGGGGATCGAGCTGCCGTCGAGGACCAGCAGGATCATCGCGATGACGACGCTGCCCGCCGCGAACGCGAAGGCGACCTTCTGATAGCGCCAGTACCCCTGGCCACCGAAGATCAGCAGGGCGCCGAAGGCGATGTTGATCAACGATCCGAGGACGAACACCCAGACCGGCTGGGTAATCGTCGTGCCCAGGTCGGCCAGACCGGAGTTGCCGGTGACCGAGGCGATCACCTGGAGCGAGCCGGGGATCGCGAAGGTCAAGGCGAACCAGGCGTTGAAGCCGATCCAGAAGAAGATCAGCCAGATCCCCTGGCTCCAGGCGAGGAGCCAGCCGAGGAACGGGTGAAGCGCCCGCGACACGAACACGTAGTCGCCGCCCGAGCGGGGCATCGCGGCGCTGAACTCGCTGTACACCCAGAGCAGGGTGAACGCCATGATCACCGTGCCCAGGATCACCGCGACCAGCATGCTCCCATTGGGGAATGCGGCCGGAGCCTGGAGAAACAGGAAGAACGCCCCGATCCCGACGTTCATCCCGATTGAGTTCATCAGCGTCGCGTCGACGAGGCTGACTTCCCGGACCAGTCCGGTCGAGCGTCTCAGGAAGACCCCCGGCCCACGATCCCCTCCCCCGACCGCCATCGTGTCCTGCATCGGTTCCCTCTCCCTTCACGACGTCGACTGCGCGACGTCCCTTGGCCGGTCTTGGTGCGTCTGGCCGGGCGCCGTATCGGGCGCTCCGGCTGGCGCGGTTCAGCGGTGGCTGTCGATCGTGAACGTGAACCGGTCGGCCCGATAGACGACGTGGGCGGCCTCCACTCGGAGGCCATCGACGTCATCGGTGACCGAGCGAACGAGCAACGCCGGCGAGCCCACGGCGACCCCCAGCAGGTCCGCCTGGATGTCGTCGGCGCGGATGACCTCGAGCGTGCTGCGCGCCTGACCGACCCGGGTCCCGAAGGCTTCCTCCAGCGTCCGATACAGGGATCGGCCATCCGCCCACCCGTCGAACTTGAGCAGCCCGCCAAAGCGATCGGCCGGCAGGTAGGCGTCGAGGAGCGCCGCGGGTTCGCCCCGCACCTCGGCCAGCCGGCGGAGATTGACGACCCTGGCCCGAGCGCCCAGGCGGAGCTCGGCTCGAACGACCTCGTTGGGAGCCCTGGTCTCGAGCGCCAGGACTCGAATCTCGAACGTCTCGCCGCGCGCGCGCAACCCGTCGGTGAAGCTGGCCAGCAGGGTGATCGACTCCTCGACCTTGGCCTCGCGGACGAACGTGCCCCGGCCCTTGGCCCGGATGACATGGCCCGAGGCGACCAGGTCCAGGAGCGCCTGGCGGACCGGCGCGACACTGACCCCGAACTGCTCGGCGTACTCCTGCTCGGTCGGCAGCCGGTCGCCCGGCTTCAGCTCACCCGAGGCGATCCGGCCGTGGATCGACCGCCGGATCTGGTCGTGAAGCGGCGTGGCACGGGAGCGACTGACCTGCACGGCGGCCACCGTCCGGGATGCTCTCCTTCGGTCCCTGCGGTTCCTGCGCCCGGCCCCGGCGAGCCGACCGACGGATCAATTTCATAATATTATGAGAAATGTCAAGACCCGGCTCGGCTGGCGCGCCGAAGCACCATTCAGGACGAACGCCGCGCGGTCGAGCCCGAACGGGGGATGCCCAGGCCATCGACCGCCCGATACGGTCGGGTCGATGTCCCCAGACGCAATCCCCCGATGCTGAGTCTCCGCCGAGAGGCCCAACCGCCCGCCGGCGGTCGATCGTGCCGGCAGTGCGGGCGAGCGCCGAGTCGACCGGACGCCACGATCTGCGGGCGCTGCGGGATCCCGTTCGGCGACGCGCCGCGAGCCGACGCCGAGCTGCCGACCTGCCCGGTCTGCTACCAGACCGTGCCCGACGACGGGCTCCTGCCATCGCTGGCTGGAACCGGTCGGCGTCTACCGATCGCCGAGCACGTCGCCGAGCACGACCGCCACCCGGTCGGGGACGACGGCTGGCTCGACGCTCTCCGAGAAGGCGACCGGATCCGTGTCGGACGCTGGTTTGCGCCGTTCGATCTCGTCCGGCGCTACCTGGTCACGGGTGCCCTCGACGGGGGTCGCAACCGGCAGTACCAGCACGACACGATCGTCAACGCGATGACCCAACTCGCCCGTTGGGGCAAGGCTGCCGACGGGATCGTCGGCGATCAACCCGAGTGGCACGAGGCTCGCGAAGCGGTCAGCGGCCTCCTGGAGCGTTACCACCGCCGCTGAAACCGCGGGAGTCCGGGCCACGCCCAACGCGCCGGTCGCGGCCCGCTTCCTGCCGGTCGGGACCCGGTCGATGCTGCGGCCCACGGTCTCCGCGATCGGCGGCCCGGGCAAGTCGCTCGCCCGGCAACGCGGTGAACGCTCGGTGTCCATGCGAGGCCGGCCCACCCGATGAATCGGGACGCTGCCAGCCGCGCGATGCTGCCGGATCGTGGCGATTGCCGTCGGTCCGGGGTCGGCGAGGATCGTTCGGCCGACCCTGCGCGGGGCCACCCGGACGGCCCTGACCCGGGCGACCGCCTGGACGGGACGGAGTCTGGACGAGCCGCGAGCCGATGCTCTGACCGGGTCGTGGACCGCCGGCGTGATCGGGTCGCCCCGGCGCCCCGAAACCCGGCCGAGGCCCTGGGGCCTGGCGAGGCCCAGCGGCAAACCCCGGTCGAGGCCCAGAACCCTGCCGCGGCGCCGGACGATGCGCGGCCGCGAACCCCGATCGTGACCCGCTACCCGGGCGCGATCGCGTCGCCGGACCGCTCCCGCGACCCTCACCGGAGCGCAGGAGGATCGGCTCGGGGCGGATCGATCGGTCGGGCGCGAAGCCTTCGACGATCACGTTCTCGATCTTTGTCCGGAGGAGCGACTCGATCTGCCAGAGCAGCTTGGACTCGTCGACACAGACCAGCGACACGGCGTCGCCCTCCATCCCGGCCCGGGCCGTCCGTCCGATCCGGTGGACGTAGTCCTCGGGGACCATCGGCAACTCGAAGTTGACGACGTGGGGCAGCGCGTCGATGTCGATCCCGCGGGCGGCGATATCGGTCGCGACGAGGATCGCCACCCGACCGTTCTTGAAGTCGGACAGGGCTCGAACCCGCTGCGACTGGCTGCGGTTGCCGTGGATCGCCGCGGCGGCGATGCCGTCCCGGCCGAGCTGCTCGGCCAGTCGGTTCGCCCCGTGCTTGGTCCGGGTGAAGACGAGTGCCTGGTCGATCCGGCCGGACCGGATCAGGTGGCTGAGCAGCTCCCGCTTGCGCTCGCGGTCGACCGGGTGGACGACCTGGCGGACCAGGTCGACGGTCGTGTTCCGCGGGGTGACCTGGACCTGTGCCGGCTGGACGAGGATCCCGTCGGCCAGCCGCCGGATCTCATCCGAGAACGTGGCGCTGAAGAGCAGGTTCTGGCGGCGTGGCGGGAGCAGCCCGATGATCTTGCGGATGTCGCGGATGAAGCCCATGTCGAGCATCCGATCCGCCTCGTCGAGGACGAGGATCTCGACCCGCGACAGGTCGACCGTCCTCTGCCCGACGTGGTCGAGCAGCCGGCCCGGGGTGGCCACGACGATCTCCGGCCCATTGCGCAGGGCGCGGACCTGGGGGTCGAAGCCGACCCCGCCGTAGATGACCGTCGAGCGGATCGGACGCTGGGCGCCATAGGTCCGGACGCTCTCCTCGATCTGGAGGGCGAGCTCGCGGGTGGGGGTCAGGATGAGCGTCCGAATCGGGTTCCGACCGGGGTTGCGCCGATCGCGCGGGTCGAAGGCGGGCGCATTGGCCGGCCGCGATGCGTGGAGCATCTGGAGGATCGGCAGGACGAATGCGGCCGTCTTGCCGGTCCCGGTCTGGGCGCCGGCCAGCACGTCACGACCGGCCAGGACGAGGGGAATGGATTCGGCCTGGACGGGGGTGGGCACGGTGTAGCCCTGGTCCGCGACCGCGCGGAGCAACTCGGGCGTCAGCCCGAGGGATTCGAAGGACACGAGGAAACCTCTGAACGGGCCCTCCCGCATCGGTGCGGGGCCCGGTCAGGGCACAGGGATGATCGGGATCGAACGGTGGGAAAACCGGGGCGCAGACCGGACGCGCCCGACGAACACGAGGTATGCAGCATAGCCGACCTTGAGCTCGAGTGTCGGCGGACCGTCCGGCGGGCCTCGCCGGCCAGGGAAGCCCGCCGTGAGCCGGCCGGGCTAGGATGGGCCACGTGCCCGACTCGGCCGCTGATCTCCTCGCCGACCTCGACCCGGCCCAGCGCGAGGCCGTCCTGGCCACGAGCGGCCCCGTATGCATCCTCGCCGGCGCCGGAACGGGCAAGACCCGGGCGATCTCGCGGCGGGTCGCCTATGCCCTCGAGACCGGGGTGGTCGGACCGGTCCACGTCCTCGTGGTGACGTTCACGGACAAGGCGGCCACGGAGATGCGCGAGCGGCTGGTGGCGCTTGGCCGACCGGGCGTCGCGGCGTCGACGTTTCATGCCGCCGCGCTCCGCCAGCTCCGCCATTTCTGGCCGCGGTCTTCGGGCCGGGAGCTGCCCTCGATCCTCGAGTCGAAGGTCGCCCTGCTGGTCGATCTTGCCCGGACGCTCCCGGGTGGCTACCGCTACGTCGCCGTGCGTGACCTCGCCGGGGAGATCGAATGGGCCAAGGCCCGCCGGATCGATCCGGGCGCCTACGAGGGAGCGATCGAGGCGGACGGTCACGACGGCCCCCTGCCAGCCCGCCTGTTCGCGCCGCTCTACCGGCGCTACGAAGCGGCCAAGGATCGTGCCGGCCGGGTCGATTTCGAGGACCTGCTCGAGCTGACCGTGCGCCTGATCGAGGACGACGAGGCGATCGCCCGCGAGATCCGCGACCGCTACCGCTGGTTCAGCGTCGACGAGTACCAGGACACAAACACGCTCCAGCAGGCGCTCCTCGATGCCTGGCTCGGTGGCCGCGAGGATTTGGCCGTGGTCGGCGACGAGGATCAGACGATCTACACCTTCACCGGCGCATCGTCCGAGTGGCTGACCGGCTTCCCCCGACGCTACCCATCGGCCAACGTCGTCCGGCTCGAGACGAATTACCGGTCGACGCCGCAGGTCCTCGAGCTGGCCAACCGCCTGCTGGCCCGAGCGCCGCGCACGACCGACGGACCGGTCAAGCGGCTGGTGGCGACCCGGGTCGCCGGGCCAGCGCCGATCATCCGCCAGTTCCCGACCGGGCTCGAGGAGGAGCGCGCGATCGCCGACGAGGCGCGACGCCTGCTGGCCATCGGCGTGCCCGCCAATCAGGCCGCCGTCCTCGTCCGCACGAACGGCCAGTTGGTCGGGTTCGAGCAGGCGTTTCGGGCGGCCGGTATCCCGTTCCAACTCCGCGGCGAGCGGTTCTTCGCTCGGCCCGAGATTCGTCGGGCGATCGCAGCCGTTCGCGGCTCGCACCGGGCGGCCGCCGAGGCGCGGGCCAGCGCGGAGGAACCGTCGGTCCCATCCGGCCTCACCGCCCG
>ORMF011684876.1_pt1 | contig 22663 bp, 17 predicted proteins | sample 1779871 | NCBI WGS metagenome assembly ORMF01 (sample SAMEA104232316, study PRJEB22302) | groundwater metagenome | biome: forest; feature: aquifer; material: groundwater | place: USA | collected 2011-08-07 | depth 5.4 m | reverse complement strand
GCTCGGGCCGAGCACGGCCACCAGCGCAATCGCGAGGAGGAGGCCGGGAAACACGAGCAGGATATCGATGATCCTGCTGATCGCTTCGTCAATCCGTCCGCCAAAATACCCCGCAATCGACCCAAGGAGCGTTCCCACGGTCGAAGAGATCGACACGACAACGACGCCGACGAGAAGGGAGATGCGGGCGCCGGCGAGAACGCGCGCGAAGATGTCGCGCCCGAGCTCGTCGAGGCCGAACCAATGCATGCCCGAGGGGCCGTCAAGCCTCTGTGCGAGCAGCTGTGCGGAGGGATCGAACGGTGAGAGCGACGGCCCGATGAGAGCCGCCAGCACGGTGATGAATACGATTGCTGCGCCGACCCTGCTCATGATGCCGTTCCGCGGACCCGCCGCCTTCGCGCCTTCGGCGCTTTGGCGCTCCAAGGCAGGAGCCGCGCCGCGCTGACAGATTCATTCATATTCATTCATAGCGAATTCGCGGATCGACGAGACCGTACAGCAAATCGGTGAGGAGGTTCATGGCGACGTACGTCACCGCGATGAGCAGGATGCACCCCTGCACGAGCGGATAGTCGCGAAAGCCGATCGACTGGATCAGGAGACGGCCGATCCCCGGCCACGAGAAGATGGTCTCCGTGATCACGGCGCCGGTCAGCACCGCGCCGAACTGGAGGCCGATCAGCGTAATCACCGGAATCAGGCTGTTGCGGAAGGCGTGACGGACGACCGCGCGCACGCGAGACGCGCCGCGGGCCCGTGCCGCGATGACATATGGCTCGCGGAGCTCCTCCAGGAGCGTGGCGCGCGTCATGCGCGCGAGGATCGCCGCCAGGGCCGCGCCCAGCGAGACCGCCGGAAGGACGAGATTCGCCCACGCGCCACGACCGGAGACCGGCAGCCATCCGAGCTCAATCGAAAACACGATCGCGAGGAGAGGGCCCAGCCAGAAATTCGGGATCGAGATTCCGAGCAGGGACATGGTGGTCGCGGCATGATCGATCGAAGTGCCCCTCCAGGCGGCCGCCGCAATGCCAAGCGGAAGGGCAACCCCGACGGCGACCAGCATGGCGGCCGCCGCCAGCTCGATTGTCGCAGGCATCCGTTCGAGAATCGCAGTCGTGACAGGCTGGCTGGTCCGCAGCGATCGCCCGAGATCGCCGCGAATCGCGTCTCGCAGGAACGTGCCGTACTGTTCGAGAAGTGGCCGGTCGAGACCAAGACGCGATCGCAGCTCGGCCACGTCCTCGGGCGACGCCGATTCGCCGAGCATCGCCTGGGCAGGATCGCCTGGGATCAGGTGGATGAGCGAGAAGACGAGAGTGGCAACGCCGATGAGAACTGGAATCGTCAGCACGACTCGGCGCGCCAGAAACCGCAGCACGCCGGAGTAATCGCCGGTGCTGCTGTGCGGGTCGCTCCCACGCACCGGCAGCGCGCCACCGTTGTCGAGCGCCGCGATAAGTGAGCCGAGAAATGGAATCGATAGAATGCCCGGCCGCACGGCGGGCCAGGCAAGGTTGGCGACGATGAGCAGCAATGCGTGTGTCGAGAAGGGCAGCCGGGGAATCGCGCCAGCCAGCGTAAGAGAACCCACGATTGCGGCGTATGCGACCAGAACGCTGGCCGTTCTCCGAGCGGCTCCCGGGCCCATCATCCTGCACGCTCCGCCGTGGCTATTCCAAGGCGAAGAATGTCTCAGCCCTGTGTCTGATCTTCGTTGGCGCCAAGGACGTCCTGGGCAATGGCAACGTCGTCGCTTGGAAGTCCGTCTTCGTCAAGGGAACCAGGCTCGTTGGAGTTACCCAACGTGTCGGGGCCGTCCTCGACGGCGCCCTTCATCATGTCCTGATCAATGGTTTCGACCGGGCGCTGATCCATAGACGACCTCCATGCACGCGTGATGCCGCGGAGTCTACCATTTCACCGAGGCCGAGCTGGCAGCTCTACAGGGGTTTGTACGACCGCTGATCGTACAGGGCGCCCAACAGCGGGGCGAGCTGGGTACGGAATGTCCGTGTATGAGGCGCGGCCTGATGGTTATCGCCTGATTTCTGATCTGCCCACACGTCGATCACCGTGAAATGGTTCGTTCTGTCCTTCTGGTGCACGGCATCGAAGCGCACGTTCCCGGGGTCCGTGCGGCTCCGTTCTGCCAATACTTGGAGGGACGCCACCGTCGCAGCGCGGCTCGGCGGCGGCACATCGACGTGCGTTACCACGTAGACCGCCCCGCGCCCGTCGCGCGCCGGTGCGACCGTCGTCGCGACGCAAAACCGGTCGTCGATCGGCGCGAGCAGTATCGGGGCGACCCGTTCACGGAACTGACGCGTATGCGCCGCAGCGCGATGCGCGTCGAGCGCCGGCTGGTCCTTCCAGATCTCGAGGATGAGGAACTGATTCGGCTCGGTGGTGCGCTGCAGGACTTCAAAGCGGGCGGGGCCTTCCTTGCGGCTCTCGTCGGCGAGCTGCTTGAGCATCGTCGTGACCTGGCCCTGGGACGCCGGCACCGCTTCGACATAGCTCACGACATAAAGCGTCGAATCGTCCTGGGCATTCGATACCAGCGGCCATCCGCATGCGATGAGCGCCAGAATCACGATCGAACGTAGCAGGCGTCTGCTGCCGGTCGTGAGGAAGGATGCGATCATCAGACGCGCCTCGCTATTCAGTTGCCGTCGAGGGCAGCGGCCATGGGACAGGGCCGCAACGAGCAACGACCTCTAGTGCCGAAAGATGGCGCATGGTATACCTTCCGCCGTGAGCGGAGTCAACAATTCTCTCGATCGCGGCGATATGACGACGACCAGGACGCTCGCCCGTTTCGTTGTCAACCACCATGAAGCAGATCTCACCGCGCCGGTGAAACGCGAAGCCATCCGCTCGCTCCTCAACTGGGTGGGGTGCGCGGTCGGCGGGTCGCGCCACGAGACCGTCGAACGCGCCATCGCGGCGCTCGGGCCGTTTTCAGGACCGCGCGAGGCGACGGTGCTTGGACGAGGCGAGCGGCTCGACGTCATGCTCGCGGCGCTGATGAACGGGATCACTTCTCACACCTTCGATTTCGATGACACGCACCTGCGGACCGTCATCCACCCGAGCGGTCCGGTCGCGTCGGCGATTCTCGCGTTGGCCGAAACCCGACGCGTCACAGGCGCTGAGTTCCTTCACGCATTCGTCCTTGGCGTGGAAGTATCCTGCCGCATCGGCAACGCTGTGTACCCCTCGCACTACGACGTGGGATGGCACATCACCGGCACGACGGGTGTGTTCGGCGCGGCGGCGGCCACCGGGCGCCTCCTCCGGCTCGATGAACAGCAAATGACCTGGGCCCTCGGGATCGCCGCCACGCAGGCGTCGGGGCTCCGAGAGATGTTCGGCACCATGTGCAAGCCGTTTCATCCGGGGAACGCCGCGCGCAACGGCCTGCTGGCCGCGCTCCTCGCGCGCACCAATTTCACCAGCAGCAACCAGGCGATCGAGGCGCCCAGAGGTTTCGCCAACGTGCTCGCGACCGGACGGCGCTACGAGGAAATCACGGACCATCTCGGCAACACCTGGGAGATCCTCGCGAACACGTACAAGCCGTTTGCCTGCGGCATCGTCATTCATCCGACGATCGATGGATGCATCCAGCTGCGACACGATGCGGGCCTGCGTCCCGGCCAGATCACAAGTATCGAGCTCGAAGTGCATCCGCTCGTGCTCGAGCTCACCGGCAAGAAGACGCCGCGGACAGGGCTCGAGGGCAAATTCAGCGTGTACCATTCGGCGGCGGTCGCCATCATCGATGGCGCCGCGGGAGAGCGTCAGTACAGCGATGACCGCGTCCGCGACGCCGTAGTCATCCGTCTCCGCGACTCGGTGAGTGCGAAGGTTGGCGCGGGCCTCCACGAAGACCAGGCGCGCATCACGATCCGTCTGGATGACGGCCGCGTGCTCGAGAAGTCCGTCGAGCACGCGATCGGCAGCAAGGCTCGGCCGATGAGCGACGCGGCGCTCGAGGCGAAGTTCCGCAGCCTCACCGATGGCGTCCTCTCGACCGACGAGACCGATCGCCTGATTGAGCGCACTTGGACGATTGAGACGATGGTCGATGTCGCCGACCTGGCGAGAGCGGCGGTGCCGGCGGCAGCGGTGGGCGCCTGAACTGGCCGAATTCGCCCTATGCCACCTTCGCGGCGTTCGCAACGGCATGTGGCCTCCACATTGCTGTAGCGACTGTTCGGTTCCCGCGCGATCGCAAATCCCGAAGGAACACGCCAATCGCTGACGAAGCTCACGTTGCTGACGCGCCTTTAGTCTGCCCGAGCGTCGAACAGTATCGAGGCAACGTTTGCCTCCGGAGACAATGACGTCAATGGCCGTCGAATCGATTCTCACGCTCGATCAGCCGCCTGCATGTCCCTTGTGTCGCGCAGAAGAACCGATCGTGCTCGAGACACGAATCACGGGACGACGAATCGCGGTCGCGTGGCGCTGCGAGACCTGCGACCATTTCTGGCCTGTTCCCATTCAGAACTCGCGACCGTTGTCGAGTCGCCGAGTGCACTAGGGCAGATCATTCATCATCAGTCCGTGCACCGAATGGCGCACGGGATCCGGTCGAGGATCACATTCGCTGCCGCATCGAGCAGGATCAGATCGCGGCCCAGGAACGATACTGGATGTCGTCAGGAAGCCTCCTCAACGATATGACCCCAGACCTGCACTCTGAAGACTGGAGTGTCATCGTCTGCGTTCGTCGCCGGCGTCTGCGGGTAGACCACCGAAGCGAACAGAACGAACGACGCCGTCACGATTGACGTCTGCCGCAGTTTCATGAGTCCGACTCGTGACGTTACCTCGTTGCCCAGCGCTCGGTATGCGGCTCAAGGGAAGCGGATGCGCCAGAGTGACGTCGAATGCGTGGCGGCGGCTGTCCCACACGGCACAGCAGGGTTGTACGCTCCGGGCGCGATTGTGTGCAAATCTGTGCAAAATCCGGGCTCAGAGGCTTGCGATAACGGGTGCTGCCAACTAATGTTCTGGCCGCCGCCCTACGCGGAACCAGCACGCCGGTTCCCGCCACCGCGCATTGGCGACCCCCTGAGGTGTCCCGTGCCGAAAGACCTTACAGTGCGGGTGCTATTACCTGGCTCGAACACTCATCCGCTACTCGTCGAATCCGATCCTGTGCGCCTCGCGCGCCTCCATAGCGGACTACACGACGCTGGCATTGACGTCGTGGCTGTCACACGCATCGCGGACGTTGAACAGTGGCCTTCCGACACCTTCGTGATCACCGACATCGATCACTTCACGCCCTGGTGGCGTGAGGTTGGGGCGACGAGCGTGATTGTCCTGGCCAACACACGAGAGGAGGGCATCGAAGCGTGCCAGCGCGGAGCAACGAAATGGCTGCGGAACAATTGCACCGTCCGGCAGTTGCTGGCTGCGATCGATTCCGTACTCTTGTCTGAGAAGAAGATGTACGAGGCTGCGGCCACACAGCGATGACGGGCGATTTCGCACGAATTCGTGGATCATTAGAGCGGCAGTATTTTCAATGATGCGCTGGCTCAATACAGCGGTCGTCGCGCTTGTTCTCACCGGCAATGCCGGCACGTCAATGGCTCAGGGGCGTGGGGGACAAGGCGCTGGACCTTTCTCCTCGACGCTGACGTTCGAGCCTCGCCCAGTCGATGTCAGGCCAGTGCCGTCGCCGTCTCGGGCAGGACCTGGGTGGGAATCTCTCAGTGTCCCAATTCTGTGGCGGTGGAACGTGCTGATACCGTTCCAGGTGTCACCCGCTGTCGCGCTCGCTCCACCTGGGGAGAACGCTCCAATCGGCGGCCTTCAACTGGACGTCCAACCATGGCGGGCACAGGTCTACGTCGATGGCGCCTACGCGGGACTGGTCGGCGACTTCACCGGCTATTACCACCACCTCGATCTCGTGGCCGGATCGCACGTGATCGCGATCGTGGCGCCGGATTACCATCCGCTGATCATCGATGTGATCGTATCGGCCGGCCGTACTGCGACGTATCGCGGCGCGCTGACACGGACACTGGACCGCTGAATCGCTTCGGGGCGTAGACGCGATAGTGCTCTTCTAGGCGCGCCGACTTCGCACTTAACGGATTCCGGGAGAACGACACTAGGCGTCGGTCCAGCCATCGCCCCGGAAGGCGTCCCCGATGACGCCGGCGGCCTTCGTGGCCGACTCCGTGTCCGAAAACCGAGTCGAAGCTGTGGTGAGACCCTGCGGGGCGTGGACGATGCGAAGCTCAGAGGAAATCGGTGAGTGGTCGAAGAGTTGGCACTCGGTAACCTGCCCTGAGGATGGACACCGGAGTCTCCACAGCATTCGCACGGTTTAGTGTCGGTGTTTGGGCTAATGGAAAATAGAGGCGAACCTGAGGAGAAGAAACGTCAGGTGCCTCAATCAATGCACCGAACTGCGCCACCGTGCATCACACCCTGTGCCAAAAAAGACCACGAGCGCGGTTCTATTTCAGCGCAAGCGTGCAATTCAATAGCAATTCAGCGGATCTGACTCCGGTATCCCGTATGCTCCCTGCCTGAGCATGACGAATCGGGCGCGTGCTCTGCGCAGATCCCACCTCGCACACCTCGCGCTCGTGGAGGGCGTCATCCGCCAGTTTGACGATATGTATCGGACTGCCGCAGACTCGCGCCGTCGCATCCAAGGCGACATGCGTGCCGCCAAAACCCGTGAAGAACTCGCCAACGACAGTCCGGCGGTGACCCGAGCCGGTACGCGGAACGGCGCGGCTCTCATGCATCCACGGGCGTAAGGCGATCGTTTCGGGGCGCCCGTTGCCATCGACCTTCAGAGATTGTTGGAACCCTCCGTAATTCCAAGCCGCACCATCGTCTTCAACAGCCCTTGACGCGAGAGGCCGAGACTGCGCGCGGCACGCGAGCGGTTTCCACCGGCGCGCGCGAGTGCGACCTCGATGAAGCGCCGCTCGAACTGTTCGCGCGCGGCAGCGAGGCGCCCGGACGACACACTCGTGGCCGCGCTGATCACCGGCGGCAGCAGTGCCGGCCGCACGCGACCGCGTCCCGGCGCCGCCACCGCCAGCGAAGCGATGACGTTCTGCAGTTCGCGCACGTTCCCCGGCTACTGATACCGGGCTAGCTCCGTGAGTACGGCCGTCGAGAGTTCCGCCCTCGATCCGACGCGCGCCGCGGCCAGCCGCCAGCAGTGCGCCGCGAGCACTGGGATGTCGTCCGGACGTTCACGGAGCGGCGGGATACGGATCCGCACGACGTCGAGCCGGTACAACAGATCCTGCCGGAAGCGCCCGGCGGCCGCTTCGGCGCGCATGTCGCGATTCGCGGCTGCCACAAGTCGCGTGTCGATCTTGCGGCTGAACGACTCGCCGAGGCGCCGCACTTCCTGTTGCTGAATCGCGCGCAGCAGCTTCGCCTGTGCGCGCGACGACAGGTCCGCGACTTCGTCCAGGAACAGCGTCCCACCGTCAGCCTCTTCGAACAACCCCGCGCGATCGGCGATTGCGCCCGAAAACGCACCGCGAGTATGGCCGAACAGCTCCGACTCGAGCAGCTCCTCGGGCAGCGCCGCGCAGTTGACATCGCAGAACCGCCGCTCGCGTCGTGCGCTCAGATGATGGACGGCGCGCGCAGCCAGCTCCTTTCCGACGCCGCTCTCCCCTTCGATCAGCACGGCGAACGGGGCCGCAGCGGCGCGCACGATGGCTTTGCGGACCTCGGCGATTGCATCGCTTACGCCAATCAGCTCGGGCACGGCCATCGAGGCTTTCGACTCATCGCGCGTGACGGTCAGCAGCGTATCGAGCCGTGGAGCCACGATCGCAGCCGTCAATTCCAGCAACTCGCAGGCGTCGCCTGGCATTGTTCGATCCACGGGCCACCGGCAGACGATCGCGCCGGACGTCCGCGACCCGAAGCGCACCGGCACCCCGGTTTCCCACCCACTCTTGTGTCGCTCCGGACCGATCGCAAACGCTGCTTCGAGCACCCTCGAGCCAACTGTCGTCATCAGCCCGTCGCCGACACTGCAGACCGTCGTGACAGGTCCTGCGTCGGCCGAAAGCAGATCAATCCGGCTCGTCTGCAGCTCGATCGACAATCGCTCGATCAACCTGCCGATCGCTTCCCTGTCATCGTGATCGTCCTGAGCGATGCGGACGAGCGCCACCGACAAGGAGGACTGTCGCGGAATGCCAGCGAACGGGTTTCGAGCGGGACTTCGTGTCTCGGCCACGCTCCGCCTCGCGATTTCCCGGCGGAGCAAGAGTGGCGCGACGCGACCGACACGCTGAAGCCGGGCCAGATGACGACCCGCCTCGTCGCCGCGACCGGCGCGGCGCAACGCATCAATCCACGTAAGGCATGCCCAGGCTGCGCGAAGCGGCCATCGTGCGGCTCTCGACGCAGCTATCGCCCGCTGCAGCGCATCCTCAGCCCTGGCCAGATCACCGGCGGCGCCGAGAACGGTCAGATCAGCGGTGTGCGCAGTGAGTCCAGCAAGAGGGTCTGCACTCTGTTCGGCAAGGCGCTTCAACAACTCCACGCGGCGTCCTGCGTCGAACATCTGGCCTTTCGCCAGGAACGCGCGGACCTCGATCTCGTACACCGCGGCCGCAACGGGTGCCTCGAGCCCCGATGGCTCACCTGAGGCGTCGATGTCGGGCAGATCTTCGACGCGCCCCTGCCAGAGCAGCGCCTCCGCCAGCACTGCCCGCGCCCATACCTGCAGGGGACCGGACAGCGCATCCCCTGCCAGGGCTGCTCGACAGATCGATTCTGCTTCCACGAACGCCGCATTCGCGATTCGCGTCGATGCCTGCCCCACGCGCGCCTCGACAACGAGCCCGTCGTCCTGCCCGCACTGCGCCAATCGCGCGGCCTCGCCCAGTGCGGCAAACGCAGCGTCCGATTGACCGCGCTCATTGACGAGTTCCGCAAGCGTGATGGTGAGGCGAGCGGCCGGCCGAAACGCACGTCGCCGCGCCAGCGCGCCGGTAACATCGCGAAGGAGACGTTCGGCAGCCGCATGACGTCCCTCGGCAGCAAACGCGCGCGCCCTGGATCCTCGCGCGATGAGCTGGGTGACTTCAGAGGTCTCCGGTGGGGCTACGCCCCCGTGACGTGGCGCGTACGTCGCGCGAGCCTCACGAACAAGTACGGGGCCGCTGTGCGCCGGTGCGCATCCGAACGTGAGCAGCAAGTGCGGCCGCGGCGAGCGCGCCGATGCGTCGAGCAACGCCGCGTGAGCGCGCGATCGATTGGCCCCGAAAGCGCCTGCCAGCAACAGCGTGCGCTCGCGTAACTCGGCGTCGAGCATCTCGCGGAATCGAAGATACAAATCGGTTGAGATGGCGATGAACCCCCGCCGGACCGCCGCGGCAGCCACGCGCTCAATCGTGGACGTTGCCTGACGCCGAGTGCGCGCGTCGGCAACGACCCACCGCGGGTAGCCGTCACGTCCATGATCCAGCGCTTCGAGGAGTGGCCTGAGGCTCGCTTCGATCTGCGACGGTACGACCTCGGTCAGCGCATCGAGGCGGACCTCGGCGCCAGTCGCGAGGTCGCATACGCGATCGCCGCCGATCCGCATGAACCGGTCGTGCACCAGTTGCGCCACGCTATGGCGAGGTGCAATGCAGACGACGGGCGAAATGTCGAGCAGAATCGAGCGCGCCGCGCCGGATGGTGCAATTTCTTCGTATTGAAATTCCCCTCGAGGCTGCGATTTCTCAGCGCTTGTCGACGACGACCGCGCCGCCCTTGATGACCACTTTCGCATTCAAGAGATTCCAGTAGCCCTCCAGCGGATTTCCTTCGAGAAGAACAATATCGGCCAGCTTGCTCGGTTCCAGAGTACCGAGCTCGCTGCTCTTTTCGATGAACGCCGCCGTGTTGGGTCCCATCAACGTGACGATGTCCTGGGGCGAAAACATCAGGTTGAGGGCTCGCAGTTCGTGTGCGAGCCCGGCTTTCGGAAGATAGCCGGTATCGGTGCCAAACCCGTACGTCACTTCCGCGTCCCAGAGTGTGCGTGCATTCACGGCCTTCTCGCCCGCCTCCCGCCCTCGCCCCTGGCCGTCGAGGATGCCGCCCGGCCATGGCTTCCCGTCGCGAAACGTGGGCACGTTCTTCTGATTGAAGACTCCGAATACCGGCACACCGAACCCGATCGTCGACAGCATTTCGACTCCGGCATCCTTGACCACGCGGGCGTCGGCCTCCGTCAACCAGCCCCCGTGTGGAGTGTGAACGAGCTTGGTCGCGCCGGCCTTGACGGCTGCGAGCATCGCCGCCGGTGAGACCGCGTGCACCATGACATCGAGCTTGTACTTGCGCGCCTCGTCCGTCACCGCCGCAAGGACTTCCAACTCTTGAGCGCTTGGAGCGGGTGCGATCGCCGCCTTGATAATCTCCACGCCAGCCTGCGCGAGTGATCGCACTCGAGCGCGCGCCACGTCCGGAGTCTTGAGCTCGCCAGGATCCGCCCGCCCGGACGTAATGATGCGTGGTCCCTTGAGCTCGCTTTTCTCAATCCGCTGCTTGAGCTCAACGATCCCCGGCACGGGCCCCCCTCCCGACATCAGGGTTGTGTATCCGGCGTCGAGAAACTCCTGCATGCGAGCCGGGGCTTGCTCCTCGAGCCACTGGTCTGCGCTCCCGGCGATGATGTGGCGGTGGGCGTCGATGAAGCCCGGCATCGCGGTCATGCCACGGGCATCAATGGCCTGGGCCGGCGGGGCAACGGAGGCGCCTTCGGCAACAGACAGGATGCGCCCGTTGCGAACGACGATCGAACCCCGTTCGATCACCTGGCCGTTGCCAACGATGATCCTGGCGTTGATGATGGTCAAGTTCTGCGCCCACAGATCGTGCGCACCGACGAAGATCATGAGGACGAAGCTCACAACCTGTGGTCTGTTCATTGGTTTCACCCGCGTGCAGACGCTTCGCGATCTCAGGAGGACTCCGACGCGCCGGGGCAAACAAAAAGCCGCCGCGCCAGAATCGGCGCGGCGGCTATGTATCGGCTAACTAGACCTGATCTACCGCGTTGCCGTCGGCCAGACCACTCCCTGGTCAGGTTTGGTGACCGGCGCCATGCCTTTGTTCACGAAGCGCTGGAGGCGCTTTCCTTCCCACGTTTCGGTTGTGTAGATATTTCCCTTCGAATCGGTCGCGATGCTGTGCACGCCGAAGAACTGGCCGGGCTGTCGCCCGCCGTCTCCGAACGTCGTCAGCTCCTGGAGCGTCTGGCGGTCGATGATGTGCACCTTGTCATTCATGCCGTCAGCCATGAAGATGTACTTCTGCTGCGGGTCCTTTGAGAACGCGATGTCCCAGGCAGAGCCTGACGCCTTCGTGTCCTTGTCGAAGAACGCTTCCTTGACGAACTTCCCCTCGGGCGTGAACACCTGGAGACGATCCGCGGCGCGATCGCAGACATACAACATGCGATCGGCTGAGAGATCGGCGCAGTGCACGGGGTTCCGGAACTGCTTGGCCGGCGGCGCAGCGGGATCGTACGCACCAAGCGGGGTGTCATCCGGCTTGTTGCCATACGCGCCCCACCATCGCTTCAGCTTGCCAGTGTCGGCATCGACGACGGCGACCCGCTTATTCAGGTAGCCGTCAGCGAGGTACGCTTCGTTGGCCCTCGCGTCGACAAAGATCTTCGCGACGCGTCCGAAACTCACCGGGTCGTTGCTGCCGCCGACGAAGCCAGCGACAGCACCTTCGCTGTTGCCGGCCACCGCGCCCGCCTTGCGGCGCGCGCCCTTCTTCCCGATCTGCAGCAGGAACTTCCCGTCCTTGGTGAACTTCAGGACGTGGGAGTCGGGTCCGCCGTTTCCGCCGATCCAGACGTTGCCCTTGTAGTCGATGAAGATCCCGTGGTTCCCGTCGGGCCATTCGTAGCCTGCGCCGGGACCGCCCCAGTGTCGAAGCAGGTTCCCGGCCTGATCGAATTCGAGAACCGGTGGCGCACCTGCGCAGCAGTCACTGTTCTTGAGCTCCAACCCCTTCTCGTTGTCGGCCAGCGTCGCGGAGCTGCGATGGACGATCCACACGTGGTCATCTGTATCGACCCAGACGCCGATGGTTTGCCCGAGGATCCAGTGGTTCGGAAGCGGTTTCGGCCATAGCGGGTCCACTTCGAACTTCGGCGCCTGGACGCCAGCCTTGCTTTGCGCGGCAGCCGTCTTCTCGAGCACCGCTTGCCCGACCGCAAGCATCGCAAGGAGTGCGACAAAGCCGGCGCCGACGAACAGGTTCCGCGTACGCTTCAGATTTCTCATACTGCCCTCCCAGCCGGCGAAAGAGTGGCACGAGACGCCGCAAGACGCAAGGAGAAGAACGAGGTGTTAGTGTTCCCCCGGTTTGTCGTTGTTGTAGGTATCCGGGGCAACACGCCCGGCCCGCGCTCGCGCGGCTGCCGCGCAACGCGGCGTCGCGAGCGATGCAACCTTCGGTTTGCACGTCCAAGAAGGCCAACGGTGACGTATGATCCACGCAATCCACACAATTCGAACCATTTCGGAGGTCAACGCGATTCATTCGTAGACTTGCTGATGAAGGTCCACTCAGGCGACAAAGACGCGCTGAACCGGCTCTTTGCCAGATCTTTGCCTCGCGTGCAGCGCTGGGCCAGCGGGCGGCAGCCATTGGGCCTCCGGACGGCTGGCCGATGAGACGGGCGGCAAACCCTGACGAGACTCGACTGGTCATGCGATCCAAGAGAGATGGGCTCCTCGAGCTGGCGGCCGCCATCGCGGACGGATCCGCGGTCGACTGGGACCACGTCGAGGCCGGGGCATCGGAACGTGAACTCCGGAGTGTCATCGATCAGCTTCGCCTCATCGCGATGATCGCCGGAGCGCACAGTAGCCAAGATCATCCGCCGGAGCCACCAGGTAATCCAGGAAGACCGCACTCGGAAACGCCTGGAGAGGCGGAAGTCGTTCGCGCTGTCGGTGCTCTCGAGCGATGGGGCGACCTCATCTTGATCGAAGAAGTCGGTCAAGGCTCGTTCGGCACCGTCTATCGCGCCCACGATCCGCAGCTTGATCGACCTGTCGCCGTCAAGCTCCTGCGGCAAGCCTCCTCGACCGACGAGCAACTCGCATCAAGTCTGTTGCACGAAGGGCAGACGTTGGCTCGCGTGCATCACCCGAATGTCGTCAGCGTGTACGGAGCCGCCAAGCATGAAGGTCGCGTGGGCCTCTGGATGGAGTTCGTGCGCGGCCTGACGCTCGAGCAAATGCTTGTCAGTCACGGCCCGTTCAGTGCTCAGGAGGCTGCACTCGTGGGGTACGAGCTCTGCGGAGCCCTCGCTGCCGTGCACCACGCCGGTCTGGTGCACCGAGACGTCAAGGCTCAAAACGTGATGCGCGAGGAAGGGGGACGGCTGGTTCTGGTGGATTTCGGCGCGGGCCAGAAGCGGGCCGAGGTAGGCATCATCGGCGGGCGCATGGCGGGCACACCCTTGTATCTCGCACCAGAGGTCATAAATGGCTCAGCAGCGACAACCAGGAGCGACGTCTACAGCCTCGGCGTGTTGCTCTACCACCTGGTGACCGACGACTATCCTGTGAAAGCGGCCACATTCAGCGAGTTGATCTCGGCCCGCGCGCGAGGTGAGATCACGCCATTGCGAGACGCGCGGCCCCATCTCCCGAATGCCTTCGTCCAAGTGGTGGAGCGCGCGACCGACCCCGACCCGGCAAGGCGATTCGCCAGTGCTGGTCGATTGGAGGCTGGGCTCGCCGAGGTGATCGGGTCCTCGAAGCGCAGGACCGCGGCTCCTCGACTCAGGACCGCTGAACGCAGGACGCGGCGTGCCGGTAAGGCTGCCGGCAGGCATGACCCGGGCGTTCCGTCCGTCGCGGTGCTCCCCTTCAGCGACATGAGTCCTTCGAAGGATCAGGAATGCTTCTGCGAAGGCATGACCGACGAGCTCATCAACGCGCTGACGCAGATCTCCGGACTGCGCGTGGCGGCACGAACGTCGGCCTTTCAGTTCAAGGGGCAGTCTCGAGATATCCGTCGGATCGGCGACGCACTCAATGTCGGGACGGTCCTCGACGGGAGCGTGCGAAAGGACGGCAACCGGCTGCGGATCACGGTCGAGTTGATTGGTTCGGCGGACGGATATCATCTCTGGTCCCAGCGCTTCGATCGCGATTTGGTAGACGTTTTCGCAGTGCAGGATGAGATCGCCAGTTCTGTTGTCAGCATGCTGAAAGGCAAGTTGGCGGCCGACAAGCGGGCCGCCCTCATTGCTCCACACGGCCATGATCTCGACGCCTACGGCTTCTATCTCGAAGGGCGTTATCACTGGAACAAGCGAACGGAAGACGAGCTGAAGAAGAGCGTCGGCTGCTTTGAACAGGCGATCGATAGAGACCCTGGGTACGCCCAGGCCTATGCCGGAATGGCCGACGCCTACGCCACGCTCGGGACCTATGGCGCCATGCCGCCCAAGGACGTCATGCCCCGTGCGAAGGGAGCGTTGGAACGGGCGCTCGAGATCGACGCTGGCCTGGGGGAGGCGTACACGTGCCGAGGGTGCGTGCGTGCGGTCTATGACTGGTCCTGGTCCGACGCCGAGCGCGATTTCCGACGGGCGATCGATCTCAGGCCCTCCTATCCAACGGCGCACCACTGGTACGCGATCAACCACCTTGTCCCGGTTGGGCGCTTCGACGAGGCGACCGAAGAGCTGCGCCACGCGCTGGATCTCGACCCGCTCGCGATCGCGATCAAGACCAGCGTCGGAATGAAGTGCTATTTCGCCGGCCAATACGACGACGCCGTGCGAGAACTGTCGAAGACCATCGAGCTCGATGGGAGCTTTGGCATGGCCCACTTCTTTCTTGCGGCAGCGTATACCGAGCTGTCCAGATATCCTGAAGCCTTCGCAGAGTTGGAGGCCGCGATCCGCCTGTCCGGACGCAGTCCCGAAATCCTGGCGGCGCTCGGCTATCTTCACGGGGTCTCTGGCGACATCATCGGTGCGCGCGGCATTCTGGGGGAGCTCAAGCAGCTCGCAGGAGTGCGGTACGTCTCGCCGGCACGGATCGCCCAGTTGCACGTGGGCCTCGGGGAACGCGCGGATGCGCTTGATCGTTTGGAGGAAGCGCATGCCGAGCACTCCGCCGATCTGGCCTGGCTTGACGTTCGCCCGGTGTTTGCGAGCCTTCGCGACGAGCCGAGATTCGGCGCCCTTCTGAAGGCGATGCGGCTTTCCCCTCAGACTCCCTCCGCGCATCAGGATTCCGCATGAAGGGAGACTTCACGACGACGGGGCCGATCGCAGGTCCTTGCGCGACTGCAGGGCTTCTGGCCGTTAGTCTGTTTGCGGTGCAGGTGCTCCTCCTTTTCTCGCGCCTCGGCTTTGCCCAGCAGACGAATCCTGTTGCCGACCCCTCCGCCGGCCAAGCAGCCGGCGCCATCGAGGGGACCGTCACATCCGACGAGGGTGTCGGGATCGGCGGCGCGATCGTCACGCTGGAGCCACTGCGGCTGGTCGAGTACACGGATCAGAACGGCGCGTTTGCCTTCCGCGGCGTGCCGGCCGGCGCCTACGTGGTGCTCATCAACTTCGGCTCGCTCGAAGCCCGCGACGCAGAGGTCCGTGTGGCCGTCGGGCAGACCGCCAACCTGACGAAAGTCCTGCCCCGTGACTTCCAAGTATCGATGACCACGACGGTCAGCGCGGCTTCAAGGGTCCAGGAGCAGCGGCTCAAAGCTCCGGTGGCTTTGACCGTCGTCGACGAAAAGACGACTGCACTTGAAGGGGGAGCGGGCCAGCTTCCGTCGCTTCTGCAATTCACGGCGGGCGCCGAGTACACGCAAAGTGGCGTGTACAACATCGAGTTCAATTCACGAGGCTTCAACGGTACCCTCACGCGGCGTGTGCAGGTGCTTCTCGACGGCCGCGATCTAGCGGCACCGGAAAACAAGAATCAAGAATGGATCAGCGTTGGATTTCTGGCGTCGGAGCTCGAGACCATCGAGTTCGTGCGCGGACCGGCTGCGGCCCTTTACGGGGCCAACAGCATCAATGGCGTGGTTGCGATGACGACCAAGTCGCCACGCGGCAGCCCCGGAGGACGTGCGAGCGTCACGACGGGAGAACTGGGTACGTTCATTGGCGATCTCCGATGGGCCGCTCCGCTCGGTCACGGCTGGTATACGAAGTGGCTGCTGAATCACACGCGGAGCGGCAGCTATGCCCGATCCCGCACGCAGACGGTCGAGTATCAAGGTCTGCCTCTCGAGGTCTCTCCGGCACTCGGCGAAGCCAAAGCCACGGCAGCTGACGCACGCTTCGATAAGTACTTCCCGAGCGGTCGCCAACTGGTCCTTGAAGGCGGGTTCTCACAGAGCGACGGCGGCACCTATCTCTCACAGGGTGGCCGTTTCACCGTCCTGGATGCGAAGCGATCCTGGAGCCGCGTCAACTTCAACGCCACGCATTGGACCGCCCAGGCATACGTCAACACGCGCCACGGCGAAACGGATTCGCTTTTCGCGCCGGCGCGCTACTCCACCGCGACCACGCAATTCAAGGGCGAGGTTCAGGGGAACCAGCACTTCGCAAGCGCAAAGGGCCGGGTCGTCTTTGGCGCCTCATATCTGCAGGAGCATGCGGACAGCGCGAACAGCGCCGGTGTGCAGACGTTGTATCAACGCGCCATCACGACGAAAGCGCCTGCGCTATTCGGCCAGCTCGACTACGACCTGTCCTCGCAGGTCAAGATCGTCGCAGCGGTGAGGTGGGACGAGAGCACGCTCCACATCGCCCAGGTGTCGCCAAAGGCCGCGCTTGTGTACCTGCCGGCACCCAATCACAGCCTGCACGTCAGCTTCAACCGCGGCTTCCAAGTCGGGAACTATAACGAGCTGTTCGTGAACATCCCGCTGGCGCCCCCGATCGATCTATCGGTGATAGAGGCGGCGTTCGCGCCCTTCCTTGGCGGCGTGTCGCTGGGTTTTGGGGCCGTTCCCATCTTCGCCATTGGAAACTCGAACCTGGATGTCGAGAAGGTCAAGAGCGTTGAGGTCGGCTATGTCGGCAGCTTTGGATCGCGTGCGCGAATCAGCGTCGACATCTACCGGAACAGTATGCGTGACTTCATCAGCGATATTCTGCCGGGGATCAATCCCTCGTTTCTCGCGTACCGCGCTCCCGTGGGGTTGCCCGCAGCACTCCGCGCGGTCGTCGAGCAAACCGTGAACGCTGTGATTCCAGGCCTGATGAATCTCCCGAATGGACGTCCACAGATCGTCTACTCCCTTGGCAACGTCGGTCTGGTCACCAGCAGGGGCGTGGAGGTCGATGGCCTTTTCAGGCCGCGGCCCGACTGGTCGCTCGACGCGAGCTACACGCGATTCGACTTCGCATTGATCGACGCGAAGCCCGGGCTCGAACCGAAGCCGAACGCACCCAAGAATCGCGTCACGTTCGGTGTGACCTACGAGCGTCCGCGGTTTGCAGCGTCGTTCCACCATCGATGGGTCGACGGCTTCAGGTGGGCGTCCGGCTTGTTCGTGGGTCCGGTCCCGCGCTACAACGTGTCGGATCTGAACGCGTCGCTCAGCCTGACAACACGCTGGGAGTTGGGCGCGAACATCAGCAACGTCTTCGACCGGCGTCATTACGAGATGTTCGGTGGCGACATCCTGCGTCGCCGCGCCCTTGCCCATCTGGCGGTCAGCTGGTAGGAGGACGGAGCAATGGTCTCAAATTCGAACGACGCCCGACGGTTCCTGGGAGAGGTCGACTTCGAGGGAGAGCGCATCCCGGCTACCGGCCCCGTTACCAACGGCGGCCAGGCAACCTACATCGGACTCATGACCTTCACGAACGTCGCGAGCAACATGGTCGCGAGCCTGCTCCCGCAAGGCTTCGAGCTCGCCGCCCGCAAGACCTCATGGGCGCCGGACCTGCACCCGGTCGTTCTCCTCTTCGGGGACCAGACCGACGGGATCATCCTCAGTAGTGGCGGTTCAATTCCCACCGGAACCCACTACTCCGAGGTGATCTTTGCGGTGCCCTTCGTGGTGCGGCAAGGCAGGCAAGGCAGTCAGCCCAGGTGGCATACGCACGTCATCCGGATGTACCTGGACAATGACGCGGCGGTCGCGGCCGGCGCATTCTACGGCTACCGAAAGAGGAAGGCCTGGCTCGAGTGGAAGGGCGACGACATCCGCATACGCTCACCGCTCGGCGACGACTTCCTGGTCGGCGAGGATCTCCTGGAAGGGAGCTTCCAGTGGGGCCCGCAATGGCACGACGGCAACCCGGCGCTTGACGAGATCCCGAACTTCCTGGACATGGTCTCCATCATGACAACGCGGATTCTCGGGCAGACGGGCGGCGCCATGATCTGCTCGCACTTCGAGTGGAACCTCGATCACGCGAAGGTGGCCCAGGCGGAGGGCTTTTACTCGATGAAAGCACCCTTTCGGGACGACATGGACGCGTGGCCGGGCCTGTCGCCCTTCCGCAACGCGATCGACGGCGCCGTGCTCGTGCGCGGGGTAAGGTGGAGGCTGTCCAACCAGGTAGAGCAATGTTCGTAAGGCCACGACGTGAAGGTCGGAGCTCGGACCGATCGCCGTCTACGCCTGCAGTGCTTCCAGCGTGATGCGCGCCTCGCGAAGGTCGGGGGTCTCGAACCCTTCAGTGAACGCAGTGTAGACCGCCGCCAACGCGTCGCGTTCTTGCGAGACTGCGCCCAGGACGCGACGCACGCGACAGAGGCTCACGAGCGACCGCAACTCGAGCATCCTCGCCTCCTGACGCCGGGACAGATCGAGCGCCTCGCGGATGCAGCGCTCTGCGTGGGCGAGCTCCGTCGCCCGGTCGTCGCTCGAAGCGACCTTCGGCGGACCAGCCGCACCAATCGCCTGCGCGAGGAGAAACTCGCCTTTCAGGCGATACAGCTCCGGCTCGAATAGTCCCTCGCCGTTCCTCTTAGCCAGCGTCATGGCACTCGCGAGCGTGCTGAATGCGTCATTCCACTCGCCGGCCTTCGACTGCACGTCGGCCAGCATTGCGTGAAGCCACACCTGCTGGACACCGTTACCTGCCCTGCGATACCGCTCGGTCGCGCCGCGAATCTGCGCGAGGCCTTCGGCAGGCTCTCCCAGTTCCGATAATCCCCACCCGCGATACGCCGTGATGATCGGCTCAAAGAAGCCGAGTCGCTCCTCGCGTGCCACGCGAAGCGCCTCATCGCCAGTTGTGAGCGTGCCTTTCGCGTCGCCCTGCAGATAGCAGGATCCTGCTCTTGCCGTGAGCGCAAACCCTATCGAGGGTGGGTGGCCAACCTCCCGGGCGAGCGCGACGCAGCGCTCGCTCGTTCGCATGGAACGCTCCGGTAGCCCCAACATCCAGAGAGCGACATACTCATAGGTGAGCAGCCCGACGCACGAGGACAGACCGAGCATCCGTCCGATGAGTCGCTCCCGCTCCACATCAAGCATGGCCAGTCCGGCCTCCGCGTGCTCGACGGCCAGACGGAAATCGCCGTGATAGCAGTGGACAGCCGAACAATTCTGGCGCCCCACCGTCAGGAGCAGCAGATCGCCAATGCTGGTGGCCAATTCGAAGAGCTGATTGGCGAGCCCGAGCGACTGTGTCACACGGCCGGCGACGAAGTGATAGCCCATCGTGCCGGCCAGCACGGTGAACCGATGCGGGGTCTCGCCCAGCAGATCCACCAGCTCTTCGGCTCGTCGATAGACCCGTTCGAGCTCGGCCGACGCCCAGCCTTCCGATGCGATCAGCGCGGGGACGAGAGCGATGAGGAACTCCAGCTCCTGCTGGAGTCGGTCGGCCGCCGGCAGCTCGCTCACGAGCTCCAGTCCGCGGTTCAGATGTGTGATCGCTTCCTGGTTCGCCCCGCGACCCACAGCCAGTTGTCCACCGAGCAGCCAGAACTTCACTGCCTGATCGGCTCGTCCCGCAGCGCTGAAATGTTCCGCGACGAGTTCCGGGTGCTGCCTGGCCGTCTCTGGGAAACGGCTCGTGAGAGCCTCGGCAATCCGTTCGTGCAGCGCGCGCCGCGATTTCTTGAGCAGCGACTGATACGCGGCGTCCCGCACGAGCGCGTGCTTGAAGAGATACGTCTCTTCCGGCGAATCCCCGCGCCGGTAAACAAGTTCCGCCCCGATGAGCCGATCAAGGCCGGGTCTCAGCTCGGTCTGAACGTCGCCGGCGACCGCGCTCAGTAACTCATAGCTGAACTCGCGCCCGATCGTCGCCGCGAGCTGCGCAATTGCCTTCGCAGGGCCCAGCCGATCGAGGCGGGCGTCCAGCGAACCTTGCACCGTCGACGGAATGAGATCGGCCGGCAATGGCCCGGAGATCTCAAATCGATCCTCGCGCTCGATCAGCACGCCCATCTCCAGCACTGCCTTGGTGACTTCCTCCACAAAAAGAGGCACGCCCTCGGCGCGCGCCACGATCTGCGTCAACACGTCGGCGGGGATCGCCTTGCCGTGCGCGACTCGTGCCACCATCGATCCCGTCTCACCCGGCGCCAGACGCGTGAGCGTCATCGATGATATGCGGCCGTTGGCGTGCCAGGTCGCCGCGAAGTCTGGCCGGAACGTCAGGAGTACCAACAGCGGCTCCGTCGACAACGACCCGAGCACGGAACTCACGAACTCGAGTGTCGTCGGATCAGCCCAATGCAGATCCTCCACGATCCAGAGGGCCGGTCGCTCGTGCGCCACCGCCGACAGCCACGCCAACAGCGTCTCGAGAGTCCGTTCGCGCCGCTTCTGTGGCGAATAGTTCACGAGAGGGTCCACGTCGGCGGGCGGAATCGCGACGAACTCCGCCATGAGCGCGGACGTCTCCTCCGTGAGCAGGCCGCGCGACGCCAGTCTCTTCTCGAGCGCAGCGCGCTTGTCTGAATCCGCCGTCTCGCGAGTGAAGCCCAGGGTCCGCTCGACCAGTCCCACAATGGGGAACAGCGGCGTGTTCTGCGCATACGGCGTGCAGAAGCACTCGAGCACCGTCGCGGATTGGCCCTCGACGCGCTCCCGGAGTGAGTCCACAATTCGAGACTTCCCGATGCCAGCCTCGCCTTGCACCAGTACTGCGTGGCCACCGGAGTTCGACACGCGGCTCCACCGCCGTTCGAGGAGCGCGAGCTCCTCGTCGCGTCCGGTAAGCGGCGTCAGACCGGTACGACGCCCGACGTCGAGACGGCTCTCCGCACCGCTCTCTCGCACGACGCGATACAGCGTGACCACCTCAGAGAGCCCCTTGATCTCATGCGCACCCAGGGGGATGAACTCGAAGAACCCGTGCACGATCCGGTACGTATCGTGGCTCACCACCACGGCGCCCGGCGCCGCGATGTTCTGGATGCGCGCCGCGAGATTCGGGGTTTTCCCAACCGCCAGATGCTCGCGCCGCTCGCCGCCTCCTACTTCGCCCACGACGACGGGCCCGGTGTGGATTCCCAACCGCGCGATCAGCGCGATGCCGCGCTGCTTCTGCAACCGCGTCGTGAGTGCCGCGAGAGCCCCGATGATCTCCAGTCCCGTGCGCACGGCCCGGCGCGCGTCGTCCTCGTGCGCTACGGGATAGCCAAAGTACACGAGCACGCCATCGCCCAGGTACTGGGCGATGTGACCATCGTGCCTGCGGATTATGGTCTCGCACACGGTTTGGTAGTCGCCGGTAACCTCCCGCAAGTCTTCCGGATCGAGCGACTCGGCCAGCGACGTTGACCCTACCAAGTCACAGAAGAGCACCGTCAGCTGCCGTAGCTCAGCCACCGCCTCGGCGGGACCGGTGCGCAGTGGTGCGCGACAGTACCCGCAAAATCTCGTGCCTTCAGGATTCTCCTCCCGGCAGTTCGTACACAGCATGTTCGACTCCCCTCAACCGACGTGTACGACCGCAAGGCGATAAGCGATGAGGGCCACTGCGCTCAATAGTCGACGGAGCGGGGGTAGCTGAGCCTGACCGGCAGTCCTGTCACCTGGAACGCGCACCAGGGATCACCGTTCCCGATCGCGCCGATGTCGGAGGCAAAGCCGTGCAACCCGGGGAGAAACGCGTCGGTCGATTCGAGTCGCACCGACACAGGTGTTACTCGCACCGCCTGATCGTCAAAGGATCGATCCAGGAACGACAACATGAGTCGGTCCGCGGGCAGCACGCCAAGCATGGGATGCGACAGTGACGTCAGGACGTGGATGGAGGTTGAGCGCAGGAGGGCTGATGGCACCGGTGGTGACGCCTGCCGGCTGACGACTCTGAAAGGCGCGCCGGATGGACCGATGCTCACTTCGAGAGCGCCGTCTTTCGCGCGCGCGCCGAAGGCCTGCGATTTCCGGTAGCCCCAGCCGACGAGCCATTCTCCAAGCATCGAAGCCGCACTGTCTGTGTACGTTCCGAGCACGAACGCGACGTCGCCACCGAAGCTCCCACGCGGCGGACAACGGCACGGAACGGTCACGATGATCTCATTGTAGGTCCCGATGACCCGCGAATTGGCCTCGCTTGTCCTGCGGCCCGCGTCCGCCGCCCATCGCGCGCCACGCAGTGCGCCGGTTGTTGCCATCATCGTCGCTCCTACCGCGGCACCCGCGGCCCCGCCCGCGCCGG